>Ga0181416_1000099_pt1 | contig 20799 bp, 32 predicted proteins | sample 39SPOviralmetaG_FD_130141 | JGI IMG/M metagenome (GOLD analysis project Ga0181416, IMG submission 130141) | Marine viral communities from the oligotrophic San Pedro Time Series (SPOT) site, San Pedro Channel, CA, USA - 39 SPOT_SRF_2013-01-16 | ecosystem: Environmental > Aquatic > Marine > Strait... | reverse complement strand
TGAATATTTATTCGATGTAAAAGTGACAAAAGTTAATACTTGTCAACTTCCAAGAAAGAAAAAACGTGTAGGTAAATATCTTGGTTGGAAATCGCAATATAAGAAAGCAATTGTTACTTTAGCAGAAGGTGATACAATAAACTTATTTGCAGAAAATTAACAGTTATATAATCGAAATTAATTAAGTTTATGAGCATTCGTCTTTATAAATCATACACACCAGGTACACGTAACCGAGCATTATTAACATTTTCTGAAATTACAACAAGTAAGCCAGAAAAAAGTTTAATTCGAAAAAATCACCGTAAGAAAGGGCGAAATAATAGAGGTGTTATTACAATCCGTCACCGTGGTGGTGGTCATAAAAAAAGATATCGTCTAATCGATTTTTACCGTAATAAACATCAAATCGAGGCAACAGTTGCTTCAATTGAATATGATCCAAACCGTAATGCTCGTATTGCATTAGTTAATTACACAGATGGTGAAAAACGTTATATTTTACACCCAAATAATGTAAATGTTGGGGATAAAATTATTTCTGGTTCAGGATCATCTTTAAATATTGGTAATAGTCTACCTTTAGAAGAAATTCCATTAGGTACTTCTATTCATAATATTGAATTAATTCCGCGAAAAGGTGGTCAGATTGTTCGATCAGCAGGAACATCAGCAAAAATTTTAGCAAAAGAAGGTGATTACGTAACATTACGATTACCATCAAAAGAAGTTAGATTAATTCGTAAAGAATGTCTTGCAACTATTGGTGAAGTTAGTAATAATGAAGCATTCTTAGTTCAAAGTGGTAAAGCTGGACGTACTCGATGGTTAGGAAAACGTCCAACAGTACGTGGTTCCGTAATGAACCCGTGTGATCACCCACATGGTGGTGGTGAGGGTCGAGCACCTATTGGTCGTAGCCGTCCATTAACACCTTGGGGTAAACCAGCTTTAGGAATGAAAACACGAAAAAATAAAAAAGCAAGTAATGCTTATATTCTTCGTCGTCGAACATAATTGAAATTTTAATAAAATATAAATTAATCAAAATATTCTTAAGATGCCAAGATCATTAAAGAAAGGACCTTTTATTGCATATCATTTATTAAAGAAAATTGATAAAATGAACGCTGCAGGAAAAAAAGATATAATTACTACTTGGTCGCGTAGTTCAACAATCTTACCAAGTATGATCGGACATACAATTGCCGTTTATAATGGTAAACAGCATGTACCACTTTTTATCTCTGACCAACTTGTTGGCCATAAATTAGGAGAATTTGTTTCTACACGGACATTTAAAACACACATTAAAACCGATAGAAAAACACAACGTTAAGGAAACTTTTCTATGGTACAAAAGATTGTAGATCCAAATTTTCACATTAAAACCTTTAATGTGAAATGTGATAATAAATTATCACCGCTTGCAAAAACGATATTACAAAGTTTTAAGTTTAAGCTTTATTATTATGTAATTGATGATCTTTTATATCTTTTAAAAACAAATCCCGATGAACGTGATTACCTTTTACAGATATTAAATTCAAGCGTTATTTTTCTTCAAAATAATTTGTATGTAAATTTTTTTGATATTTATATCTATGATATTACCATAAATGAAATATCAAATTTTAATAGATTTGTTAATGAACAATCGGAATCATTTGAACTTTCAAATACTATAACTATTAAATTAGCTTATCAAGTTAAGCCAGTTCCTAAAAAACTAGAAACAATTTGGTAAAAAATTTTTAAAAATGGGATTAGTCGTAATAAAAATATAACCTGATCTGACTTTCTATTTAAATTTTTAAGTTATATTATTAGTTTAGATTGAAACAGATTCCGATAATCTTCAGAAAGTTAAAATATAAGCAAAAAGAAAAGTTAAAAAAAACCGTTTATGTCTAATGTTCAATCAGTAAAAGCTGTAGCAAAATATATTAGGATGTCGCCGCATAAAGTAAGACGAGTTTTAGATCAAATTCGTGGACGTTCATATCAAGAAGCCTTAATGATACTAGAATTTATGCCATACGATGCTGGTGGCCCTATTTGGCAAATTGTTCATTCAGTAGCTGCAAATGCAAAAAATAATTATGATTTAGATAAGAAAAAATTAATTATTGATCAAGTTTATGCTAATGAAGGACCAAAATTGAAGCGTATTCGACCACGGGCACAAGGTCGGGCTTTTAAAATTTTAAAACCAACGTGCCACATTACAATTGTTGTAAAAGAATCAAGTTAATTGATTTTATAAACTCTATTTAAAATAAAAGGATTATTTCGGTGGGACAAAAAACACATCCATTAGGATTCCGATTAGGGATTACACAAGAACATAGATCTGCTTGGTATGCCAATTTTAATCAATATGCTAATTTATTAGAGGAAGATGATTTAATCAGAACATATCTTAATAAAATAGCAAAAGCGGCAAGTATTTCAAATATTAAAATTAACCGTAATGGATTAGGTGATCAAATTCAATTAAATATTGAAACAGGTCGTCCTGGAGCATTAGTTGGTGAAAGTGGTTTAGGTATTGAGAATTTATTAAAAAATATTAAAAAACTTTTACCAAGTAATCGTCAAATTACAATTAATATTATTGAAGTTGAAAAAGTTAATTTAAATGCTTCATTAATTGGTGATTTAGTTGTTAAACAATTAGAAGATCGTGTTGCTTTTAGACGAGCAATTCGTGAAGCTCTTCAAGCAGCACATGAAGATAATGTTAGTGGTATTAAAATTCAAGTTTCTGGGCGATTAAATGGTGCTGAAATTGCACGAAGTGAGTGGATTCGAGAAGGGCGTGTACCTTTACAAACTTTACGAGCTGATATTGATTATTGTGCCAAAGAAGCAAATACGATTTATGGTGTATTAGGCGTTAAAGTTTGGTTGTTTAAAAATGAAATTTTAGCAAAATAGACACAAAATATATCTTTTATAAATTTAATTTATTATGTTAAGTCCAAAAAGAACAAAATATAGAAAATACCACCGTGGTCGTATGCGTGGAAAAGCAACACGTGGAAATGAAATTTCTTTCGGTGAATACGGGTTACAAGCTTTAGAACCAACATGGATTACTTCACGTCAAATTGAGGCAGCTCGTCGTACGATTACTCGTTATACAAAACGTGGAGCATCATTATGGATTCGTATTTTTCCAGATAAAACAGTTACAGCACGAGCTGCTGAATCAAGAATGGGTGCTGGTAAGGGTGCTGTAGACTATTGGGTAGCAACTGTTAAACCAGGTACAATGTTATTTGAAATTGCATCCGTTCCAGAAGACGTTGCTCGAGGTGCATTTAACTTAGCTGCATACAAGCTACCAATAAAAACAAAATTTATTATTAGAACAAATATTGAATAACTTATGAGTTTACCTCAATTTAATGATATTAAAGGACTTTCAAATCTAGAAATTTCTGAGGCAATTATTAAAACAGAAAAAGAATTATTTAATTTAAAATTCAAAAAAGCAACTCGACAACCTTTTAAATCAAATGAGATTAAATTTGCTAAACGTCGATTAGCTCAATTAAAAACAGTTTTAACTTTACGATTAGATGCATTAGAACAATCGAATAATAATGCTGTAGCTAATTTAATTCAAAAACAAAACTATTTAACTGGTAATTTTTAAATAAAGTTAAATAAATCTATAAGGAGTTTTAATGCCAGTAAAAGAAAAAATTGGAATTGTTGTTAGTAATAAAATGGATAAAACTGTTGTTGTACGAGTGGAAAGTAGATTCCCACATCCGATTTATGCAAAAACAATAGTAAAAACAAAAAAGTATTTAGCTCATGATGAAATGGAGCAATGTAATATTGGGGACGAAGTTTTAGTTCAAGAAACTCGACCAGTAAGTAAAAGAAAACGTTGGACATTGGCCAAGATTCTTTCAAAATCATCTTTAATTAATTAAAATTAAATTTTTATGATCTATCCACAAACTATGTTAACAGTAGCCGATAATACCGGTGCTCGAAAAATTATGTGTATTCGAGTTTTAGGTGGAAATCGAAAATATGCAAAAATTGGTGACACAATTATTGGTGTAGTTAAAGAAGCTCTTCCAAATATGCCTATTAAACGATCAGATATCGTTAGAGCTATTGTCGTAAGAACGGCAAAATCTATTCGTCGTCAAGATGGTATGTATATTCGTTTTGATGATAATGCAGCAGTTATTGTTAATTTAGATAATAACCCTCGTGGAACACGAGTTTTCGGACCCGTTGCACGTGAAATTCGTGATAAGAATTTCTCTAAAATCGTTTCATTAGCACCGGAGGTTTTATAAATGATAAAACGACAAAAAATTCATATTAAACTCGGTGATAATGTAAAAGTAATTTCAGGGTTTGATAAAAATAAAACAGGCGAAGTAATTAAAATTTACCGTAACACCGGAAAAATTCTTGTTAAAGGAATTAATTATAAATTTAAACATATTAAGCCTAATACAGATAATGAGGTAGGTGAAATTAAGCAAATTGAAGCTCCCATTCATCATTCAAATGTTAAATTAAATGTAACAGAGTCTTAAAAATATGCGTAATCCAAATTCATTAGAAGAAGTCGCTGAAATTCATAACTTACTTACAGATATTAAAAAAGAATATACTGAAGGAATACGGGGTGTTTTAAAAAAAAATGATCCTGAGCTTTTTAGAAATGTTCATACAATTCCAAAATTAGAAAAAATTCAAATTAACCGTGGTTTAGGCTTAGCAGCTCAAAACACAAATATTTTAAAGAAAAGTATTCAAGAATTTACATCAATCACAGGTCAAAAGCCTTTGATCACAAAATCAAAAAAAGCTATTGCTGGGTTTAAAATTCGTGAAGATTTGGAGCTAGGGTTAACTGTAACCTTACGTGGTGAAAAAATGTATGCATTTCTAACAAAACTTATCTTCTTTACTTTTGCTCAAATTCGTGATTTCCGTGGTTTATCTGTTCGAAGCTTTGATAAAGCTGGAAATTATACATTAGGTTTGAAAGAGCAATTAATTTTTCCAGAAATTGATTATGAAGATGTTGATCAAGCACAAGGTTTTAGTATAACTTTAGTTTTTTCTGCATCAACTCCGAAAAACCGTTCACGTACAATCGATAGAGTATTAAATGGAATGGTTCTTTTAAAATTCTTAAGATTCCCGTTAAATGATTGTGGGTATTATGAGAAATATGAATCTTTAGCTGAAGTTAATCAATCTTGGGATAAAAAGAAACAATTACGTCGGAAACGTTGGTCTCAAGAATAAAATAAACCGTGAAAAAATAAGGAGATAACTGTGGTAACAGATACAATTTCGGATATGCTGACGCGTATTAGAAATGCAAATATGGTTAAACATCAAATCGTACAGGTACCAAGTACAAAGATGTCAACTGCAATTGCAACAATTTTAAAAGAAGAGGGTTTCATTGAAAATTTTGAAGTTTACACTGAAAATTCTTTTGCATACCTATTAATTTCTTTAAAATATAAAGGAAGATTACGTGAACCAGTTATTTGTAAACTTGAACGTATAAGTAAACCAGGTCTAAGAGTTTATGCAAATTCAAAAGAACTACCAAAAGTTTTAGATGATTTAGGCGTTGCTATTATGTCAACATCAAAAGGTGTTATGACAAATTTCAAAGCTAAAGATCTTGGTATTGGTGGTGAAGTTTTATGTTATATTTGGTAATTGGAGTAATTAAAAATTATGTCACGTATTGGAAAATTACCAATTAAGATACCATCAGGTGTTGATGTTACTTGTAATGGATTAGCAATTACAGTAAAAGGAAAATTTGGAACATTAGAAAACAAACTTCCTGAAATATTAAATATTCAACAAACTGATAGTACTTTAATTGTAGGTACAGAAACTCAAACACGTCAAAGTAGATCTTTACATGGTTTACACCGTACACTAATAAACAATATGATTGTTGGTGTATCAGAACAATTCCAAGTGGATTTAGTTTTAAAAGGTGTTGGTTATCGAGCAGCCGTTCAAGGTAAATCAATTGTCTTAAATTTAGGCTATAGCCATCCTGTTAATATGGAAATTCCTGAAGGAGTATCTATAGAAGTGGTAAAAAATACAGATATTAAACTTAAAGCTTGTGATAAAGAGTTATTAGGCTTATTTGCAGCGAAAATTCGAGCTTGGCGTGTACCAGAACCTTATAAAGGTAAAGGTATTCTTTATAAAGGCGAGATTGTACAACGTAAAGCAGGTAAATCAGGTAAAAAATAAAGGTTTTTACCTTAAACATACTTTAAAACAAGTAACCCTAACAATAAAGCAACTTATGAAATTATCAAAACGAGTTTTATTAAAACTTAAAAATAAAAATAAAAAATTAAAACCTCAAAAATTTAAGCGTTTAAAACGTGAAAGTTTACGAGGTTTAGTTAAAGGAACACAAGAGCGCCCACGTTTATCCGTTTATCGATCAAACGAGAATATTTATGCACAAATTATCGATGATACAACGTCAAAAACTCTTGTTTCTTGTTCAACACTAGATCGGGATATTCAACTTGATATTAAAAATGGGCGAACGTGTGAGGCTTCAAGATTAATGGGTCAGAAGTTAGCAGCACTTAGTTTAAAAAAGAATATTACTGCAGTTGTATTTGATCGAGGACGTTATCTTTACCACGGACGTGTTAAAGCATTAGCTGATGGTGCCCGAGCAGGTGGTCTTCAATTTTAATAACCAATCTGAAAATTAAAACTATATTTTATGAGTACCGATTTAAAACAAGTTAATAAGTTAAAAAAAAATTCACGACGACCTGATAAGAGAAATGATCAGAATTTTGTTGAGCGCTTAATCAAAATAGGTCGTGTCTCTAAAGTAACAAAAGGTGGTAAAAAATTAAGTTTTCGTGCAATCGTAGTTATTGGAGATGAAAATGGACAAGTTGGTGTTGGCGTAGCCAAAGCTGATGATGTTGTTAATGCATTCAAAAAAGCTAAAACGGATGGTCGAAAAAATTTAATTAAAATCCCTATTACAAAATCATTAAGTATTCCACACCGTGTTACTGGTAATTTTGGAGCATGTAAAATTATTATGCGTCCATCTATTGAAGGTTCTGGTGTAATTGCTGGTGGTGCAGTTCGAACTGTTTTAGAAGTTGCCGGAATTAAAAATGTTATTGCAAAACAATTAGGATCGGATAATTTATTAAATAATGCTCGTGCTTCTATTTGTGCGTTAGAAAATTTAACAACAAAATCACAAGTAGCAAAAAAACGTGACCTTAATTTAAATTAAGCTTACCTATTTAATACTTAAATATTAAAGTATGATTAAACAAACTAATGATAAAAATATTCTTTTAAATCGACTTTTATTAAGTTTGGGAATATTAATCTTTATTCGAATTGGGACTTTTTTACCAGTTCCGGGAATAAATCATAATCATTTAGCTTTTTATCTTGAACGTCATTCAATGACAAAAAGTTTAGTAAGTACGTTTGCAGGAAACGATACCTTTGTAATCGGAATATTTACTCTTAATATATTTCCGTATATTAATGCATCTATTTTGATCCAATTATTACTTAGTGTTTTTCCTAGTCTTTCGAAATTACAAAAAGAAGGCGGTGCAGAAGGTAGACGGACTATAAATAAATTAACACGGTTAATTACTTTAGGTTGGGCATTAATTCAAAGTTTCAGTATTGCTTTTTATTTAAAAAGAGCCTTGTTTGATTGGGACATTTACTTAGCAGGCCAAATTATGATTTGGTTAACAACTGGTGCAATGGTCGTTTTATGGTTAAGTGAAATTGTAACAGAATATGGTCTTGGTAATGGAGCTTCGTTATTAATTTACACTAATATTGTTTCGAACTTACCGAATTTTGGGAAAAACTTATTTCTTAAAGCGAGTGAAAATATTTCTATTGTTTCTTGGGTACTTATCAGTGTATTACTTTTTGTTGCAATTTATGGAATTGTATTATTACAAGAAGGTACGCGAGTTGTTCCACTAATTTCATCCAAACAATTAACAAAAACAACAGATGAATTTTCAACATCTTCATCACTTGAGAATAATTATATTCCATTACGGTTTAACCAAGCAGGTGTAATGCCAATTATTTTAACTACAGCTGTTTTGGTTATTCCAAACTATATAAGTAATTTGGGTTTATTACCATTTCTTACGCTACCGGCATTTCTTCAATCATCAAAAATTATTTATTGGATTAGTTATTTTGTTTTAATATTGCTATTCAGCTCATTTTATTCAACAATTGTTCTAAATCCAAAAGATATTTCAAATGATTTACAAAAAATGGCTGTTTCAATTCCAGGAGTAAGACCGGGGGTTGAAACAACGTTTTATTTGAAAAAAGTAATGCAACGAGTAACATATTTGGGTGCAATTATGTTATCGATTCTTGCTACGTTACCAAATTTAATCGAAACTATTTTACCTGGTTCTAGTTTTAACGGGTTAGGAACAACATCATTACTAATTCTAGTCGGAGTAATCCTTGAATTATCAAGAGAAATTCGAAGTATTATTCTATCGAATATTTATAATGATATGTTTGATTAAATTAAATAAAAAAATTAATTAATTATTGTAAAAATTAAAATGAAAGTTCGTCCTTCAGTAAAAAAAATGTGCGATAAATGTCGAGTAATTAAACGACATGGAAAAATTATGGTAATTTGTGAAAATCCAAAACATAAACAACGTCAAGGTTAATAATTTTAAGGAGTTAACAAAGTGGTAAGATTAATCGGGGTAGATTTACCAAGGAATAAAAGAATTGCATACGCTTTAACTTATATTCATGGAATTGGTATTAATACTGCTAAACAAATTATTGCGGCAGCCAATATTAGTGAAGAAAGTCGTACAAATGACTTAACAACAGAAGAAACAGTAGCATTACGTAAAGTTTTAGAAGAAAGTGATTTCAAACTAGAAGGTGATTTACGTCGTTTCAATGGTTTAAACATTAAACGATTAAATGAAATTAATTGTCACCGAGGAAAAAGACATCGAAATAATTTACCTGTTCGTGGTCAACGTACACGAACAAATGCTCGAGCACGTCGAGGCGGTAAGAAAACAGTAACAGGTAAGAAAAAATAATTTCGTTTTTTAAGCAAGTTATAATAATTTAAAATTTTACTTAATATGGCACAGAAAATTCGCAAAACAGCCTTTAAAAAGGATAAAAACAATTTAGTTACTGGTGTTGTTCATATTCAATCAACATTTAATAATACAATTGTAACAATTACAAATTTAGCCGGTGATACAATTTCATGGGCATCTGCAGGAAGTTCTGGGTTTAAGGGTGCTCGAAAAGGGACCCCATTTGCCGCTCAAACTGCTGCCGAAAAAGCTGCACTAGATGCACTGAGCACAGGTATGAAAAATGTTGAAATTTTAATCAAAGGCCAAGGATCAGGCCGAGAAACAGCAATTCGAGCAATTGAAGGTGCTGGGTTCGAAATTCTTTCTATTCATGATATTACTCCTGTTCCTCATAACGGTTGTCGACCTCCAAAACGTCGAAGAGTTTAAAAATTTATATTTCTAAGAATCCTCGAGTGAGTTTAAACTATGACTCTGAATAATTTATATATTAAATGTTTGAAATCAGAGAAAATTGAATCTGGATCTATGTACGGACAGTTTTTAATAAATTCTTTACGACCCGGTCAAGGTATAACAATCGGAAATCTTTTACGCCGTGTTCTCCTTAGTGATTTAGGCGGAACGACAATTACAGCTGTTCGTATTGCTGGAGTTCGTGATGAATTTTCTATAATTCCAGGAGTGCGTGAAGATATTCTAGAAATTTTATTAAATCTAAAAGGAATTGTTGTTAAAAGCTCGACAACCGATGTATCTTTCGGGCGTTTAAAAGTTAAAGGTCCAGCTGTTATTACAGCAGATTCCATTCAATTACCCTCAGATATTGAAATTGTAAACCCAAATCATTATATAGCAACAATTTCGACATCAAATGTTCTTGAAATTGAGTTTAAGTTTGAACATGGTACTGGTTATAAATTAGCAGGTCAAACATTCTGTGATAAATCTGAAGATTTTCTTCAAATTGACGCAATTTTCATGCCTATTCAAAAAGTAGATTTTAAAATCGAAAATGTGTATGATAATTCAAATTCAATTACAGAGCGATTATTCTTAGATATTTGGACAAATGGAAGTATTTCTCCGGAAGATGCTATTTCTTCAGCGTCAAAATTTATTATTGAATTATTTAATTCAATTATGGAAAATAAATTTACTCACGACCTTGAAATCGTAGAAAATACTAATAATTTAACTCCAATAAATCCACATATCAATATTGCGATTGAAGAACTTCAGTTATCAGTAAGAGCTTATAATTGTTTAAAACGAGCTCAAATAAATACTATTGGTGATTTATTAGAATACTCTCCGGAAAAATTACAAGAACTTAAAAACTTTGGCCGTAAATCAGCTGATGAAGTTTTTACTACTCTGAAAAATAAACTCGGAATAGTTTTAAAGTAATTACTTATTTAATTAATAAATATTTTATGAATGAAACATTTATTCCAGCATCGGACTATACGAAAAAGAAATGGTATGTAATCGATTGTAAAAATAAACAATTAGGCCGTATTTCTTCTTCGATTGTTGGATTATTATCTGGAAAAATCAAGTCGTATTACCATCCTGCTTCTGACACAGGTGATTATGTTATTTTAATCAATGCCGAAGCACTTACTGTAGATCGTCATATTGAACGTATACATGTATTTAACCCAGGTCGTCCAGGTTCATCATTAAAAAGAATTGTTAATGGTCTTCCACAACAAATTATTGAGAAATGTATTTATGGAATGATGCCAAATGGCATTGCCAAAAAGCAATTATCAAAACGATTAAAAGTTTACCAAGGTTCTGAGCACCCTCATACAGCTCAAAACCCGGTACAAATAGATGACATTGAGAATTTTACTAATAATGTATAAAAATTTTTATGACTATAAAATTACAAAAAGATAACATTGGTCTTGGAAAACGTAAACGAGCAGTAGCTCGTGTATTTCTTGTTCCTGGAGAAGGTAACCTTATTATCAACAAAGTTGCTGGGGATAAATATTTACAATATAACACAACGTATGTAAATCAAATTTGGGATCCATTAAAAAAATTAAATTTAGAAAACCAATTTGATATTATAGTATTAGTTAGAGGTGGTGGTTTAACTGGCCAAACTTCAGCTATTCAATTAGGGGTTGCAAGATTAATTTGTAAAATGGATCCGCAACACCGAGCTATTTTAAAACCTTTCGGTCTTTTAACACGAGATGCTCGTATTAAAGAACGTAAAAAGTACGGTTTACGAAAAGCAAGAAAAGCTCCACAATTTTCAAAACGTTAATATTACTTATTTTAAAAATATGCCAAAAGCTGAAATTCACCCACAATGGTTTGAGAACGCAACAGTTCTTTGTGATGGCAAACCTTTATGTACTGTAGGTTCTACAAAAAAAGAATTACAAGTAGATATTTGGTTAGCAAACCATCCATTTTATAATACATCAACAGCACTTATTGATAGTGAAGGTCGTGTTGAACGATTTATGAAAAAATACGGCTTAGATTCAACAAACTAATCAACAATTATTTATCTATAATTTTTAAGATATATGCCAACTATTCAACAATTAGTTCGTTCAAGACGAATTCAAATTAAGAAAAAAACTAAATCTCCGGCATTAGTAAATTGTCCACAACGACGCGGAGTGTGTACACGTGTATATACAACAACACCCAAAAAACCAAATTCAGCAATTCGTAAAGTTGCTCGTGTTCGCTTAACCTCAGGATTTGAGGTGACAGCTTACATTCCAGGAATTGGGCATAATTTACAAGAGCATTCGGTTGTTTTAATTCGCGGTGGTCGTGTAAAAGATTTACCGGGTGTACGATACCATATTATTCGAGGTGCATTGGATAGTGGTGGTGTAAAAGACCGAACACAAGGGCGTTCAAAATACGGTGTGAAAAAACCAAAATAAAATAAAGAATTAACCTTTTTTTATTTTTACATCTAGTAATGTAATTTTTCGGATTAATTTCAGAAAATTACATTATTATATTCAAATTTTTAAAACTATATCTGATATTATGTCTCGTCGAAATATTTCAAAAAAACGATTTCCTGAAGCAGATTCTACTTATAATAGCTACCTTGTAAGTTTATTAACTAGTCGGATTTTGAAGGCAGGAAAAAAAAATTTAGCTCAAAACATTGTAAATGGTGCATTTGACATTATTAAAGCAAAAACAAATGAAGATCCAGTAGTAGTTTTTGAAAGAGCTATTAGAAATGCTAGCCCTGTTGTTGAAGTTAAAGCTCGCCGAATTGGTGGATCTACATATCAAGTTCCTATTGAAGTTAGTGGATTCCGTGCAACAAATTTAGCTTTACGTTGGCTTATTGGGTATGCTCATGAAAGAGTAGGACGTAGTATGTCAATTAAATTAGCAAGTGAAATTATTGACACAGCTAATGATATCGGTAATACTATTAAAAAGAAAGAAGAAACTCATAGAATGGCAGATGCTAATAAAGCTTTTGCTCATTTTAGATATTAATTTATAAATATCATTTCTCGCTAAAAGCTTTTATCATTATATTAATTTATAAAAATTAAATTTTAAAGGAATTCAAAAAATGGCACGCGAAAAATTTGAACGTACAAAACCGCATGTTAACATTGGTACAATTGGTCACGTAGATCACGGTAAAACAACATTAACAGCAGCAATTACTGCTACTTTATCATTAGATGGTACTAGCGTAGCTAAAGCTTATGATGAAATTGATGGGGCGCCTGAAGAACGTGCACGTGGTATTACAATTAATACTGCACACGTAGAATACGAAACAGATAATCGTCATTATGCACACGTAGATTGTCCAGGTCACGCTGATTATGTTAAAAACATGATTACAGGTGCTGCACAAATGGATGGTGCAATTTTAGTAGTATCTGCTGCTGATGGTCCAATGCCACAAACACGTGAACACATTTTATTATCGAAACAGGTAGGTGTTCCTGATATTGTTGTTTTCTTAAATAAAGAAGATCAAGTAGATGATGCTGAATTATTAGAATTAGTTGAATTAGAAGTTCGTGAATTATTATCAGCTTATGACTTCCCTGGCGATGATATTCCAATCTGTCCAGGTTCAGCTTTACAAGCAATCGAAGCGATTTCTGCTGATCCAACAATTAAACGTGGTGGTAATGAATGGGTTGATAAAATCTTCTCATTAATGGATGCTGTAGATGAGTATATCCCAACACCTGAACGTGATGTTGAAAAAACATTCTTAATGGCGATTGAAGATGTATTCTCAATTACTGGTCGTGGTACTGTAGCAACTGGTCGTATTGAACGTGGTGTTGTAAAAGTTGGAGAAAGCGTTGAGGTTGTTGGTGTTGAAGATACTCAAACAACAACAATTACTGGTATCGAAATGTTCCAAAAAACATTAGATGAAGGTTTTGCTGGTGACAACGTTGGTATCTTATTACGTGGTGTTACTCGCGACGATATTGAACGTGGTATGGTTTTAGCTCAACCTGGAACAATTACACCACACACAGATTTTGAAGCTGAAGTATACGTATTAACTAAAGAAGAAGGTGGTCGTCACACACCATTCTTTACAGGTTACCGTCCACAGTTTTACGTACGAACAACTGATGTAACTGGTTCTATTAAATTATTCACAACGGATGAAGGTGAGGCTGTTGAAATGGTAATGCCAGGGGATCGTATTTTAATGACTGCTGAGTTAATCTACCCAGTAGCAATTGAAGAAGGCATGCGTTTTGCAATCCGTGAAGGTGGTCGAACAATTGGTGCGGGTGTTGTTTCTAAAATTGTTAAATAATTAAAGAAATTTATGGAAATAAAAACGAATGAGAAAATTCGTGTACGATTAGAATCTTTTAATCACGAATTATTAACAACATCATGTAAAAAACTTATTGAATTAATTCAAACTCATGATGTAAATAAATTTAGTATGGTATCATTACCTACTGATAAACGAATTTATTGTGTTTTACGTTCTCCACACGTTGATAAAGATTCAAGAGAACATTTTGAAATTCGAGTACATAAACGAGTTTTAGATATCTCTTATGATTCTAGTGTAAATATGTTTGATATCTTAGCAAAATCAGACTTACCACCAGGAATCTTATATCGAATTTGTTTATCGTAATTTATAATTAAACATTTTAGTAATTAAGTTTACTAAAATGTTTAATTATGAATCAATGAAAATCAAAAGTTACCTAGACATCTCTTAATTTTTTTTATTAAAAATTTTGTTAAATTAAAGAAAAAAAATTAATAATACAAAAGTTTTATAATTTTTTATATTATTATTCATTTAAATATTGGGGACGGAGGGACTTGAACCCTCACGCACTATCACTAGGCAACGGATTTTAAGTCCGTCGTGTCTACCAATTCCACCACATCCCCTAAACAAGTGTATGTTATAACTAAATAATACATTAGTTGAAGTAAAAAAGCAACAATCTAGAAAAATTATAATAGGCGGCACCCAGACTCGAACTGGGGATAGAGGATTTGCAATCCACTGCCTTACCACTTGGCCATACCGCCAATCTAATATTGCAAATTGCTATTTACTGTAGTATAATAAATACTAAAATATAAATCAAGGAATTGATAGAGTAAAAAATTATTAGTGATTAGTAAATTTAGTTTTGGGAGTAAAAAGAATGAGAAAAAGTAGCGCCAATTCAACCATATTAGACTTTTAAAAGTCTATTAGAAATTATAAGGAGCAATGCTAGATGTTTGAAAAATTTACGGAAGGTGCTATTAAAGTAATTATGTTATCCCAAGAAGAAGCTCGTCGCATGGGACATAATTTTGTAGGTACTGAACAATTGTTACTAGGAGTTATTGGCCAACGTCACGGTATTGGTGCTCGAGCATTAAAGAAAATGAAAGTTACTTTAAAGAAAGCTCGAAGAGAAATTGAATTGTATATTGGACGTGGTACAGGCTTCGTTGCATCAGAAATTCCTTTTACACCTCGAGCAAAACGTGTTTTAGAAATGGCAGTACATGAAGGTAAAGATTTGGGTCAAAATTTTGTAGGTACCGAACATATATTACTTGCTTTAATTGGAGAATCTGACGGCGTAGCAATGCGGACTTTAGATAAGTTAAAAGTTGATATTGCAAAATTAAGAAGTTTAATTTTAGCATACATTGAAGAGAACCAAGAAGAGATTTTACGTCCATTAACGCAAGCGGAAAAATTCTTATTAGAACGTGAGAAAAAAGGTAGTCAAACACCAACATTAGATGAATATTCAGAGAATATTTCAAAAGAAGCTGTTGAAGGAAAATTAGATCCTGTAATTGGACGTGATCAAGAAATACATGAAGTTATTAAAGTTTTGGCACGACGTGGTAAAAATAACCCAGTACTAATTGGTGAACCTGGTGTTGGTAAAACAGCTGTTGCCGAAGGCTTAGCTCAATTGATTCTTACAGAAAAAGCTCCTGATTTTTTAGATGGTCATTTAATCATGGCTTTAGATTTAGGTTCAATTTTAGCGGGCACAAAATATCGTGGGGAATTTGAAGAACGTTTAAAACGTATTGTTGAAGAAGCCCAAAATGATGCTGCTGTAATTCTTGTTATTGATGAAATTCATACATTAGTAGGTGCAGGTGCTGCTGAAGGTGCAGTAGATGCAGCTAATATATTAAAACCAGCTTTAGCACGGGGTAAATTTAGATGTATTGGAGCAACCACAATTGATGAATACCGTAAATATATTGAGCGTGATCCCGCTTTAGAGCGTAGGTTCCAACCAGTACGTGTCGATGAACCAAGTGTTGCTGTAACCATTGATATATTACGTGGTTTACGATCAAAATTTGAACAGCACCATACATTAACTTATCATGACAAAGCTGTTGAGCAGGCAGCAATTTTAGCCGATAAATTTATCGCTGATCGCTTCTTACCAGATAAAGCTATTGATGTTTTAGATGAAGCTGGTTCACGTGTACGATTAGAAAATCGTCGTTTACCACTTGGGATGAAACGTCTATTAAAAGAATTACAAGACACTTTACGTGATAAAGAAGAAAGTATTAAAGAACACGATTTTGATATTGCGAAGCAATTAGTGGATCATGAAATGGAAGTTCGGACTCATATCACAATTATGAAGCAAGCAGCTTTAACAAATGAAGCACTTGGATTAACACGTAAAGAAGTTGATACAGTATTAGAAAATGATGTTGCCGAAGTTATTGCTGGTTGGACTGGTGTACCAGTAACAAAAATTTCTGATTCGGAATCAAAACGCCTATTAAAAATGGAAGATACATTACATGAACGTCTTATTGGCCAGCACCATGCCATCGTTTCTGTATCTAAAGCTATTCGTCGAGCTCGTGTAGGGTTACGTAACCCAGACCGACCAATTGCTAGTTTTATTTTTGCTGGTCCAACTGGGGTTGGAAAAACAGAATTAACAAAAGCTTTATCAGAATACATGTTTAGCAGTGAAGATAGTATGATTCGTCTAGACATGTCTGAATATATGGAGAAGCATACTGTTGCCAAATTAATTGGTTCACCACCAGGTTATGTTGGTTATAATGAAGGTGGTCAATTAACCGAAGCAGTAAGAACAAAACCATATTCTGTTGTTTTATTTGATGAGGTTGAAAAAGCACACCCCGATGTTTTCAATTTATTGTTACAAATTTTAGATGATGGTCGGTTATCAGATTCTAAAGGCCGTGTTATTGATTTTAAAAACACGTTAATTATTATGACAACTAATTTAGGGTCAAAAATTATTGAACGAGAAAGTGGTATTAAACCAAAATCAAAACAAAATAAACCGGCTTTTCGTATTGATGAAGATGGCTGTGTAGGTTGGGAACCAACTCCAGAACCAATTAAAGATGCTTCAGTATTTGAACGCGTAACAGAATTAGTAAATGAAGAATTAAAAGAGTTTTTCCGACCAGAATTCTTAAACCGTATTGATGAAATTATCGTTTTTAATCATTTAACCAAGTATGATATTTGGGAAATTTGTGGTTTAATGGTTGGTCAACTAGAAAAACGATTAAGAGAAAAAGAGCTTACATTAGAAGTAGATGTAGCTGTTCGAAGTCTTTTAACGGAAGAAGGCTATGATCCTGTTTATGGTGCTCGTCCTTTACGAAGAGCTGTAATGAGATTATTGGAAGATACTTTAGCCCAACAGTGTTTAACAAAAACGTTATATCCAAAAACGAGATTAGTTGTAACACGAGTAAAACGTGAAGGTTCATTAGTAGATTATACTAGTGATGTGAACGTAGAAATTGATTATAGTGATGTGGATCCAGATGTTATTAAAGCAGGTGAAGCTGGTTTAGAAGAAAATCCATTAGAAAATACTACAACTGATAATAGCTAATATTTTCTTTTATAGTATTAAAAATAGTAAATACCTAAAATTTAGGTATTTACTATTTTACATTTAAACATAATATTTTTTTGTTACATTAATTTACTGATATTTGTTTGAGGGGAACTTGCATTTGCATAATATTTTTTTTCCATTCGACCCGCTAAATACCCAAGGCGGCCAGCTTTTACAGATAAATTCATTGCTTTAGCCATTTGTGCTGGATTTTTCGCTTGTGCTACAGCTGTATTTAATAAAACCCCATCAGCTCCAATTTCCATTGCTTTTGTAGCTTCACTAGGAGCTCCAATTCCAGCGTCTACAATAACGGGAACATTTGAATTTTCAATTATAATTTGAATGTTAGCTAAATTATTTAAACCTTGTCCCGATCCTATTGGAGACCCTAAAGGCATTACGGTGGCACATCCTAAGTCTTCTAAATGTAATGCTAACATTGGGTCAGCATTTATATAAGGTAATACTGTAAAGCCTTTCTTAACTAGAAATTCTGCTGCTTTTAACGTTCCAATGGGATCAGGTAAAAGATATTTTGGGTCTGAAATTACTTCAAGTTTAACAAAGTAATTATCTTCTTGGCCTAATTGACAGGCAAGTTCATGACCTAAAAATGCCATTCGAATAGCTTCTTCTGCTGTTTGAGAACCAGCAGTATTTGGTAATAGCCATAATTTGTCCCAATCTAAAAATTTTAAAAAGGTTGTATTATCATTGTTTAAATCTGTTGGTAAACGTCGTATTGCAACTGTTACTAATTCACACTCACTACTATTAATACTATCTATTGCATGGTCAACTGTTCGGTATTTTCCAGTACCTAACATTAACCGAGAATTAAAAGATTTATTTCCTATCTGTAATTTATCAAAATTATCTTGCATACTATAATTTTTTATTAATACTCCCCAGGCAGGACTTGAACCTGCGACCAATCGGTTAACAGCCGATTGCTCTACCACTGAGCTACTGAGGACATTCTAATTAATTATATGTTACCATATATTTTTACTCAACTCAAGTGTAAATGAAAAATTTATAATAATGATAATTATAAATTTTTTGATACTACTTTTTTATTTAAAACCAAAAATCGTAAAACATTTGAATCTAATTTCAAACTATTAGAAAAATCTTCAATATTTTTTGGAAGACTTGAGAAATTAATCTGAATAAAATTACCTCTTTTTTGATTTTTAATCATATATGCTAAGTCACGTTTACCACGTGAAATTACTGAGATTTCTGATGCACTTAACTTTCTTAATGCTTTTGCGTAATTAAAAGCCCATGTTTTTAATTCACTATCGTTAAATTCTTCTGTAAGAAGAATCATCATTTCATATTTCATTGTTGCTGACATAGTATATTCATTTCTCAAAATTAAAAATATAATACTCGGAAATTATTCACTATGTCAATTTTAATTTTTACCTGTAACATTAATAAAATATAAATTGAACTAACCAAAGATTTATATTTTTTAATAGGACAATAAAAATTATACATAAAATTAGTCAAATCAGTAAGATTTTTAGTAGAATTATATAATGTAAAACAATTTATATAAAAAATTTATTAAAAAAGTCAAATGGATTGGGATACTCTTCAAAATTTTTCATCTAATATCGTTTTTGGGATTTTATTATTTGCAATGACTATTTATTGGGTTAGTTTATCTATTTTTAAAGGAACCAATAATCTTGTTCAAATTGGTCGAATTAGTTCAATTACAGCTAATATCTTATTATTTTTAATTTTGGCCTCACGGTGGGTTGTCGCAGGATATTTTCCACTAAGTAATTTATATGAGTCGTTACTATTTTTGACATGGACACTCTTAACAATTTATTTATATATTGAAAATAAAACAAAAAGTAAGTTAATGGGAGCTATTCTAATCCCTGTTGCCTTATTAATTACAGGATTCGCTAATTTAACATTATCCCCAGATATGCAAAAAGCAAGTCCTCTTGTTCCAGCATTACAATCAAATTGGTTAATGATGCATGTTAGTATGATGATGCTAAGTTATGCTACTTTAATTATGGTTTCATTGTTATGTATTTTATTTTTGGTTATTTCAAAATATCAAGATGTCGATTTACAAATTGTCGATGAATCATCACTACCTCTTTACAATGTAATGTTAGATTATTACGAAGCAAAACTTTTTGCTCCATCTGATGAAATTTCTGAACTTGGAAAATTAAAATTATTACAAAGTTTAGATAATTGGAGTTATCGAATTATTGGATTAGGTTTTCCTTTCTTAACTATTGGAATTATTGCAGGTGGTGTTTGGGCAAATGAAGCGTGGGGATCATACTGGAGTTGGGATCCCAAAGAAACTTGGGCCTTAATTACTTGGATTGTTTTTGCTACTTATTTACATTCGCGTATTACAAAAGGATGGGAAGGTAAAAAAACTGCTATTCTTGGGGGTTTAGGATTTTTTGTAATTTGGGTTTGCTATTTAGGAGTAAATTTCTTAGGAAAAGGGTTACATAGTTACGGTTGGTTATCTTAGAAAAAAAGGAATCTAAAAAATCATTTAAAAATTTTAGATTCCTTTAAAACTTTCATTTTTATTAGTAAGCTAAACCCAAACTTCTTGTTGTTTCTGCGCCTAAATAAACACGTACACTTAAAAAATCAGTTGGACAAGCTGTTTCGCAACGTTTACAACCAACACAATCTTCTACTCGTGGCGAAGATGCGATTTGACTTGCTTTACAACCTTTCCACTCTACCATTTCTAATACATCGGTTGGACAAGCACGAACACACTGAGTACAACCAATACATGTATTAAAAATCTTAACTGTATGAGACATAATTTATATAAAATTTTATTAATTACTACTTTAAATTATAGTTTATTTCTTTTAGATTAAAAAAATTAATTGTAGTATATCCGCTTTTAAAAAACTCTAGCCTTTTAGGATAACCTATAACAATTGTATTTTTTTTTAATTAAGCCTATGTACGCTGTATTAAGTAAAATTATAAAAACAAAAAATTAGTTGTGAGTTTATATATTATAAATTTTAAATAAATTTAAAATTTATAATATATAGTTCGGTTTTAATTCAAGATTGGAATTAACCGTTAACAGCTGGAGCTGTTAAAGCTACTGGTAATACATCACCTGAAGCTAAATCTAATGGGAAGTTGTGCGCGTTACGTTCGTGCATTACTTCCATACCTAAATCAGCACG
>Ga0181416_1000097_pt1 | contig 21015 bp, 21 predicted proteins | sample 39SPOviralmetaG_FD_130141 | JGI IMG/M metagenome (GOLD analysis project Ga0181416, IMG submission 130141) | Marine viral communities from the oligotrophic San Pedro Time Series (SPOT) site, San Pedro Channel, CA, USA - 39 SPOT_SRF_2013-01-16 | ecosystem: Environmental > Aquatic > Marine > Strait... | reverse complement strand
GTAAATATGGAGAAATGTCTATTCATAAATCTCAATTAAATAATGAAATGTTTGGAAAGAATATGAATAGACAGTGTAAATTTAAATTAAAATATCATATAAATAAGTATCAAGGAAAAGATTTAATACTCTTATAATTATTTTAAATAAATATTGTCATCTTTTTTAATTATGTATATATTTGGTATATATGTTTCCAAATATTTTTTATATCTTATATTGTTTCCATATACATCTTTTTTATAGTTTATTTTTTTTTATCTAATTCTTTTTTAAATTTATTAATAGATATATTATCAATATCATTATTAAATATTTCCTCTAATATCGATGAAAGTTGGTTTTTTTTTGTTTGTGATAATCTTTCTATTTTTTTTATTTCATTAATTCTATTTATTTCTTTTTCTTTTTCTTTTTCTTTTTCTTTTTCTTCTTTTTCTTCTTTTTCTTCTTTTTCTTTTTGGATTTTTAATTTCAATTCTTTTTCTTTATGAATGTCTAATTCTTTTTTTATTTTATCATTTTCTACTTTTAACAAATGGGATAAATCATATATTTTATTATATATATCATTTAGATAATCATGATGTAAACCATCAAAACATAATATACATTCTTTATTATTAGATTTAATCTCTTTACAAAGTGGAATAAAATCACTATCATTCGAAATTATCACAAATTTATCATATTTATTAGAGTATATATCTTTCATAGACTCTATAACAAGACGAATATCGGCACTGTTTTTAGTTTTCACCGGAGAATTACATAAGAAAAAGTTATATTTAATTTTAGTAAGATTATCAATATTCTTGAGTTCATTTTCATTTATAAAAATTTTAATAGTAGTATTAGATCCAAATAAAGAAGAGATAATCATTTCATATTTCGAGAACTTAATGTTGTCATGGTCTATATATACAACACAATTCTTCATTTATAATATTAATATATATTTTATTCTTAAATAAATTTGAGATTATCATTGTAAAAATATAAAATCTCAACTATGGCGGATAACCGGTTCTCATCTTTGTCGGTGGATGCGGAAGATACGTCTACAGGGAATCTGTCACGTAAACTAGATAAGATGAAGAGAATGCAAGAAAGGAACCCTACTACAGAACGTGCCATCAAGATAGAAGAATTGGATAAGATAGTTAATCCTCCTCCAAAATCTATCCCGGTAAAAACATCAAAAAATAAAAAGAATTACAAAAAAGAAAAAGAAGCAGATAAACAACGCCTCTATAATGAACGGAAGGTCGAAAAAGAAAAGAAACGGATTAAGAAAGAGGAAGAAGAACGAAAAAAAGAGCGAGAATATGAAGAGTTCAAGAGAGAGATGAAAGATAAAGAAGATGAAAGAAAAAGACGGAAACTGATGAGTGATTCATACGCGATTGAAAAAATAGATAAGTTTAAAGATAAAAAATTACAATGTGAATACGTCGATCTTAAAATGCGTGGTGTTAAATATGATATCTTGATGGCATTGGATTGGTTAGGATATCCGAATGAAGTAATTCGCATAATCATGAGTCAAGTCAAGAAAAGCATGCTTGATATCCCAATTAAATTATTTATTCAACCTGATATATATGATTATATTAGAAGGAAATATAAGAATAATAAAACCGAACGGACTCTAAAACTCAAATATCATCCAGACAAAACGAATGGAAAAACTAATCAATTGTATATTTTCTTGCAAAACGTGATGAATTCAAAAATAGAATTGTGATTAAGATGAGATTAAATAATAATAAAATTTTTTTTTATCACAATTTAATATAAAATAAATAAATTTGATTTAAAAATATATATTTAATATAAATATATGAATTACAAATCTTTAAAAAATGATGAAATAAATAATAATCAGGTTAATAATATAGAATATATTCATAAAAATGGACAATATTTCACTAAACATATTATTTTAAAAGATTGTGTTTATAAATTTATATTAAATAATCCCAAAAAAATATTAGAACCTAGTATTGGTAGAGGTGATTTAGTTGAACATATAAAAAATAAATTAAATGTTGAAATTGATATGTGTGAAAAAGATATAAATATAAAATTATTGAATAGCATAAATAAAGATGATGTTATATACAATGACTTTCTTATTCAAAATTTTGCATATAATTATGATACTATAATAGGTAATCCGCCATATATAAGAACTAAAAAAGGGAATTTATATATAGATTTTATAGAAAAATGTTTTAATTTATTGAATGATAACGGTGAATTAATATTTATTGTCCCAACTGATTTCTTTAAATTAACATCTTCTGGAACATTGTTGAACAAGATGATTGAATATGGAAATTTCACACATGTATTTCATCCTAATAATGAAGGACTATTTGAAAACGCATCAATCGATGTAATGGTTTTTAGATATTGTAAGAATAAAGAATTAAAAAAAGTAACATTATATAATGATGAATTAAAATACTTAGTTGAGGCGGATGGATTAATTACATTTAGTTCAACTGATATTAGATCATATAAATATAAATTATCTGATCATTTTGAAATAAGTGTAGGGATGGTATGTGGTCGCGAAAGTGTGTATCGCAATGATGAATTAGGTAATTTAAAATTATTAAGTAATGAAAATAGTTATACTAAATACATATATATAGATAAGTTTCCTTGTGATAATGAAGATATAAATAATCATTTACTAGAAAATAAAAATGATTTAATAAATCGAGGAATAAGGAAATTCAATGAAAATAACTGGTTTGAATGGGGGGCTCCTAGAAATATTAAAAAAATGGAGAAATATAAAGGTGAAGAATGTATATATATATTACCTTTAACACGTGATAAGAAAATATGTTTTATTGGAAAAGTAGATTATTTTGGTGGATTAATAATGATGAGACCTACTAAAGAATGTAACTTACAAAAAATAGTAGATTATTTAAATAGTGAAGAATTTAAGAGTAATTTTATGTACTCAGGCAGATTTAAAATAGGTCACAGACAACTATCAAACAGTTATGTTCCTAATATTTTGTAGAAATATTTCACTCCAACTGGGAGAAGGTCTTTGAAGACATGTTATTAACTTATGTATGGATTTATGTATATTTATAAAATTATATTCTTTATTCCTACCCCAATTCACTTGAAATGGTAGATTATTATTATTTGGAGTTAAATGTGATAAACCTTTGCAACTATTTATTATAACTTCTTGAGTGTTATTTTTATTTACAACTAAGAAATAATAGTCTTTTTTAGAATTATAATTAAATCTTCTTTCATTTAGTTTTCTTATTAAAAGATCAGACATTGAACCATTTTGGTATTTTATATTAAGGTCTAAATTTTCATCTGTATATGCATAAACACACATTGCTAAGTTCCCCGTATTATCTGATGTTTCCGTAGTTGTCGTTTTTATATTAACAGGTAACCATTCATATTTATAGTCTTTAACCAAGATATCATACCACATCCGTATATCAGGTTTCTTTATTCTACCCGGAAATTGTTGTTCAAGATATTCAATAATATTACCTTCATCGAAACAACTATTAGTCCTACCATCATCAGATAATGTACATGATTCAATACCTATTCCTGATAAATGTGACTGTATTTTATACAATATATTCGGTAACCTTTCATTGCGAATAGAATGACCCCTATACATTCTTTGAATAATTAAAGCTTTCATATTATATTCTTCTTGATTACTTAATTCATGATTTAATATATTAGGGTTATTATCCATATTTATATATAGTTTAACCATCTTAATATTTTAAATCAAATTTTTTAATATATATTTATATTTATCTTATAAATTAACTAATTCATAAATTTTTTATTTATAGAAAAAAAAATTTGATTTCAACAATCTATCTAATCAAACACATATATAAATGAATCGCTCTACACAACTGAAAAAATTGGGTTGGATCTTTGAGAAAAATGAAGGAGGTGAATTCAAAAGGTTTAATTATATGGAACGTGTATCCGATCGATTTAATTATTTTAAGATTCCAGAACATCAAAGATTTCCTTCTTGGAGTAAGGAGAAAAAGAAAATGCTAATAGATTCTGTATTAAAAAATTATCCAATTCATAGTATTATTTGTTCGAAACACTTTATAATGGATAATAAAAAAGTAAGAGAATATCTAGATATTGAAGATGGTCAGACTCGTTTGAGTATCCTTCAAGAATTTTATGAAGGTGGATTTGTAGATGGTTATGGAAATAATTTTGAAGATTTATCACTTTGTGAAAAACGTGCTTTTGAGAACTATGAAGTCAGTATTGAAGTTATTGAAATAGAGGATGATAATGAAGATATAATTCATGACATATTTGATAGACTTCAGATGGGTCAACCTTTAAAAGACTGTGATAAATTTTGGAATTGGAAAGAAACACCATTAGTGAAATATGCATTAGAACTTATTAATTCAGGGATTTTGAATACATATATGGGAACAAGTAAATTTTCATCACAAAAAAGAGAACGACTATCAGATATTGTTGGATTATTATCATTAATAATTTATTGGAATATTACAACTCTTGAATATATTAACAATTCATTTAAATCACATTTTAAGAATGTGAAAAAAAATATTAGTGATTTAGAAAAAGAGAAAGTTATGAAATTCTTAAAATATTATTTTAGTATTATTGATAAATGTTATGAAATCTATCCTAAAGTTAAAAATGAAAAGAGTAAGAAATATTATAATATTTGTAATGATCTTGGATTGGTAATATATGATTACTTTGAAAATTCAGGTGTTAATATAGAAACAAGAAAAGATATGTGGATAAAATATTTCATATATAGTCGTAAGAATAAAAATCTAACATCAGGAAGTAAACAACTATGGAATAATGTAGATGGAAAACCGACGTGGACACAACCAAAATATATGGGATGTAGATGTAGTAGAGTGATTGAATTTTATGATAAGATTATTAATGGAGGATTGAATGAATTTTGTGAAGTAAATAACATTGAATTAGAAGTAGAAAATGTATCAACAGATAGTTCAGATAACGAAGATTCTGATAGTGATTAGTTACATAATATTAATATTTTAATAATAATAAAAAATTTTTTTAAATTTAAACATATCAAATAAATCAAATAAATCAAATTTTATTTATTTAATATTATATATGAAAAAGAATAAAAAAACGAAAAAAAAAATTAAAAAAAATGTTGCGCAAGATTATATGAAATGCTTCTATAGTCGATTCGGGGGAAAGTGTAGGAAAGCAAAAGAATTAATAAAATATTTCCCAGAACATACTGTTTTTGTAGAACCATTTCTGGGAAGTGGTGCGGTATTTTTAGCAAAAGAAAAATCGGATAAAAATGTATTGAATGATTTAGATCCTTTGATGTATAATATATGGAGAAATGTTAAATCTTCAGGTGATAAGTTTGACGAAAGAAATAAATCAAATCCATTTGATTTTACAGCAGAAAGATCTAAATGGGAAAAATTCGTAAAAACATTTCGAACAGGAAGTCCAGTAGAACAGATATATAAATCAATATATATAATGAGAAATTCGTTTAATGGGATGGGAACATCATTTTCGGCGAAGAGGTATCCTTTGAAACAACAGAAAACATATAAAATATTATTGGGACCATATAAAGATAAATTAAAAGGTGTGGTCATTTTAAAGAAAGATTATAAAGAAGTGATAAGAAAATATGATAGTAAAGATACATTTTTTTATCTTGATCCGCCATACGAAGTTGCTATAAAAAAAGGTGGTTATTATTTACATTCAGATATAGATCTAGAAGAAATGAGTGATTTACTATCAAATATAAAAGGTAAATTCCTGATGAGTTTAGATATAACTCCGAACACAAAGAAATTGTTTGGAAAATTTGTCACAAAAAAAATTTTATTTAATTATGCGACTAGAACTAATGATAAAGAAGTATATGAATATCTAATAGCAAATTACAAATTATGAGATGGTACAAATGTTCTGGCATACATTAATACCTAGAATTTGCCTGACTTGAGAAAGAGGCAAATCATGTGAAGGAAGCAATGCGTATAGTGTTTTGTTATATTCTTTTTTTGCGACGGATTTAGACATACCATCCCCAACCAAGTCAGACACGGATTGATCCATGTTTTGCTTGAACTGGATCACTTCAACGGAATTGATCCCACTGTTCCGAGCGTGGTCTCCCTTTCTCTGTTTGATTCTCTGTCCTGTAGTGACATCGTATCCCAATGCATGAAGTATTTCACGAGGGGTGGGAGGGAACCGCAGTTCAGCGATGTTTTTGAAGATAAACAGTTTTGCCGGTTCAAGACCAGCACGTGTGCTTGGGTCTCGAAGAGTCATATTGTCTTCCGAATCCTTGGACCAGTGAAACGACCAAGACCTGATACCTGTTCTCATATTAACAAGACGAAATAGTGGGATAATGATGTCTTTCCTTACCGATTGATCGAAAGATAGAACTAGTGCAGAATCAGTAGTGACTTGATGCACCACCTCTTGGAATGCACGGCACTTGCGACTTAAGTCCATGTCCGATTCGCTTTGGGTGTTCTCAAGATTTGCTTGGTAGCAAGTCAAGAACGGGGGGATTTTAAATTCAATCAATCTTTATCTCAAATTTTTTGAGATTAATTGAGACAATTAAAAAAAATTTTTTGATTCCACTGTGTCATTGACTGATATGATTATTATATAACATTCACAATATGATTTAAGACTGCCTTAAGGGATTTTTTCGTTTCTTTGATTTTAACACCACCAACGACTTCATCCTTAGTCCTCATAGATCCGACCATATCTCTGGAGATGATATCAATCTGATTCTCATAATCTATACAGTTTTGTATCAGGTTGAAGTTGCTAACATATAGTTTAGTTTTCTTGATACTAGATTCAGATTCCCATGAGGTGTAATTGAATAAGAATCGACATAACTGATATTGAACATCAGGACGTTCCATATAATGTTCGTGAGAGAAAATAACATTATCGAAATTTCCGATATCTTCGTTGATGAACGTGACACTCATTCCGACACAATGAAAACCGGTAATAAATACAGGTCTATCGGGATATTTTGTGATACAATATTGAATCTGTTCGGATGGTTCATTGTGATTTGGGATGGATTCACCAACAAACATGGTATCATCCATATGAAACAATTGCGTGCCATCACCATTTATGATAATTACAAGTGCTCGGGAATATATTTCCAATACACTTTCCATAATTGAGTAGTGTGTCAATTTACGGACAAAACCGGGGACAAAGTTATATGAGAATCTATCATTGTGGATATCTTTCCCGTTCAGAATCTGTAGGGTGTGTCTAGTGAATGAAATCATTTTGATCTCATTACCGATATCAAAGGGATAATCACTCGAATACCAAGACTCAGACCCACCACTATTAATATTAATAATTTGTTTATCATTTCCCCACCTCTTGATAAAATCATCTGGAATAGTTGATTCAATGATGGGAAATTCGACTGATCCAATAACATATTGACAAGACTTGACACCGAAATACTTATCAGAGATCTTAACTTTGAACTCTGCTTCGACATCAACAATCCAGATATTTTTGAATAATTTATCGGTTTTACGAACAGAAAATGGATTGGTCCAGATATTGAACGGAGTGGCACTATACATATAAATACGTTCAGTGACCGACATATTGTTCATTTCAACGACCTGATCTCTCCACGACGGAACGTAAGCATGTGCTTCGTCGATGTGAATGATAACTGGTTTCTTAATTCTACTCGAATCTTCTATCTCAGAAAGGAGATCGATAATGCTGAAATCGAACCGCTTAGGATGAGCACACATGATGACCACGTTAGATCCTCCTAGAAGATGTTTTTTTACACCGATAACATCCTTAGAATGAAGGAAATCAGGCGATTGGTCCTTCTTAGTGCCTTTGGAATTAAATACACAGATATTAGAACCGAATTTTTTTTTGGCACGATCGAAAAATTGGAGATTGGACTTGATAGTGTTCATGGTAATGATGAGGTGATAGCAATGTGTGTTGATGCTGATGTTTTCAAGACAAATAAAAGTCTTACCTTCCTGTGGCTTTCTGATGATCGCGCACAGATATTTCTCACAAGGGACATCAGACATAGCGACTGTCTCCTATTGAAAGGATAAGTCTTAACAAAAGTTTGGTGTTCTCAAGGTTGCTTGGTAGCAAGTCAAGAACGAAGATTTGAAAAAAAGTTATGTTTGTCTCAAATGTTTTGAGAAAATTTTAAATTTGAGATTATGATTATGAATCCGTATACACAATATCAATATGGATACTATGAGCAGTCTTACAATCAATGACATGCCTATCGAGGTTATTTCACATATAATGTCTTTTGTAGAATCTGTAAATCTGTATAGAGAAGAGTATGTGGATATTTCAACAGACGGGACTCCATATTTTGTCAAGAAAAATAAACATGGAAATAGACGGGAATATATATCTGGTTATAGTATGATTTATCTTCATAAGGTTAGAGAATTTAACAAATCACCAGGAATAAAACTCTTACCTGCTCATCTATCACAACTTTCTATGATAAACACATCATTTAATCTTGCTTGTAAACCACTGTGGGAACCCTTGTATCTTCTACACATGAGGAAGGGTGTATCATTTAAACGGGATCACAAACCAGAATTTTACAAAAAAAAATATCTTTCATATGTCAAGAATTACTATGATAACATCAGAAAAAACTTGATTGATCAATTATCTTTGTCAGATATAATGACACATATAAAACAGAATAATTCGGCACAATACCTTCTTCAGATACAATTAGCAGTAGAGTCATTATCTATTGATAATCCTAAAAAGATATATAATGTGACAGACCTTCTTATTTATCAAGAAGACGGAACAGAGACAGTTACTCTGCCACTAAGGATTGACCGTGTCATTACACATAGACAAAAAGCGATATATGAATTAAGATATTACACCACTAAATCTAGTCGTTTGAAAAAAAAAATAGAAGATATAGAAAAAATCATCAATGGGTTATGATTATCACAATAAATTTGAGACAAACATAAATTTTTTTAAATCTTTGTCCTTGACTTGCTACCAAGCAACTTTAAGGACATGTCTACCATCAACGATATCAAAGCGAAGATCAATCCCACCATTCTTGAACAGGACCCACAATCATATTATCACAATCTGAAGGAAGCAAGACAAAATCCAGCGACTGGATCGGCACTTCGAGCCGTGTTGAATGATACAAGCGATATCAAAACGTGGAACTCGTCGGCGATACTACAGATCTCTTATTTGTGTGGTGATCTTGTCAACCCGAAACCCGATTTACAGGGGCGTACATTCTGGGGACAGTTTACTGTCGTTGCCGATGAACTGGCGTGCCTGATACTTGACGAGATGATCCTCGCTGGCGCGGACCCGCATCTTGAGAATTTCTATGAAGAATCTGTGATCTCCTCTTTGAATAATACTCATAATCTCACCTACCGAAAACACAACGAAAGATTTAAAAAAAAGATAGAAGATTTGTTTACGAATTTTGCACTGAATAATCGCGCTGAATAATAATATAATATCCTAATTATAATTCTGTTAATAAATTTTTTTTGTTTTAAAAATTTGATTTAAAAATTTACAATAGTTATAATTATGGCATTAGTTGAAACCGAAAAACGTCTATATGAACTTGAATTTAATCCAGAATTAGATATATATGAAGATAAATCACCTATATCAAAGTATGAACGGAATACTACCGAATTTGTATGTTTGTGTAAGATCAACAGTTCATTTATCACGTTTTCACAATATAACAGACACATAAATCTAGATATACATAAACGATACAAGGATAATTTTAAATTCTTTAATAAACCGTTGTTAGATTGCCGTGGACTAGTAATTGATCTTAAAAGAGAAAATCATTTATCACTAAACCAAATTCGTTCTCTAAAAGTCAAATATGCAGACAAAAAGAAAAAGATAATTGAATTAGAAAATAAAATAAATGATAATAAGAATCTTCAAAAAGAATATGATCTTTTAAAAATAGAAAATGAACAATTAAAGAAAGATTTAGATGATATAGATACAACTGAAATATCTGATTCTGAAGATGAATTTACTGATTGTCGTTAAAGATTATGTATTATTATTATGTATTATTAATTTCTTTTTTATAATCTTCAAGATTATTATTATACATACCCGAATTACACTGTGAACATATATGAATAAGATTATCGAGATTATTTCCACCGCCTAAACTAAACGCTTGTTTATGGGCAACAACAGAATTAAATGGTGTAATGGTATTTCTATCACAAACGTAACAATTGACGCGATATATTTCTCCATATGTTCTAATCCAAATTGATTCTTGTTTAGATTTATTAATAGGTATTCTTCTTGGTCTTGTTTTATCATTTATTAGTTTTTCTATATGTGGTGGTGATGGTGGTGATGGTTGTGATGGTGGTGATGGTGGTGATGGTGGTGATGATGACCAAAAAAACCAACTCATATTATAATATAATTATAATATAATTTTAAATATTGTATATATTATATGTTTTATTCATTCTATTTTTTCATCTTAGTTCTCGCTTGCTTGAGTCCTGTTAATGCATATAACAGAGAAACGATTTTAAAAGATATCAGTATAGAGAATGAAGTAGTTATCATATCATCAGGAATAATATTTATTTATATTTTATCATTAATATTGCGCAATAAAGAAATAATTCCTAAGAAAATTCAATCAAAAACAATAGGATATTTAGTCTTAAATACAATATTAACATGTATATCATTATATTTAGGTGGTATGATAATACAAAGATCAAATGTATTGCGTTTCAAATCGTTACAGAAACCGATATATCTCGTTGTCCTTGTAATCGTAGCATGCTTATTCTATGAACAAAAATGTAATTTACGAATAATATTCGGAGTAGGATTATTAGTAACGGGATGCATAATCGTTGATAAGAATTTAAAATAAATTTGATATTTTTATTTTATAATAAATAAAAAACAATATGGACGAGATAAATAAAAATCTCAAGGAATTAATTAAGTTAAAATATGAATATCAGAATAAGTTAAATAATATTGAAAAAGTGATAAGAAAATTAGAAACAGATAAAATAAATATATGTAGACATGAATGGATAACAGAAAGGGAATATGGTATGTATGGAGAAAGATATACATACTGTAAATTTTGTGGCGTATACAACACACGATAAAATTTGATATAAATTATTATTTTTTTTTAAATTTGATTTATTTAAAAAATATATTGTAAATAGGTATTATGGAAAAACAATATATTCAGATACTGGATTTGATATCTGATGATGTGAATGATAAATTTATCGTAACAATATATGGAAAATCAAAAGAAGGAGAAAACGTTGTTGTAAATGTAATAGATTATGAACCATTCTTTTATGTGAGAGTACCATCAGGTTGGAATCAACATACAGCAAATGGGTTCTTTAAAAACTTAAAATTTAATGATAAAAAATTTACGACAGATAGTGATGAAACTGATTTTGATATTAAAATGGAATATGAAAAGAATAAATATTATAATTTCTATACATATGATGAGAAAAAATATGATTTCTTAAAATTCAGTTTTAAGAGTTATGATATGATGAAAAAGATGATATACAAAGTTCGTAAATTTTATGAAGAATGTAAATTTGATGTAGATCCTGATAGAAAATCATTTCATGCATTGAACGATGAAGATGGTGAATTTAGATTTGATGCGAATTTATATGAATCTAATATTCATCCTCTGTTAAGATTTATTCATGATAGAAATATTCAACCTTCAGGATGGATAGAATTTGCATATTCTAAATCAAATGTGATAAAAAAGAACAAACAAATATATAATTGCGAAAAACAATATGATGAAATACCATATGAATCAATAAATTATCATGAATATGATGAAATAAGTAAATATGTGATAGCATCATTTGATATTGAGTGTGATTCATCACACGGAGACTTTCCATCAGCAAAGAAAGATTTCAAAAAGTTATCAATGTATATTGTAGATAAATATTTATCAGGAATACGTCCTGACACACCGGGAGCATTATTTACATTTATAAAAGATATATTAATAAAATCAATTCCTAATGATGGAAATATAAAAAAAGATGATGAAGATCATATAACATATGTTATTAATGGACCGTTAAAAGAAGAAAGTATAATCAAATCATTTTTGGATGAAAAAGAAGATGGTGATGATATAGACATCGGTGGTAAATATTATGATATGAATAAAAAATTCATAGAATTACAAACAGCATTGAAAAACAATAAAAGAAATGATGCGATAGAAATCTTAAATCGTAAGAAAAATAAACCAGGTATATTATCAAATTTAAAAAATGATAAGGGTGAAAAATTAAAAGTTAAGGGTGATCCTGTAATTCAGATAGGAACAGTCTTTTATACATATGGAGAACCGGATTCATATGACAGATATATCCTTGTGATTGGTCCTAAACCAAACATGAAAGCGAGAGATATATGTAGTAAATTAGAAAATATAAAAGTTATACGATACGATTCAGAATTAGATTTATTACAAGGATGGGTTGAATTGATGGAAGGAAAAAATCCAGATTATATAACGGGATATAATATATTTGGATTTGATTTTGATTATATAATTAGTAGAGTAAGTGAATTATATGAATGCAGACCAGAATGTAAATTTAATATGTTTTCGAAATCAATGGATCATTGTTATAATTGTCCTACAAATAAATTTTATAATTTAGGGAGATTAAATTTTAAAAATTTTAAAAATGATTTTAATATCTATAAAAATAATAAGTGTAAAAGATGTAAGAGTATAGTAAAGAAACTAGGTGGTGGAAATGATAAAGAAGATGAATCAACATATTCACATGATACATTGAAATATATTCATATGGATGGGAGAATAATCTTTGATGTTCAGAATGAAGTAAAGAAAGGATATTCGCTTGATTCATATAAATTAGATAATGTGGCAGCAAATTTTATGAGAGGAAAGATAAAATCGATTAGAAATTTGTATAATGAAGATGTAAATAATTATTTAATATTTATAAATACAGATAGAACGGGAAATCTTAAAAAGGGTGATTATATATCATTTAATGTAAAGAATAATTATGGTGATATGAAATATGATAATGGACATAAATTTATGATATTAAATATTTATCATGATGAGAAAAAAATTATATTAAAATCTGATAAATCATTAGTAATATCAAATATATTAAATTTAGAAACAAACGATATTCTTTATTCGGAATGGTGTTTAAATAAGGATGATATATCTCCTCAAGAATTATTTGATAAACATAAATGGGGTACAGGTAAAGATCGTGGTATGATAGCAAAATATTGTATCATGGATTGTGAATTATGTATTCATCTATTATTGATGTTAGATTTCATACCAAATAATATAGGTATGAGTAATGTATGTAAAGTTCCTCAACCATATATCTTTCTGAGAGGACAAGGGATAAAAGTACAATCAATTGTAACAAAATTCGCACATGAGAATAAATATAAAATACCAACTTTAATGGGATATGATGAAGAGTTAAGTGATAACTCGGGATTTGAGGGAGCGATTGTATTGGAACCTAAACCTGGATTATATTTAGATGATCCGATATCAGTGGTAGATTATGCATCACTGTATCCGAGTTCAATTATAGAAAAGAATATTTCACATGATACATATTTAGGAGATTATAAAGATATAAAAGGTGAATTAGAAGAAAAAAGATATATAGAAGGAAGAGATTACAATCGTATTCAATATGATAATTATGAATATATACAAAAAGAAGGGACACAAGTGATAGAAAAGATAAATACAAATGAAGTAATGGATTGTGTATTCTTATCGGAACACAATACAAAAGTAGAAAAAAAGAAAGGTATTATTCCAATGGTTGTAGGTGAATTATTGAGTGCGAGATCAGCAACAAAGAAACGATTAAAATTAGAAAAAGATGAAAATAAAAAGAAAGTTCTTGATGGTCTTCAACTTGCATTTAAATTAACAGCTAACTCAGTATATGGTCAACTGGGTGCGAAAACATCATGTTTATCATTTAAGAAAGTAGCAGCATGTACAACAGCAGTAGGTAGACAAAAGATTATTGATGCTAAAAAATATGCTTATGATTGGGCATTATCACCATATAATAATATGATATATAATCCATTAAAAGAAAAATATACTGAACAAGAGTATATAGAATATTATGAAAATATAGTAAAACTAGATGAGGATAATTTATTAACAGATAAGAGAATAAAAATATTTAATGGTGAAGAGAAAAACCACAGAGAATTAGAGTGTGAAAAATATAAATTATTGGACGTGATCTATGGTGACACAGATTCAATATTTATAAAATTCTCGAGGAAAACTACTAAAGATAATGAATTGACTAAATCGGAGGCAGTAGATCATTGTATTCAGTGTGGATTAAAAGCAGGTGAATATATAACATCAATGTTAAAAAGAGATAATTGGCCTAAAGATAAACCAGGTTATCCACAAGATTTAGAATATGAGAAAACATTTTATCCGTTTATTCTGATATCTAAAAAGAGATATACAGGTGAGAAATATGAATTTAGTTCAAAAGAAATACCAAAAAGAACATCTATGGGATTAGTAACTAAAAGAAGAGATAATGCTCCGATAGTAAAATATGTATTTGGGAATATGGTGAATCGTTTAATGAGTAATACGCGAGTAGAAGATGTAATTAAATGGTTAAATCAAACTCTAAATAATATAGTAAAAGGAAAAGAACATATAAGTATGTTTGTGATATCAAAAACATTAAATAGTTATTATAAGAATCCTCAGTCAATAGCACATAAGGTATTGGCGGATAGGATGGGTCAAAGAGATCCTGGAAATAAACCAAAAGCGAATGATCGAATACCATATGCTTATGTTAAAGTAGATGAATCACCTATAGAAACGGGACAATATCATACAAAAATAATTGAAGTACCAACTGGTAGATTTAAAAAGATAAAAGTTAAAGAACCGACAGGTGAATATTTTAAAAAAGAGATAGAAATTGACGATGGATTATATAAAAATGGAAATCCAAAGAAAAAGAAAATAAAAGTGAATAATGAAGATAGACCTAAATATAAAACTGTTGAAAAAAATGGAGATCCAATTATGAAAAAAGATAGAGTATTTGATATGGAAAGACCTAAATTAAAAAATAGAGTAATCCTTCAAGGTGAAAGAATAGAACATGTAGATTATATTATAGATAATCCTGGTAAAGTTGAATTAGACTATAAATTATATATATCGAATCAGATAATGAATCCAGTAAAACAATTATTAGATGTAGCGATAGATCCAGAAGAAACAATGAAAATATTTAATAGTTATTTACAATAATTTCATCGTTCAATAATAATAAAATCATCATCTCTTTTTTTATCTTCAATCATTTTAATATCATTTTTTTTGAATATAAAATTGTATGCAGTATACAAAAAAGGATTAAAATATGACCAATACCATAAATAGAATCTATAAACCAAATAGAAATTAAAGAATTGTCTCATAAAAATGAAAGAATTATAAAATGTTATAAACATATAATATATGTGATATAAAAAAAATAAAATCTAATCTAATATATAAATGGGATTAATTGGTGGAGCTCTAAAAAAAGGAATGTCTGAATTAGAACCAAATGTAGGATTTTTTACTGTATTACTTATAGGATTATTAGTGATATTTATCAAAGCATATATTGTTCAAATCAGTTATAATAATGTAGTTGAAAAAGTAACAGGAAACACATATAAATTAACTTATACGGATTCATTATTTGTTGTGATCCTTTTTATGGGATTGATTTAAAATTAGGATGGGTTTGATTTAAAATATTTCTTATAATATAAATGGATTATCGTTTAATTTACTTGACTCATATGTTTATAGTTGCTCCAATATTTATATATCCTTTTATAGCAAAACAATTCTTTGGTGTAGAATCATTTGATAATTATTTTGCTTTGTTATTAATAGTAGGTATAGTTGTGTTTTTTTATCACGGATATTTATTATATAAATTTTCAGTTTAAATATATATATATAATATAATGTCTTTTTTGTTCGGTGAGAAATATGATACAATAATTGTGGGTGGTGGTATCGCTGGACTATTTTTAGCATATAAATTAAAAGATACTAAACAAAATATACTTTTAATTGAAAAAGAAGGGGAATGGGGTGGTCGTGTCCATACAATATATAAAACTGATTATCATTATGAATGTGGTGCAGCACGAATAAGTAATAAGCATAGAAAATTAATAACACTGATTCAAGAATTAGATTTATTGGATCAATTAATTAAATTACCAGACGATATAGATATAATTATTCATAATAAAAGATCATCAATAAATATTAATTCTTTACTAAAAGAATTAATAGTTCGTAGTAAAGGATTAAAAAAAGAATATTTAGAAAATATTGTATTGTTTCAGTTGCTTATAGATGTTTATGATTATGATACAGCAGTCAGTATCAAAGAAGGGTTTGGATACGATAGCGAATTTATGACACTAAATGCTAAAGCAGGATTAGATATGTTTAAAAAAGATTTATTTAAACATGATACAGAATATTTTATATTTAAAGAGGGATTATCTAAATTAATATCAACTATTGTGACAAAATTAGAATTATTTGATAATGTGACACTAAAACTTTCTGAAGGATTAGATAAAATAGATGACAGTTACATATCAACTGATAAAAAAAATAGAATGTATTATGAAAAATTAATCTTAACAATACCACAAGAACATTTAATGAAACTCGAATATCTTAAAGATGTAAAACATTTGGATTCAGTACAAGGGATTCCATTATTACGTATATATTTTAAATACCCGGTGAAGGATTGTAATCCATGGTTTAAATCAATATCGAGGACTACAACAGATAATTATCTAAGACATATAATACCAATAAATTATGATCAAGGTTTAATTATGATAAGTTATACAGATGGATATCCAACAACATTGCTGACTGCATTACACCAAAGAGGTGAGAAAGTATTAGTAGAAGCGATACATAAAGAGATAAAAGATATATTTGGGATAAGAAAACAAATACCATATCCTACAGATGTTTCTGTTCATTTATGGGATAATGGTTGTCATTTTTGGAAACCTGGATCAGATATGGATGATATTTATGATAAAATGTTGAAACCAATATCAGGAAAAGATTTATATTTATGTGGTGAATCATATTCTAAGAAACAAGCATGGATCGAAGGATCGATAGAAACATGTTATGATGTATTGAAACTGATGAAATTCACAGATTTTAAAGTTAAAATAAATAAAGATAAAAAGTTAAAAAATTATACAATTGATGAGATTCTTAAACATAAAGATTGGATTGTGATGGAAGTGAATAAAGAACTTAGAGTGTATGATTTAAGTAAATGGATATCACAACATCCAGGAGGTGATAAAATATATAATGGTATTGAAGCAAACAGACATTATAAAGATCCAAAAAAATATGATAAAACACCATATGAAATATTTATGAGAAATAATATTCATAAAGACAAGAATGTGTTTGAAAGATTCTTTGAAAAACGACATAAATTAGTTAAACATATAGGATTTTTAATATTATAATATATATATATGGAACATATTGAGTTAAAACGATTAGTAAATATGTGTGTAAAAGGACAAATACAAATAGGTAGACCCATAATGCTAACAAGTCGTGATAGAACACAAACAACAAATGTAAGTTTTTTAAATCATTTATTGAAATATAATGGGATAAAACAAGAAAAATTATTCACATTATATTTTAAAATATTACAAATGTTTAATCGTTTTTTTGGAGATATGATGAATAAATCAACAACATTTAATCGTTATGTTCAACATGTTAAAAAAGAGTGGAATGTAGATACTCATATATTATATGAGTATAATACAAGTTTAGAGAGATCAAGAAAAACAATTGAACAATTATTAGAAAATATGAATATATTATGCAGACAATTCAGAGAATTAAATATGCGAGTGAGTACAAACAATATGACAGATGTGATAGTAGAAGATGAAATGTTGGATGGGATGGATGAATTTTTAGAAAAAGTTAGAAATATTAGTGGTGAAATAGATGAGTTAAGTAGTGTTATTGATAGTATATCTGAAGGAATTGAAGGATTAAATATGGGAACATTATTAGATTTAAGTATGAAAGATAAAACGATGTATTTAGAATTTGGTGGTGTCGATGATGATGTAAATATACCAGAGAATATTAATATTTCATTTTTAAATTACGTTTATATTTTGAATTTGATAAAGAAACATATAGTTTATTACAGAAGAATATTATTAAAAGTTAAAGATATATCTGATAATATGAGTCGTTATGTTGAAGATAGTAAAGATAAAATCCAAAGTAAAGATAATTTATTTTCATTAAACAGACAACAAGGAGAAATAGATGGTTATTTAGATGGTTTAGATAGTCAATCTGAAGCACCTATGGATGATGATGATGATATATTAGTAGAAGATGATATATCTGTTGAAGATATAGAAGATGATGATTCAGAAGATGATAATTCAGAAGATGATAATTCAGAAGATGATAATTAAGATTTCATAAATTTATCAAGATTAGATTTAGATTTAGTTGCAGATTTGCTTTTTTTTTGTGTGAAATTCAAAGTAAATGATTTATTAGAAATATCATATAATAAAATATGGATTTTATTTAAAACACCTTCCTCAGAATTATAGTCAACATCAGAATTTTTATTAATTTTTTTTATATTTTTAATTAACAAGTTATGAAGTACACTTGTCTGATTATCATCTAGTGACCGCGATTCTTTTTCTAAAAAAATATATTTTTTGAAAAGATTATTTTTGGTTGTATTGTCAAGTTTATTCCATGGTTTTTTGTATAGATTATTTTTTTCTTTTTCTAATAAATCGTCGATTTCACTTTTATTAGAGTAATTATTAGAGTCATTATTAGAATTATTTTGATTATTACTAATATTAGGAACATATTTAGTTTTTTTTTTAATATTAATATTTTCTGATTTTTCATTATTCGTTAGAATGTTTTTCAAATCCATTATGTTATATATAATTGATTAATTCTTAAATACAATATTTATTTTTTCTATTATATAATATAATAGATATGGAATGTAGTTTTAAACAGCTATCTAATCAATTACTAAATAAATACATGACGTGGGGTGCGCCTCCAGGTACGGTACAATATGATGACAATTCGCAACCCGTGCCTAATATCGACAAATTCGACACCCATGTCAATGTGTTAAATGACAACGGCAGAGGCGGCGAGGTACTTGCTTGCGGCCAAATGTTGCATAACTTTTATAATATATGGAGTAATGAACCGGGCAAAAGAAAAATCCTCAATACGGTGATGGAAGGACCTCTTGATGATTGGAGTCCAGTGAAGAGGGGGCAACGGGTCACGGGTCACAGCGATGTGATCGTGTCATCCACATTAATGGAAGCCTTTAAATATAAACATACTCTGTATAATGGGCATATGTTCTTTTTTGGTGGAATGGCATGGAGAAATCTGTGGGAGGAGGAGTGGCAACATATGTATCCGTGGATCGGTAAAGCCCCCAAAAACATAACCGATCTGACCGAGACGCTAAAAGGGTTTAGTATACCGCCCACGGCTGCGAAGGAACTGGTGAACCATTGGACGAATGAACCGCCATCCGAGGTCGATTTAAAAACGAAAACGAAGAAGCCTCCCTATAATCAAAGTCAAACACCGGCAAGTCGAATGCGAACCACCCCACAAGGTGAGATGTTAGATAGATCGTTCGGTGAAGGAAATATTGATATGTGTGTTATACATGATGACCATGAAAATTTTTGTATTCATTTATTAAATCTGTTGAAAGATATGTTTTTAATAAAAAAAGCACTATTAACACAGGTGGGTTTTTGGATTTATACCCCTAGTTCTCTTGCTCGTGGCGTCGGCCGCAACCTGCCAGCCAGCCAGCTAGGCAGCCAGGCTCTCTGTTCCCAGCCGTCCGGTCTGGAATTTAGGTTTACTCGGGACCACCGCGACCACCGCGACCAATTGCAAGCACCTGGGACAAATTCGAATGATCTGAGGGTGGAGATAATATTAGGAGGTATGAAGGTGAAATCAGGCAATTTTGAAGATCTTCAGGGTCAGGGGGGGTTGGCGGGGATTTTCAACTCGGTTACGGGTGAAATACAGAATGAGGAAGAATTGCGTCGAAGTGTATTGGGTGGAATATTGCCTGACTGGGCACGAGAAGGGGATGACGCTCATCCGGATAAACTATGGGGACCTTGTACATTATTAAGTAACGCTATTCAATTATCATTACATGTAAGTATCAATAATGAAAAGGTCACACCGGAAGACCCGGAAGCCGAGTGGGAAGAAGGTCATTTAGAAGGAAATCTTATATATTGTGAATTAGCAAAACCCACCGATTCTCCCTTATTTATAGATCCTGCAAGTGATGAACCGATCAATTTAACCAGAAATATATTCATGACAAAGTTCGTCAATAACCACTACTTAAATTTAAAAGGTCTATTTTACAACAGCTTTGATGGCGACCTATCAAGAGGTGTGAGAAAGGATGAAAAATTATTAGATATAGATAAATATAGAAGATTATTTGCGATAGAAGTATTATACAATGAAGAGGACGGCGAAGGGCGTAGAATATATTTGAATAATAATTTTAAACAGTTGATTGTGTTAAACGCGGGGGGAGGAATTATAGTTCCCCC
>Ga0181416_1000096_pt1 | contig 21047 bp, 28 predicted proteins | sample 39SPOviralmetaG_FD_130141 | JGI IMG/M metagenome (GOLD analysis project Ga0181416, IMG submission 130141) | Marine viral communities from the oligotrophic San Pedro Time Series (SPOT) site, San Pedro Channel, CA, USA - 39 SPOT_SRF_2013-01-16 | ecosystem: Environmental > Aquatic > Marine > Strait... | reverse complement strand
TTCTATTTTGTAAATTACCTGATCGAATAGATCCCTTAAGATCCCCACCTTCCTCAGAAACAATTTTACTTGCATCAATCAATGAATTGTAAGCTGCTTTCTTATTCATCTTATCAATACCCATTAACTTGTAATATTTTTCTCTTGTTTCGTTTATTCTGTCTTCATTAATTTTAGTTTTTTCTGCTTCAGTTTTTGGCTCAGCTGCGCTTGTTCCATCATTAGGAACAACTGTAATTTTATCTGTTCTCTTTAGTTTTGTATCCGCACCTGTTTCTTTTGGTTCTTTAGGACCAAAGGGATCAAATTTTGTGCCTGGTACTAAGAAGTTTGCAAATCCTTTTGCTGTGTCTATAGCTAAAGGAACCCCTATTTCACCTGCACTATACGTTAAACTAGGTGTTGATGCTGCTAGAATTTTATTTTCTCTTATAGCCATACCTAATTTTTTAGGATCTTTTAAAGCTTGTAGATAACTTAACTTACCTGTTGCATCTACTTTTGAGCCATAAGGAACTAAAGCTCCTTTAGTTGTTCCTGTTCCACCCATAGGTATCATAGAACCTGAACTTCTAAATCTACCACTTGGTAACATTTTTTGTATAAACTGAGGTACTTTACTCATGAGACCTGTTGTAGCTGGTGTAAAAGTTGTTGGTGTTTTTATACCAGACATAACATTTTTAAAAAAACCAGGTGTTTGAGATACCCCTCTTTGTAAGGCAGCTCTACCTGTATTAAATAAAGCCATCGCAGCTGTACCATAACCATATTGTGATCTACCATCAGGTCCTTTTGGATATACAGGATTACCTACAAGAGCGGGTTTACTTTTTATTCCGTCCATGATCCCTTCTTTAATAGGACCACCGTATTTAAACATTGGTCTATTTAAAGGTCTCATTTTTTCCTCTTCATTACTTTACCAAAACCACGTTTGGCTTTTCCACATCCTCTTACTCGACCGCCATCTTTTAATCCTAAAAGTTTTAAGCCCATGTCAAGAGCAGTGTGTCCCATCAAACCAGTCTCAAATACTTTTCTACCCATTGATTTGCTAGGGTCTAAGGGGTTCATAAATTTTAATAATTTGTTTTCTTTTTTAGCCATATATCTTACCTAAATTTTCCGAACAATCCGCCTATACCTAATGCTGTACCTAAAGCTGTAGAGAATGGACTAGGAGCAGTAGATGGAACTGGTGCTTGTTGTCCAAACCCTGCTAAACCACTTAGTCCTGAACCATATTGAGCCAGTCTTTGGAATGGTTCATAAGCTCCAGTTTGTGCAGCTTGTGCGTCTGCTTGTAATCTTGATTGATCTAATCCTTGTCTAAATGCACCAAGTTGACCTAGGTTAGCTACGTCTGCAGCTTGACCTGCTCTTTGAAAATTAGACAATGCAAATTGATTTTGTCCTAATGCTGCTCTAGCACCGGCTAATGTTTGTTGTTGATTAAATGCATTATTTCTTGCTGCTTGTGCATTTTGAAAACCTTGTTGTAATAATTGTGCAGTTAGACCAGTTCTGTTTGCTAATGAGTCAGCATCGTATTGTCCTAACAATGCTCCTTCTCGACCGCCACCAAAACCTCCTACATCATATGCAGCATCTTGAATAGTCTGTCTGCCTCCAATTCTTGATTGATCGTATTGTCTTAATGTTTCATCAATGACACCTGTTTGATATGGTGACATAAAATCTTGTATTGATCCGGCCCCGGTCCCTGCTCCAGCACCCATGTACTGTCCAAGTCCAGAAACATCTTGTCCAGCTTGTGTCATAGCTTGTTGAGCTGATGTTAAAAATGGTTGATAAGAACCAATACCTTGTGTAGCAAGATTAATTGCTTGTGATTGTAAAGGGTCTTCACCAGCAACAAATTGACGACCTACAAACGTACCTGTATTAATAGGTGTAGATGTTGCAGCCGTTAACTGTTTGGCGTAATCTTTTGCGGTTTCTTGTAAATAATCTGGTAATGCCATTATTCTATTCTACTCTCCATCATTTGTGCTTGATCGAACATTGCTTGTGCAGGATTTTCTTCGCCCTGGGACTCTTCTGATATAGTACCACCTGCTTCTAAATTGTCCATCATATTTTGCATAACTTCAGCTCCTCTGTCAATGTCGCCTCCGCCTGCGTTTCTTACAGCGTCTGCTGTAAATACAAATTCATTTTTGCTAAGTCTAGCTGGCACATCGTCCGCTCTTTCTTCAGCTCCTAGTGGTACAAAACCACCTTCTCTATAATCTTTTTCTAGACCGCCTAGGTCCATGATACCACCATCTGCTTTTCTATCTCTTAAAGCATCAAATATCATTTTATCATCACCACCAGAATAATAATCATCATAGTTGCCCATAAATTCATCTATGTCTTTACCACCTAATCTTAATCTTTTAGCTATTATACCTAAAGCGCCTTCATCTAATGCATTAATAATATATTCACCCTCTGCATCTCTAGTAATGTCATAACCTTCTTCAATTAAGTCTTCCATAACCTTTAAAGCTTTTTTAGATTTAGGTGCTATAAAAACATCTTGACCAACAGCTTGTGCTTGTGGTCCATAATCTGTCATAACGTCTTCATCACGAACTTGAATACTTATATCTGCATCATCAAATAATGATTTAACTTTACCTACACCAGCTTTCATCATCTGACCTGCTTTTTGTACCATGTTACCAAATCTGTATCCTTCTCTTGGTATGTCAGCTAATCCACCACCCGCAGCGTAGAAAGAACTTTGTACAGCTGACTTAGGAGGCATAAAATATAATGCAGATTTTGTTGGGTCTTGATAATAATCTCTAGCTTGTTGTCTGATGTTAGCTACCATTGGCTGTATACCTGAAACATCAACACCTTCATCAATTATCTCTTCTTCATCACCCATTAAGAATGGTGCAGCTAATGCAGAACCAATACCTAATCCGCCTAATACTCTTGGTATACTAAGTGCAGCTCCTGACTCTCCACCTACTCTAAATAAATTTCCTAATGTTTCTAATTTACCACCAGTACCTAATCCGCCTGTTATAAGACTTCCTAAACCACTAAGACCACCTGCTTGTGTCATTAATGATTGTTTACCAAATAACATTGGAGCATAGTTTGCTGCTATTCCAGCTAAAGCAACTTTACCTAATGGTGATTTAACTACTTTTTTAACAGCTCTTTTAGCTTTTTTTACAATCTTACCTAAAAAATAACCTTGTCTTGGTTCTTCTAGTGTCATAAGTCCACCCATGTTACGAAGTTGTCTTTCCATATCCATTCTTGAAATTGCCATAATCTTACCCTTTTATTGCCTTTTTATCCTATAATCAATCATAAATATCGACCAAGTCTGTTAGTCCACCCATCAAATAACCCGTTCTTCCTCTACCTGTTTTATTACTAAAATTTTCATTAGTGCCTGTAGATTTAGAACCAAAGCCTCCACCTTTACCATCTGTAAAGCCCATTGCATCAGCTCTTGCATACACGTCTGGATTTGCTGCTCTTGCTCTAGTTGCTGTGTTTCGTTCCGATACTTTTTGATTTTCTGCTTGTTTTTCAAGTTGTTTTTGATCAAACGCAAACTTAGCTAAATTCATTTTGTTCATTTGATTAGCGAGAGCTGCTGCTTTTACAGCATCTTCATCGTCATCATCATCAGGTTCAAACCTACCTGTTTCAGGATTAAATGTTGCACCTTTATAATCTTCTTTGCTACCTATTTTTCCAGTTGGACTTAATGCGTCGCTAAGATTACTAAAATCATCTCTAACTTTTCCTGCATAATTTCCAAATAAACTTTCAACATTTCGCCCAAAGGGATCTTTACTAGTACCCATAGTGTTTTCTCCAAATATTGTTGGACCTGTGTAGCCAGAGTTTTGTTGTATAAATGCTTGATCCAAAGGAGATAAAGAATTAAAATTTTGAACACCCATTCTACTTAATAAACCTGTGATTGAAGGCACTTTACCTATTAGATCTTTAATACCACCTGTAACATTTCCTATTTTTGATTGTATTGAACCCGCCATAGTTGGCTCTAAAGGAACATCTGTACCAGATCCAATATACGCACCTAAATCTGGACCAGTTAATTCTTGTTCTTTAAAACTTGGAAAACCCATAAAAGTTCTATCAAGTTTACTTTGATATAAATTATCTACTAATGGTGTTTTTTGGCTATCGAAATATCTATTTCTTGTATCTACATTAAAATTATCTATTAGGTCAGTTACTCCACCAGTGTAACCAATACTGTTTCCACCTCGTGGTTGATATATAGTAGGTAATCCAGCAGATACTCTAGCATCTGCCGTGCTATCATCAATTGTTGGTGTTTGAAAAGGAGATGATAAATATCGACTAAACGGTACAAAGTTAAAACCTTGATCTCTTATATTTTGATCTATAGGGTTTAATATCATTTAGTTTCTCCAAGTAAGTCTAAACTAGGCATTACCACAGTTACGTCTCTTTGTATATCTTCTTCTGGGATATTAGCTGTTTTTAAAGCTTCTTCATTTTCATAAATTTCACCAGTCTTTTTATTTTTTATGGTTGTTTTTATGTCTGTTGGTTTTAGTACCATTACTTTACTCATTACGTTGTTACCTCCCTTGGTTGGATTTCTAATATTGATGCTACTACATGTAATTCATTAGCTTGTGCAGCTTGTACTTTTAAGACCTCGTTTTCTTGTATAACAAGAGGCTGTGTTAAAAGTTCTACAGTTGTATTACTGGATATAGATTTAGCTTTAAATAAACTAAATATATTACTTGATGCATCAACTAATGTTACATCAACAGTGGTTCCTGATCCAGCGTCCTCAGATACTAGCAATGATTTAACAACAGCAGTTTTGAAACTAGGCACTGTATATAGTGTAGTTAGATCTGTTGTAGTTAAGTCTACTTTTTTATTTATAAAACTATTTGCCATTAATTTAAAAAGAAGTTTTCAGCTTCTACTTCATCCTTTAATTCTTGTTGAAACGTTGTATTTAATTTCTCTACAATAGCATCAAGATCTCTTATCTGTGCCTCTGCAGTAGGTAAGTCATATTGCTTTGATGGTCTTGTTAATACTTGTACTATCTTTGCCATTATCTTCTACCATCTGGTTGTACATCTAGTCTAAAAGTTCCTAACTTCCAACTTTGATCGACAGCTGTGTTTTCTATTTTTAATGATACTGCTCTAGCTCTTGCACGTGTATCAACTTTAGTTGTAGAAGAGGTAATATCAAAAGGACCAAGAGGTGATCCAGATTGACTGCTATTTGGATAATTTTTTAATTGTAGAGTAACTCTAGTAGTTCCGGTTTGTGCTACAAAATCTGGAACAAATCTTCTTATCTTCATTAAAAATTCTCCATCTCCTCTAAATGTTGCAATACCCATTTGTTGACCTTGTGCTGATCTTGCTTGTGTAATATCATAATCTCCAGATTCAATGTTTGATGTTACAGCAGTTATAGTTCCGTTTTTATTTTGATCGGTCCCTGTTTCATGTTGATAGTATGCTGTTCTACCTTCTGTATTACCTACAACATCAAAAGATGAATCATTGCCAGCAGTGTATTCTAATGCATGTGGACTATTGAATACTGCTGAGTCTCTCCACATTGTTCTAGCTAATGAGCCTACGGTCCATACTGGTCTTTCTGTTGTTGAATCAAAATAATTATATGTGACTTGTTTATTAACTACATCAGACGTAAGAGATGGATAAAACCATATTACTTCACCAAACAAATTGTTTACACCCGCTGATACCATTTGGTTACCAGATACTAAGTTTATATCATCATAGACATGGTCTTCTACTAAACAAGGTAAAGATTCTAATCTACCGGCATATCTAAAGAAACCATTTTCTGACATCCAATAAGCAGCACCATCAACTTCTACACATGCATTTTGTCCAACTAATCCGCAGTTAGTTCCAACTTGTGCAAATGCGAAAGTAAAAGGCTGACCAACAAAACGCATAGTAAATAATGCTGTGTCAGTCCAAACATAGAGTGCATCTCTACCTCTAATCGCTCCCATGATTTTAGAACCGTCAGCTAGTCTCTGTGTACCCGCTGTATTGTTTGCTGTAGGTGTATATGTATTTATATCCTCTTGGTCAGAGAATCTGATAAACATATCGTCTTGTGTCGTAGTATCTCCAATAGTTGTTTCTGTTCCAAAAAATACTAAGTGACGATCCGGTGTAGATACAACCATGTGTCTGGATGCAGTTGGAGCACCTGATATAATTGTTGCTCTTGTTACTGTTGCATTACTGGCACTAGAGTCCCATTCAAAACATGCACTATCATGAATTAAACAAATTGCTTTATCACCAAAATTATCGATTGACCACATACCTGGATCTAAAGCTAAACCTTCTTCAGTTTCTTCACCCCATGCAGTATAATTTGTACCGTTTGTAACTGTTGCGCCATCGCTGTGAGTTGCAGCCGTAGTTCCTCGAGCCGCTCGTGTTACACCGGTTAAAGTATTGCCGCTAATACCAGTGTACTGTATCATCTCAGATCCTATTAATATAAAGTTAGTTCCTGTAGATGGAAACTGTACGGCACTTGTTAAAACTATGGTTGTTGTGCTGGCATCTATTGCACCATTTAAAGTAGTTGTAACTGCTCCAGTGTCTTCACCACCAAAAGACCCTAGTCCCCAACCATAACCTTTTTCTTGAACAGCTGTTCCTACAGGATAATAATGTTGTACTCCAATGCCACCTGATGTTGTTGCCCCGGACCCTGATTCGTTTGACGGCATTGTTATTGTAAGCGTTGAACTTGTTGGCACAGATGTCACCATAAATTTTTTATCATCAAAATCAGAAGCTGAATAATTAGATCCAGTGATTGCAGTAAAGTTATCTAATAAAATTATATCGTTGACAGTAATATTGTGTGAACCGCTGAAGGTTATTGTAACAATCGGCGATCCGTTAGTCGTGCTAAATGCACTTGTAAGCGTTGTTGTAGATTTAATTGGGTGTATGTCATAGAAAACGTCTCCAGAAAATGCATATAGTATTCTGTTAGTTCCTATAACAGCGTATCTTCTGCCGCCTGTATTTACAAAGTGATGTAATCCTCTACCAGCTCCTGTTAATTCATTAGAGTTTAGACCCCCTAATTGAGTCCAACCACCTATTTTTTCAGGAATACCGTATCTAAACCTTACATTATCACAATTTATCCACTGGCCTTCCGCTCCTGTGGCTGTAATTTGCTTGTTAATACCTGGTTGAAATCCTATTTTCTGTAGCATAGCGCCTCACTATATCTCAATCTAGCCCTAATTTATACTGTTTTTTTGATTAGAAATTAACCGCTATTGTCATCCTATCAAAATCAGTCTTTTGTTTTTCTACCATATGTCTCATATATGATCTAAAAATAATTAAACTATTCTCTACTGGTTTTATCCAACATCTTTTATAAGTCAAAGGGTTTTCTTTTTTAACCCCTATTATAGGCTTCATATCAGGCTCTGTAGGATTTTCAAAAATTAAATTAGCACAGTTATTGCTGCTTTTTAAAAAGAATACTGCGCTAAAAGTAGAGCCTCCATGACAATGAAGTTCCTGAGATTCATTTTTATTATACACATTTAACCAAGCATCTTTAATATGATACACATAATCTGTATTATGTTCTTTTGTAAATTTTAATGTCTTTTCTTCTATTTTATCTAAGAGTATTTTAAAGTCTTTATCTTTCTGTAAATTGTAGGTTCCACAAGTATTAAAAGGTTTAAGGGTCCAGTTATCTCCTCCGCTTTTATTGGTTTTTTTTATTGTAGACGCTTTGTTTTGTATTCTAGTAAGATAATCTTTTTCTAATAAATTTAATGAACTAAAAAAGACCTGGGGAAAATAAGAAACTATTTCATCCATTAAACGTAGTTTATATTTATATTAACTCTTAGCTTAGTATCAGTTTGAGTAACACTAGAATGTTTTTCTCTACCATCAAATAATAACATTTGATTTTCAATAGAAGGCACACGATCTCCATCTTTAAACAAAGTATACCCATTATTTGTGTTAATTGAAAACAATGCAACTTTATGTGGTTCACTCATATCTCGGTGTGGCTCACTAACAAAGTGCATAGTGTTTCTAACAAAGCAGTTTATTTTTATTCTATGTATATAATTAAAATCTAGTTTACCTAAGATAGGCATTGCAATATCAAAAAAATAAGGACTTTTAACTTGACCCTCATATAGAATTACATGTCCAAAGAAAAAATTTTTATCATCATACTTGTTGGTAGTATTGTCATAAAAATGATACGGAAAAGTATTACCAAATAAAGTTGATTGAATCTCATTTAAAATATTTTTATCTAAAAAATCTTTTACTATTTTTATGGCCATTTAACCTCAACCTTTGTTAGATCTAATTCAGTAAGTTTTGGTTTGTTACCTAGTTGTCCAGTAATAAAAAAGTTAGCACCAAAAATTATCCTGTCTTCTTCTTCTTCATTGGTAGTTGTGCTATGTCTAATATCAGCGGGAAAAACAATAAAGTCCCCTGGTTCCGGTTTCATTTCCCATGAAGATGAGTTATAGATATTATAGTTTCTTATCTGGTAATGAAAATTAAAAATATGTTCTATTGTAGATTTTTCTAAAGAAATTGTTAAACTCCCACTCTTAACCTTTGCATAATAAACAATACTAAATAACGCATTTTGATGTAAGTGTTCGTGATGAGAATTTCCTTTCTTTGTAATTGCCATCCAGCTATGAGGCATAACTAAATCGTTTTCTATTTCTAAAACATTTCTAGCATAATCCATACCGATGCCATGAAATCTTTCTTTAACAAAATCAAGTTCTGGAAAATCGTCTAACATAGTTGTAGCAGTACTTAGATCAACTTTAATCTTACCATGATCTCTATGAAATGTATTTTTATTTACAAAATCTTTTAAAAAATTATCCTTAATTAAAAAATCAGTTTTATAAACATACAAAGGTCTTGCTTGTAAATTTAAACCTGCTCTAGTTTTATACAGTTCGGGTGGACCACCTATTCTTTTCATATTATCCTTTCATAGTTTTTATTATTAAAAAAAACTGATGTAACAGAAAATGTATTATCATATCTGGTCCCTGGAAAATCTAAACAATAATACTTAGATTTTAAAAAAGACATGGCATCATAGTTTTTTTCTCCATTATCTAAAATAATAATAGAGTCTTCTTTTTTATACTTATCAATAAATTCAGCAAACTTCAACCTACTAATTCTTACTGGGTTATTATCAATCATGATAAAAAGATTTGGTTTACTTAAATGGGTAGTTAATGGATTTACTTTACCTATACATGGAACACACGTATCAAAAACTGAATTTGTATCAAAGAATTCTAACTTTAAATTAGGTATGTTTAATTTATTTAATTTGTGAAACCAGGTTAAATCATCTTCAAACGACACTATGTTTTTAAATACTTTTGAAAAATATATTGTAGAATTTCCTGACCCTATTTCTAGATAGGTGGAGTTAGATAAATCTAACTTATTTAAAAAATTTAAAAAAGTGTTTGTCAATAAAGGTCTTTCGATATTACTCATAAACTGTATAAAAAAATCTATTAATAGAAAATCTTCCTTTTGTGTTTTTAGCGTTATAAAATTTAACGGGTTCAACTTTATGGTAATAAAATCCAGGAAATAATATACATCGATTATTTAAAGATTCTATTTTTGTATTGTTTTTAGTTAAGATAAAGTTACCCCCATCATAATTTTTAGGTTCTTCATGTAACCAAGTTATCATTGAAAACTGAAATTGATCAAAGTGTTCTTTGTACTCTTCATCATTATTATAATGATTGATAACTAGATTAGATCTATTTAATCCTAAAAAAGTTTTATACAAAGCATAATTAGAGTTTTTAAAAGTATCCTCTACTAGCTTATGAAAATTTTTATTTTGAATTTTTTGTACAGAGTTAAATAAAAAAGACTGTTGAATCTGACTGTTATTTAAAACTTTGTTGGGATAACACCTACTATTTAAAGCTAAAGGTTTATCTTCATTGTGTCCTGATTTTTTATCATCACTAGATTTAAAAAAATAATTGTTATTCAATAGATACATTATCTCATTCCAAACTCCATCCAACTCTTCTTTCTCAAAGAAGTCATCTAATAATAGATACGGAAATTCTTTGTCGTCTACTATTGTAGGTTTCATTTTTTAAAACTAGAAGGTAAACCTAAGTGAAGTCTATTATCGAATAAGTTATTAATATCATTTTCTAAGTTGTAATGAAGAAAGACTTGACCGCATACATTTTGATTAAACTTTTCTCTCCAATGTTCAAGTTCACACCCTTTATAAATAAGCATGTCACCTGGTTTTAAATTAACTTCTACGCCATCCATGTATATAGGCCATTCATCTCCACCTAAATGTAATGTGGTAGAATACTCACAACTTTTTCTGTCCTTATGTTTTTTTAATTCATCACCATTTAAATATAATCTAGCGTATGAGTACGTAGGAATTAGTTTTAATCCTGTTTCTTTGTTCATTAAAGGTAAAAGTTTACTTAACAAAGTATCAAAAGCAACATCACCATACACACAGAAAGTTTCAGGTGAAGATTGTGCATCACCATACGATCCATGCATATCATTAAAAGGAGATATTCTTTGATGATCCATATATGTTTTTAAAACATCTTTCTTTAATACTATGTAGTTAAATAAATAATTAGCTAGATCTTTACTAATTGCATTTTTTTTAATTTTGTATTTTTTTATCATTTAAATTTGTATCCTATATTCCACATAACTAAACTTTTTCTTACTCCTTTTGTAACAGGTGTAACTCTATGCCAAACGAAACTAGGAAATACAATAACTGTTCCTTTTCCTCTTTCTTCACAGGTTGTTATTTTAGTATCTTTATCGGAATTGTCAATTGTATCTACTTGTTGTCTATACTGCAAATCACCACCACTGAATTCTTCATTTAAAATTACAGATACCGAAAGTTTTCTTGTCATATTTTTCTTTGCTTCATCTTGATATAATTTTGCACTTTGATCAGGATGCCAATCATAGAACTGACCTACATCGTATCTTGAAAACTGCAATGTTTCAAAACTAACAAGATCAAAATCCCATCCTGCATTTTTATTAGCCATATTTACAAAAGGAATAATTTCGTTGTGAATCCATTGTTCTGGTAACCATACAATATTAGAACTTCTAATTTGTTTTAATCTATTCTGATAGTCAGCTGTGTCTTGTATTTTTTTTACGTCATCTACACTTCCTCCAACAATACCTTTTTCAAGATTTTTTTGTTCAGCATATTTAACTATTTCATCACATATATGTGGTGATAATTGATTTTTAAAAACCCAGAAATTATTTTTTAAAATCATGTGTTTATAAACCATCCTGTAGCAATATATTTTTCTTGGGTAGGAGATACAATACCTCTGTGTGTATGTGTAAAGTCACTTGGCCAAATTAATGAAAAACCTTTTCTCGCTTTAAAAATTGTTTTTTGATATTTAAATTCAGTGCCACCTTCATCATTAACATCGTTTAAATAAGTCATGTAAACCAGTCCCCTATCTAATACATCTTTACTACACCTTTCATAATGGTATCGTTTATAGCCCCCTCCAGGAGGATAGTATTGAATTAAATTTTGAACAAAGGTTTTGTAATTACCTATGTTATATTTTTTAACATAATAAGTTAAAGCTTTTGAAAGCTCATCAAAATAAGCATTAACAATTGGATTGCTAGAACCGTTGAAAAAAGTAACATCAACAGATTCTTTTACATTTTTATCAATTAAAGATTCTCCAGACGGAGAAATAGTTGTTCCTTTGTGCCTATATTCTTTATTTTGTTGATGATAATCTATTAAACCCTGACAGATATAATCTGAAATATAGAACTCGTGTATAAAATCTTCATTCATTTCTTTATTTAAAAATTATATATAATTTCTAAATAAAAGTAAAGATCTACTATTAGCTCCAGTTTCCTTCTTTTTTATAAGTAAATTGAGATTGTAAAGGCCAAACACCTGAAGTGTTTTCTAATGGTCCTGCGCCTGCTTCTTTAACCATAACTCTTCCTGGCCAACCAGAATTACCGCCGCCTTCTCCGCCGCCGTTTCCGCCTGATCCCGTATTTGCTCCAGTGCCTGCATTGTAAGGTCCTCTCATAGATCCACCGCCGCCAGCAAAAATATAATTTCCTGGTGAAGAAACAATTCCGAAAGGAGTACAGTCTGTTCCGTCTCCGCCTTTTCCTCTTCTAGATGTGTCTCCTGGATTAGCTCCTGGGTATCCGTTAGCTGTTGAGCCAGCTCCGCCGCCTGCTGCATATCCTGGGCCTGTTCCACTTCCACCCGAATAGTCTGCATTACTTCCGCCGTTGCAACCGCTTCCGCCATTTCCACCGGCTTCTGATGAAGCTCCAATTGAACTTGAGCTTCCTGCACCACCGACTGTTACTGAGGCTGGTGAAGAAAAAGTAGTATTAATTACACCATTACCATCATTACAAGTTCCGCTGCCGCCTCCGCCGCCATAGCAAACTCCCGCAATTCCAGTATTTCCACCGCCGCCTCCGCCGAATAAAAATACTTGAGCTGCGCCTGGTGAATTACTTGGATCTGGTGTGAATGTTCCTGGTGAAGTAAAGTCTGTTACTTTGTCGTTTTTTGATGGAGCATAAGTTATACCATAAAAACTTCCGTTTCTTCCTTCAGCTGGGCCTGCACCCATTGATGTTCCTAATGTTTCTGACATATTATAAATCTCCCCATGTTAGTGTATCTTTATCCCATTTTTGATGAATTTCAATAGTTTTATTTTCTATATCTACATCATCTTGACCGGAATTAAATATTAAACCTTTCCATTGTAGTTCATCTTCATTCCAATAAATTTTATTAAATGATCTACCATCTGAGTATGTAGTAGTTGTTGGCATAGCAACTGAGTGCCACCACAAAGCATTTTCTAAATCTAAAACAAAAGATGGATGTGGTTTAGGGTCCATAAATATTTGATTAACAGCATCCCAAGTTCCACCTACCATAGCACGATTACCTCTAAACGCTTTAGATTGGTCTTCACTTAAATAACAAGGAGGTCTTTTATTAATTGGTTTTTCTCCTGAAAAATATCTTGCAAGGTCATTATCACCGTGAGTAGGTTCTCCTATCTCACCTGTTACTTCATTAACTCTTTCATCTTGTCTTTTATAATCAGGACTAAAAGATGCTGGATCAATATACCAATGTTTATTGAAGTGAGTGTTTACAGAAGATCTTAAATAAAAAGTTGATGATATAGCAGAGTAATCAATAAACGGATCATTAGGGTGAAAATCTTTAACCCATTGTGCGCACTCATCAGAATCTTCTCCGCCATGAGCATCACATTGCTCATTGGAGACGTAGATTATTCTTAAGACTACGTTGTTGTCCGTGTTGATTTCAGCAAAGTGAGCCATTGATTAGACTCCCTCTTACGATAGTTCTTCGTAATTGATAGTTATAACCGCGTCACTAGCTGCTCCAGCGCCTGCTTCGATATTATCGCCTTCTTCTAAATACAGAGCTGAGTTTTTATCAATTACTACCAAAGAAGAATCAGCAGGTACAGAAATTGTACTTGCGATTGCAATTGGTGACCCGCCTGATTTAGTTATGAAAACAGAAATATCAACTGCGTTGGAACCATCGATGTTAGCAATAAGAATATTATTTACTTTAAACACTTTACCTGAAGATGATGCGTTTGCTAAAATCTCCGTTGTTAAAGTTGTGTCCAAAGCTTGCTGTTTCGACTTAGCTGTAATCGTTGCTACGTTTACTAGATTTGGTGCTGCCATAGTTGTTACTCCTTAATTAATTGTTTCTTACCCGAAAACTAAAGCCATTGCAATAGCTTTTCCTGTTGTAGCTAAACCAGATCCATTAGCCTGGACTTCTCCAGAACCTTTAGGAACTAAGTTTATACTAATATTTGTATCACCACCAGTAGCTGTAATTGACGGTGCATTTCCTGCCGCAGCGTTGGTAATATCAAATTGATTTACTGCAGATGCTGTTGTTTGGAATATTATTTGTTCGTTTCCGTTTTCATCATTTATTCCATGTGCATCATCAAAAGCTATATTAAATGAATTAGTGTCTAAGTCTCCACCTAGTTGTGGAGTTGTATCTGATGCAACTGATGCTAATCCTAAAGATATATCAACAATGTCAGGGTTAGTTCCATCATTAGCTTTTGCAACAATTAATTTATCTCCTTTATCTGTAGCAGAAAAAGTAACTGTTCCACCACTACCCGATACGTATTTAAATTGAACTGTGTAAGCACCTGATGTTGAATTTCTTAAAATATAAAAAGTTTCAACGTCTAAAGGTATTGTTACGATTTGATTTCCTGTAATTGAACCTGTGAACTCAACCATTCTATGTTGAGCAGTTCCAGTTGTATTTCCATCAACAACAGTTAAAGCTGTAGTTTGTGCTCCACCTGCTATTGATTGTGAATTAAATCCACCAAATAGTTGTGAAATAAGACTTAAATTTGTGTTAGTTTTTGTTCCCCATGTACCCGCGTTTTCACCGGTTGCCTGAAGTTCAACTCCTAAAGGTGTATATGTTGATGCCATAATTCTTTTCTCCTATGCTACGTCACTATATGTTGTATTTGAACCAGTGTCAACAGCTTCAAATGCTTGTATTCCGAAACCTTTTGCTGTTCCAAATGCTGCTACATTACTAGATATAGATTGACCGTCAAGTAATAAATCTAAACCAATGTCATGTGTTACTGAACCTACACTAGTTGTAACTGATTGTCCAGTTAAACCCATTACATCTGCAGGAGATAATGATCCCAGACCAGATGAGAGAGCTGATGTGCTAGGTATTATTATAGGGTTTGAAGTTGTTCCTGTTGAACCTAAATCAACTTCAGCACTTAATCCTGTTACACCCATTACATCTGCAGGAGCTAAAGAACCTACAGCAGACGTACCAGCTTGACCTGTAAGACCTTGTATAATTCCATCAGGATCTACTGCTCCTACGGAAACAGTTGCAGATTGACCTGTAGGAATAACAGTAACGTCTCCAATTTGTGTGGATGTACCGAGACTTACTGTAGCAGAAATTCCTGTTATACCTTCTACATCTGCAGGACTTAATGCACCTACTGATGAAGTTGAAGATACACCTGTTAAAATTATAGCAAAATCATTTGCTTGACCATATAGTTCTTCACCCCAACCATCACGGCCCCAACCAACTTCGTTGTATGCTTCTACACCAGCTGCACCAACAGAAGCGGTCATTGATATACCCGTTAATTCTGCGCTATTATCATTTACATTGCCCCATTCTCCAACGTTCCAACCAGTTCCACCCCAACCTGTTAAGTTAAAAGCTTCTAATGATCCAACAGATGAAGTTAAACCAAATCCAGTTATACTTACTACAGGGTCATTACTTTCTCCATATGGTCCATCGTTCCAAGTATTTCTACCCCAACCAGCTGATTGAAAAGATAATAATCCGTCTGCATTTAAAGATGTTGTTAATCCAAATCCTGAAAGAGTAACTGAGTTATCTGTAACTTCTCCCCATTCTCCTTCACTGTATGTTCGACCGCCCCATCCTTGTTGAGGGACACCCATGTTTGTACCATCACCTACTGATGAAGTTAAAGATTGACCAGTTAAAGAAACATCAACTCCATCTTGGTCTCCATAAGTATTTTGGTTCCAAGATAAAACACCCCACGTGTTTCCATCTACAGTGTTTGCTTGACCACCCATTCCTGAGTGATATTGACAATAATAATATAAAGTTGGTGCAGATGCAGCCACTGTAATTTGAACATATGCTCCGGACTGTCCGGTATCTCCACTGGTAGTTACTCCAGTAGTATATTCAGTGCCGCCTGAGTGTGTTCCATTACTTGTAGTTGAAAATTTAAAAGGATGTGATCCCATCGAACTATCAGAGACATCAAACCTATATGTAAAACCTTCGGCTAAACTTATTGTGGGTTGTTGAACTCCATCAATAAAATATTTATTTCCAGAACCAGTAGAGACTACTGTTACTGCAAAAGTTCGAAGATAGCTGGCTATGGGAGTATTCGCTTGCCCACCCATTCCAGAATGATTAGTACAATAATAATATAAAGTTGGAGCAGAGGTAGCGACGGTAATTTGTGTGTAGGCTCCAGAACTCCCTGGCGTTCCGTTTGTAGTTACACCAGTTGTGTATTCACTCCCACTGTTATGTGTGCCATCGCTTGTTGTTGAAAATCTTAACGGGTGTGAACCATTTGATGAATCAGATTGATCGAAACGATAAGTTCCACCCTCAGCTAAATAAAGAGTATCTTGTTGTACACCATCAATAAAATACTTATTGCCGGAACCGGTAGATACTACCGTTACTGTAAAGGTTCGAGTAACGGACATCCGTCGTTACCTTTACGCTATTCTGACGATGGCGTTTGAAGCGTCTGCTGCTGGGAATTGAATTGTAAAAGTTCCACTTGTTACAGTTTTGTCTGATCCAAAATCAATTATACAAACTGCTGGATCACCTGAAGCTGAGTCATTAAAAATCATACAACCTCTAGCCGTGAAAGACGCAGACGTAAAACTTGTGTCTGAAAAATCACAAACTGCCGTCGTACTATCAGCGACTGGAGTTACACTTGTAAGTGCATTTCCTTTTGCAGTGTATCCCGATCCACTAACCTCGTTAGAAGTTGTGTACGCAGTTGTAGCCGCTCCTAATGAAGCTGAGCTTGTATACAAAGCTATATTAAAAGTATTTCCAGACGATGCTGTAAAGTTGTGGACAGCTTTTAAGATTTCAACTTTGAAACTTGTACAAATTGCCGATGTTATTGCCATAATTTATTCTCCTGTTACTAAGGTGTCGGTGAAGGAACTGGAATACGGACAGTACCGTCTGTATAGTCGTCCCTTTTACGTCTACCAATTTGCTCTGCAGCAAACTTCTGTACCTCTTGTTTATATTTATTTTCATACAATGTCAACATATCCATTGGACCTTTTAAATACCCAAATGCTTCCACTAAGCAAGCATATAATAATCCATTTGGAAAGTATTGACTGATGTAAGTCGTCGTATTTGAGCTAGATAACCCATCTGGGATAGTCTCATAATGTATCTTAAATTTATATGTAGTATCTGGAACCGGGGCAAATATCATTCTTCCAGATGTAGTATCACTAGTCCCTGTAGCTCCACCAAACATAGCGTAATATTTTGGTTTTCCAGTAGATGTTTCCGCAGGAATATATTCCTGTAAATAGGTTTCATCTTTTTTCTCTAGATAAGAGTTAGATCCGGTCGCTGCGGAAGTTGAGTCATATACCTGTATACCTTTTACAAAAAGTGTTTTAGCAGGTACGTTAATTGTAGATTGTCCAGTAACTAAACTACCAATTTGTTGTTTTTTATATGCATCTAATGGTATGTCTCTTAAAATTTTAAATTCTGCATTTTCAATAATATCATCTGTAATTGTAGATGTTAAAACGTTTGAATCCGTTTCAGTATAGCTTAAAATTGCTGTAGTTAATGTTGCGTATGTAAATCCTGACATTATGCTGATAGTGTAACTGGTCCTGCAGTTATACTGCCTCCTCCTATACTAGTTGTCGCCGTGGCTGTGCCGCTGGCTGTAAATGTATAATTATTATCATCAACTTTAGTAATTGTAAATCCAGAAGAATTATTAATATCAGTGTCTGCAATACCAAATTGACCTTCTCCATTTCTAAATCTAACAGTATCGCTTGTAGATCTACCATGGTTTTCTTCAAATACGTTCACAACCTGTGAACCACTTGTTATAGATAAAGGATTTAATGTTAATAATCTTGCTACTGCAGGCTCAGTTCTAGCTGGTCTTGCGTTTAATAAACCTTGAGGATCTGCTGCATGAGGTTTTGGTTGTAATTGTGGGTGTTTCTTTTCAAATTCCGATATATGAACTCTAGCCCCATTCCATTCTATTACCATTTCTGAATATGGAAAAGCTTGTCCAGATCTATCTGAAATAAACAATGCATATTTACCTGATGATAAGTTTGACATTATGCCTCCGGATAATAAACTTTTGGACTTATATATGTACTAGATGGAGAGCCATCTTCTGATAACGCTCTTTGTAGTTCATCTTCATACAAAAGTTTCATTTGTTGAACCATTTGTGGTTTAAATTTTTGTGATAAATAAAATGCTAAGCCTGAACACATACAAGGTACAAATCTATATGGTACATCTGTTGCATTTGTATAATCACCTACATCTTGAATTCTTTTTACGTAATAATAATTTATAAATTTTCCTGCTTCTGAAGAACCAGGAGTTAAGTATAGAGTAATTGTAACTCTATCAATAAGTCTTTGTACAAAATATTGACTTGGAACACCTGTAGCAGTTTTATTTGATAAAGCCTGATAAGCAGATCTTGCTATTTTAGTTAATGGCGTATCAACATTAGAGTTTCTGTAAGATGCTTCTAATACATCATCGGCACCATACACAGCAGTTGTGCTTGAAGTACCGTCTGCTGTTGATCTAAACATTGTATATGTTGCTTGATCTGCAACTAAGGTAATTGAATTGTTTGCTACTTCCCAATAGTGAAGACCACGATTACCCCACTCTTGAAACATAATATTTAGAGATCTTCTGGCTGCACGTAGCTGATTACCAGATACACCTTGCATACCTATTCTTTCATATGCTTCTTCAATGATTTCATCGATAGCAAATGTTTTATCAAACGTTGCAGTTCCAGAGGTAGTGTTAGCCATTTAGCCTCCTACTTGTCTATTAATAACGTCGCCGCTGCAATATTAGTAATAGTAGAAACTTTCATTCCGCCTGGAAAAACTACACCATCTTCTGGAATGTTAAATGCAAAGACATCACCATTTGGACAATCTCCTTGAAATAAAGTTGTGCTATCACTGTTGTCTTGTAAGATTATAGTTCCGGCTCCGCCAGCATCAGAAGCAAGAATTAATCCTCTTAATCTTGTTCTTCCTGCAAAGACTGCACCAGTAGCTGTAACTCTTACTGCTTTTACATCACTCTTCATAATTTTATATTCTCCTAAATTTAAATGTGGGGCCTAAGCCCCACACTAAATTAATTATTAAACTGCCGCGCTAAACGGTGTTGCTGGTGTACCAGTACAACCAGACTCTACATCAACTTTCCATTGAGTAGAACTAATTGCAGTACAAACAACTTTTGCAAAAGTTACACCACCTGTTGTACTACCGTTTAAAGTAATAGTGTCAGATGTTGCAGCTGTTTCAAAACCAACCATGTTGTCAGAAGAGTCGTCAATAAATTTTGCGGCTCCAACCATAACATCGTTAGAATTTGCAACTTGCACAATAAAATCTCCAGTCTTAGTAATTGATGCAAAAATTTCAAAACTTGCACCTATGTTACTTAGATTGTTTAGATCTGCTCCTGGTCCTGCAACTGCAGAATCAGAGTTAGCGTTGATTGCTGGTAATGTGTAAGTTACTGCACCTGCTGCATTATTGTGTACAGTTCTACCCGAATGAGTAGCAACTGTTAATGCAACGCTAGCGTCAGCGTCTACAACATTAGCCGGACCTGTAGTAATAAATCCATTTTTGGATGTTACTGGTCCTTGGAACGTAGTGTTTGCCATAGTATATATCCTCCTAGTTACGTTTATGTAGTCTCTAGGCCGTCGACTATACGCGTCTACATAAACTTATTTTGTATAGTGATTATTTTATATACTAGATTTGATTAGAGCGCAAGAGAGCCTACGATGTGAATTGAATTTATTCAACGATGTAGCTTTTTATTAAGTAGCTACTGAAACTTGTGGGGCAGAGTCTTCTACCTTATTTAGCATATGCTCTTTTTGAGCTTCTGCTAATTTTATATGGCTAATTACTTCTCTGACTTTTCTGTCAATCTTAACCATATTGAGAGTATATCTACCCTCATTAAGATGATCCTGTTCCCATTCTAGATCCAGACCTCTCTTCCTTGTGTAAAGATCTGCTAGATGCTTGTCCATCTATAACCTCCTCATAGGTTATTCTTTTAACTCTTGGATCATTCATTTCTCCAAGATGTTCCCATTTTATATCACCTTTTCCCAATTTGTCAATAATTGCGTTTTCGATATCTAATGGTAAATCAATGCTATTTATCACAAAATCTGCGTGAAGTTGATAAGCAAATATTTGAACTCTGAAGTTTTTAGGGTGCATTTTTCCTTTCTATTTAGTGATTGTGGCGGAACTGTGTCCCGCCACAAAAAAGCGTTAATTATTACGCACCTGGTGATGCATAGATACCTCTAGGATCAGATACGCCAAATACGTATCTTTCTCTAGCTTTGTATCTAACATTGCCAGTATCGAAATCGCCTTCCATTTTTGTAGTCAATGGAGCTCTTTCCATATGCTTCATTCCGTTTGGTACGTCTGTAGTGATATAGAACGCATCAGTGTCAGTTAAGTAGTGGTTAACTGTGTATCCACCAGGGATCATTCCCATAGACACCATTGCATTGATATCATTATCAGCAGTTCCAACTCTTTGTGAAGATTTCATTAATCTCTCTGCAGTAAATTGTAATGCAGATGGGATTATCATCTTCACAGCTTTTGCAGCGATCTTTAAACCTCTTTCATCAGTAAGAGCAGCGATGTCGATCATTGCTTGTTCTAATGAAGTTTCGTTTAAGTCCGCAGCTGTTCCCAATGTATTACTGAAAGTTCCAGAAATAGTTGGGTGAGAAGCGTTGAAAAGAGTTACACCATCACCAGAAGTGAATGTTAAACCTGGTAAACCATTGTTTAACGGTGCAGCTGCTTTAACTTGTTTAGTTTGAGCCATAGATCTTGCTAAAGCTTTTGTATATCTAGACGCAAGTC
>Ga0181416_1000095_pt1 | contig 21061 bp, 31 predicted proteins | sample 39SPOviralmetaG_FD_130141 | JGI IMG/M metagenome (GOLD analysis project Ga0181416, IMG submission 130141) | Marine viral communities from the oligotrophic San Pedro Time Series (SPOT) site, San Pedro Channel, CA, USA - 39 SPOT_SRF_2013-01-16 | ecosystem: Environmental > Aquatic > Marine > Strait... | reverse complement strand
GGAATAGGGATTAAAGACTATATAAGTGAAGTAGCTAAGGTAGGGGAGAAAGCAAAGGATAAAGACGCACTAAGATCAGGAATATCAAATTTAGCTTATTCTCCTTTAATAGGGAGTCAAGCCGCAATGGATGCAGCTGCTAACATAGGACAGTTAACCGGAGTGAATATGGCTGCCATCGCTAATCAAGGTAGTGTAATGGCACAAAATCCGACTAAGCAAAAAATAGCTGGTAAATATTTCAGGTAGTAGAATGGCGTTAGGTACCTGGTCCAATCCATATGGAGCACTAGGGGGAGGATTACCTAGTACAGGTGATATCTCAATGTTTTCATCAAAGCCCTTCGGAGGAGGCAATATGTTTGGAGCGATAGCTGGAGGTTTATTTAGTTTAGGTGGTAGCATAATTGGTGCTAGAGGACAGGCTGCTGCTGCACAGGCTCAGATGGATGCTTCTGCCGATCAGCTAAAGAATAATGTAATGCTAGCTAGAGAAGCTAGAAAGGGAAACTTAGCTAAATTTATTGGACAGAATGTAGCAGATTATGGATATGGAGCAGATTTAGATTTTGAAAGACAAATGAGAGCTAGTGAATTTGATTCAACTAGAAAGAGGGATTTGGAACGAGGAGCCAATCTAAGAGATTTTGAAGCCATGTTAGGTGCGAGAGAAAATCCTTTAGCTAGAGAACAAAAACAAAGACAGCGAAAATTTGAATTAGATAAAATTACAAAAGAAAGAACTGCCGCCATGGAAGGTATGTTTGGACCTATTAGGAGATCTTAGGAGGAACTATGGGAAGTAAAACAGTATACAATCCTCCGAAGATAGAAAAGGATGATAGCTTTGCAAAGTACCTAGAATACCAGCAAGGAAAAGAAGATAGATTACAGGCACAAGCCGATAAAGAAAAAGCTGAAACAAAAGCTAAAGAATACACAAGAAGAACGTCTGGAGCATCAGGATTGGGTGATTTATATGATCGTACTTCTAGTCAATTACAATCTGGGTTACTTAGCTTTCAAGGAGCACAGGATAAATTACAGAGTTATATAGATAAATATGATCTTACTGCTGGATTTACACCTCAAGATACAGGAGTAGAAGATGATCCTGATACAGATGTAGATGAAAGTAAAAGCACATTTGACCCTGGATATGCAGACCCAACTAAAGGTGCTGGCCAGTATCTAACTAACCTTCAAAACATGTATCAGGGAGAAGGAGGTCTGTTAGAGAAACAACGTACTGCTGGTGTTAATCTTGCATATCAAGACATATTAGGAAGACAGGCAACAGCGGATGAGCTTTCTGGTGCCATGTCTAACTTACAACTTCAATCTTATGGAGGAGCTGGCATCTCAGGATTAAGAGATTCTCTTAAATCATCTAGTGAATACACTAAAAATGTTAATAATAACTATTTAGATAATTACTACGACACCATGTATGGTAAGCAGACCAGAGATGCTGAAGGTAATATGACTGGAAAACGTAAGTTTACTTTCGACCCATCTTTACTACCTACTTATCAAGGAGATTTAGGAGAGAGAACTGGTGTTGGTGTTACTACTGGTGAACAGTTTGCAGATTACTTTAGTGAAGGAAGAACCATTGCTGAGTTAGAGGCACAGAGAGAAAATGTTAAAGACAGTAGAAAGTTTCTTTATAGTGCTGGTTTAACTAATCTTCAAGGTGAGATTGATAAAGAGACTCAGAAGATCAAAAATGAGGGAGCAAAAGACATTGCCAAGATACAGCAAGAAGGCTCTATTTATGGTCAATTGCTAGGTGGTTTCAATTTCTAAAGGAATACCTGTTGTTATAATAAATTGAGACGTAAATTTCTTTAAGAAAAATGAATGACGACGGTACTGGAACAGGTTCAGCAACTTCTGATAATTATTTTGATATCACAAGATTTCAAGATTTGTTAGAAAAACTAGAAGGTTCTAAAAAGCGTCAGCAAAGACAGAAGTCTGTAGAAGGTCGTAGAGACATTTTCGCAGGCGGTCTTGCTAACATGATGAGCAACTTCTAATCTGATATCATTAGCATAGGTTACTAAAATGGCTGTTGACAACACTTATGAGTCAGACGATTATTTTGACCTGGATAAATATCGACAGGCAGCTGGTGTAGCCTACGAATTTTCAAAAAAGAAAATGGAGGATGCTGGTGAACAAGAAAGGAAAACAATCGGTAAAGGCGGTGAAGAGACAAGAAAGTCCGCTAGCCAAAAGCAGTCCTTCAGTGAAAGGGACGAAGAAAGAGACCGTAAACAGGCACAATCAGCTTATAGATATTGATCTATTCAATACTTGGGTAGATAACTTAGATTCCTCTACACAGGAGTCTTTTTGCTCTTTTGTGGAAGATAATAATTCTATTATTGAATCTTACCTATATTCACGTTTTCTAGGATATGAGGGTACTATTTCTCCATGTGATTTATGGATAAAAGAGCATTACAAAAAGCCAGATCATAGGAAGAAACTGTTATTTGAAATTGATGAGATGCAAGAAGATATAAGAAAATTAAGAGAAGATATAGAAAATACTGTAGTTAAAAGAGATGCAGGTGTAGGAAGAATTGCACAGATGCAAAAAGAATTAAGGAGCACCATATCTGAAATAGAAGGTTTTACCAACATGAGAGATCGTAAAGGATTACTTATGGCTGGTGCAGATCGTGCCATCAGAGAATTGATGTTTATTTTTAAAGATGATCCAATAGAATCTCCCTTAGAAGAAGCAACTATGAGTGTATGGGCGAGAATGCAGCTAGAGGAGTAGTGCAGTTAAAATAAGAAGAAATGAATATATAAAATTAGTTCATAATGGCTAAAAAAGGAATGCCACCTCAGCTTCTTGAGTACTTTAAAAACAAGAACAAAGAAAAAGAAGACGGCTCTAAAATGAGTGATAAAGAGAAACGTGCAGAAGCTTTAGATAAAGCCAGGAAAGCTAAGAAGGCAGCTAAGACTTACAAGGATAAAAAAGGATCAGAAGAGCCAAAAGATAAGAAGTAAGCTAATATTTAGTAGTACTTAAAGTGTTAATTAGTGCCTTCTTATACTCACCTTGCTTATAGACGTAATGCTAAAGCTGCAGCTCGTAAGCAACAAATTAAGAAACCTAAAAATCTAGAGATACTAAAGAAAGCTAGAGAAGATTTTGGATACTTTTGTGAATTTGTAGCGGATAAACCACCGGCAGAACATCATAAGACTTGGCACAGACATTTCATTACTAATGAAGATAGTAGTTGTCTGTTAAAAATTGCAGGACCTAACGTTGATCTACTAGCTCCTAGAGGGTCTGCTAAATCGACTGTATTAGGACTTTTAACTGCTTGGGCTATTGGTGTTCATACACAGGCTAAACAGCCTCTACAGGTCTTATATCTGTCTTATACAGTGGATATTGCTAGATCTAAGTCAGCAACCATAAAGAGAATCATTGAGAGTAAGAGATATCAAGAAGTATTTCCAAAAGTAAGATTACTTAAAAACGTAACCAGTAATGAATATTGGTCGATAGATCATAAATTTGCAGGAATAGATACTACTGGTGAAGAACAGTTTACATTATGTGCTGCTGGACTAAAAGGATCGGTTACATCTAAGCGTTCCCATCTGGTCATGATTGATGACGCAATAAAATCTTCTGCTGATATTGCTAATCCAGATATAAGAAATCAGATGAAGGAAAATTGGAATGCAGTTATAGCACCTACCATGTTTGAAGGAGCTAGGGCTATTTGTTTAGGAACTAGATTTAGACATGATGATATACACGCTACTACTTTTAATGAACAAAATAATTGGACTCAAATTGTTCTATCCGCTATTTTAAATGATTCTAAAACGGGAGATGAAGAATCATACTGGCCAGAGATGTGGTCTCTTGAATATCTAAAAGAAAAGAAAAGACAAGCACCTATAGCTTTCTCTTTCCAATATATGAATCAGATAGTTAGACAAAACGAATTATCATTAGCTCCAGAATTAATAGTAAAAGCAGAAATTTCTACTGAGTTTGACACCTTAGGCATAGGGGTTGATTTATCTGCAGGCATCAAAGAAAAGAATGATTACACAGTTATGGTTCTTGGAGGACGTGTAGAAGATCGTATACACATAATTGATTACCGACGTATTAGAGTTATGGGTAATTTAGAAAAATTAGATGCTCTAAAAGAATTGTTATATGACTGGTCAATAATAGGGAAAGATACTAATGAAAATTATTTTCCTACCTACTCCACATGTGATGTCTGGTCAGAGGCGGTACAGTATCAAGCATCTTTAGAGGCTGACTTTAAAAGAGTATGTTTAAGTAATGAAGGTTTATATAATCTGATATGGCATCCTGTTAAAGGATTTAGAGCGGATAAACTTGCACGATTTAGAGGAATAATGGGAATGTTTGAAGATAGAAAAATAATATTTAACAGATATAGAAACTTTACCAATATGTTTGAAGAATTGACTAATTTTGGAGTTAGTGGACATGACGATTGTGTAGATGCTTTAGTTTGGCTTGTAAATGGATTAGCCCGTAAAGGTCAACTTCATTTAGACTTTTAATGTAAGGGTATATAGATAGTTATGGGACCTGAGTATATTGCCGTTATTTTCAGTGCTGTAATATCCTCTTTAACTGGGGGAAGCTGGGTAGCTAGTAAAGTGTTAGAAAGGCATCGTGAAAGATTAAAAGATGCTATACAAAGAGTAGAGAACCAAAGATTACGTATTAATGCTTTGGAAGAACATGTAAACCGTATGCCATTGGAGTATGTTTTAAAAGTGGACTTTATCAGAGAACTACAGGAAATGAATGACCATTTCAAGGCAATTCATAATAAGCTTGATAAACTAATGGAAAAGCTTATAGACAAATGAGTTATGTTTTAGAAGTAAAGGAAGCATCAGATGGTGAACTGTTACTAAACTTACCGGAAGAAATACATAATGAATTAGGTTGGATTGACGGAGATTTAATTGAATGGAATGTAAAAGGTCCAGGTTTAGTTTTGAATAGATTAAATGATCCTTTTAGATATGAAGTAAACGAAGAGTAGAATATTAAAAAAAGACAGATTAGATCATGGCTTTTAATTATGGTGGCGGGTACGGACCGGGAAACAGTGGCATTGGACAGTTTCAAGGTGCTTTAAGTCGTGGTCCAGTAGACCAACAAGATTTAAATAGATTAATTGAAGCGTATAAAAGAGAAGGAAAACCTCTACCTTCTAATATAAATATCCCACAAGGTACTAGTCGTACTCCTATTGCAGTAGGTCTAGGAAGTATGGGAATGGTGGGAAACATGGAAGGAATGAAATTAGCTCATGGTAGCCATACACCTACTACAACCATTGATGGTATACCTAGATATTTAGATAAAGGTTCTCACGATCCTAGTCAACATAATGCTCCTGTAGATCCTAGTGGTAACCCAATACCAGAACTAAGACCTAGAGATGAAGATATACCTTTATATGGAATGCCTAGAACACTTTCTGGGACTGCTTTTCCAGTAGGAAACTATGTAAATAAGACAGTTAGTTAAAAATGCCTCAGGATGATTCTAAATATACAAAGCCCGGCCTACGTGAAAGCATTAAAAAGCGTATCACAGCAGGAAGTAAGGGAGGAAAGCCAGGACAGTGGAGTGCAAGAAAGGCTCAGATGGTTGCATCAGAATATAAAAAAGCTGGTGGAGGATATAAAGGTGGAAAAGGAAAGAAGCAAAAAGACTTAAAGAAATGGGGTAAAGAGAAGTGGATGACTAAAGATCAATATGAAAAGGGAAAGAAAGCAAAAAATGCCGCTAAACGGTATAAAGATTCTAAAAAGTAATTATGGAAATTCCATCAAAAATAAAAGCCTTACCTGGCCAATTAAGAAAATCAGCTAAATTACACGCTGGACAAGCAGAAGTAGTACAAGGTTTTCTTGATGATTTTATTAAAAAAATGAAAAAATAAAATGGCCGATAAAGCAATACGAAAAGGATATACAAAGCGTTACTTGCCTGAGAGTGCTTGGGCTAAACTGTCTAAAGAAGAAAGAGAAGAAACTGATCGTAAGAAACGAGCTGGGAGTAGAAAAGGTAAGCAGTTTGTGAAAAACACGAAAACAGCAGAAAAAGCAGGCAAAGCTGCTAGAACTGCTAAAATATATAAAGATAAGCGTAAGAGATAGTAAATGGGTAACACCGATCCAAAAACTAGATTAAAAGAAATAGTTGACTCTTACCTAAACAAAGATGGTGGAGGAATGATAGATACTGGGATAGTGGCTTCCCACCTTGCCCAGATGAAATTGTTTGGAATTAGACAAGGAGTAGAGTTTTTCCCAGCCCAAGATAACTTTGGAAACCAAAGAAAAGATTTTGTAGACAGGGTAATTAAATATAACCAGCTTGATACTAGACTAGATTCTATATGGGATTACTTTCTTTGCGATGGACAAGGTATTTTTTACATTAGACCCACTAAGACTAATTACAGACTGTACTATTTTCGTAGGCATGAATATAGAAGCTATTACAATATTGACGGTCAACTTGATGAAGTTGTAATCATATATAGCTATAAAGTACGTCAAGGATCAGGATATCAACAGGAAATAGTAAACCAAAGTATAAGTGGTCCTGACATGATGGGACAAGGAGGGGCTAAGAGGTTTATAAGACTATCAATTAAGAAAAAGGTAATTAAAGAAACACATTCAGAAGGAGAGTTATCTTTTGACTCTACTTATCAAGGTTTAGCTAGTAATACTAAAACATTTGTTAATACCTTAGGCTTTATCCCTTGTGTAGAGATATTTAATAATGCAAAAGGATTCTCAGCAGAAGGAGTAGGTGAGTTTGATGCGTTAGCTAATCACATATGTACTCATGATGAAATGGTTTCTACCATGAGAAAGAACGTTACCTTCTTTGGTAATCCAACACTACTTTCTTCGAGACCTAAAACAGATTTAATGGAATCAGGTGAGTCTGCTGTTCAAAGACCTTCTATTGCAGCTAACTCTGGTTTTGCAGGGATGAATCCTTTAAGTCAGTCTAGATTTAAATCTGATCCTTTATCCCGTGGTGTTGATGGTCAAATAAGAGTGCCAAGAGTAATAGCTAACTTAGAACCTAATGATCGTGTTGGTTATATTGTTCCTGATGCAATTACTGGAGACCAGAATTCTTTCTCACGTCAGTATAGAGAAGAAATAAGAACTGCTTTAGGAGGAGTAGATGAATTATCTATATCAGCTGGAGTAACAGCTACTGAATATAAGTCTTTATTTGGAAGAGTAGCAGCTACTGCTAAAAAGAAAGCTGCTTCCGTATATACATATGGTTTATGTCGTTGTCTAGAATTAATAATTTTCCAAGAAGAACAGTTGTTCCGTGAAACTTTAGCATCTGCTGTTGGATTAGAAAAACCAGTTGATCTTCCTGAAGACGCTACACCAGAACAAATAGATCTTTATGAAGGTGCGATGAAGTTTTATGAAGAGCAAATAAAACAGTTATTGATGGCCTCTTTGAAAGCTCAACAGATACCACCAGGAGTGCAAGGGTTAATACCTGACGGCGATGTTACTATTCAGTGGAGATGGATGGGACCTGTTTATGAGGACTCAACACAAGATACGTTGAATAATTCTATTGTTGTAAGAAATCTTCAAGAATTAGGCGTTGATAGCATAGAAGCATTGAAGTACCTCTTTCCGAGCAAGACGGATGAGGAGAGGGCAGCCATGTTATCTGGTTTTCCTTTCAGGATGGTGGGTGAATTACAGAGTGCATACTCTCAGTTCGCAAAGTTAGTGGGGGGAATGATGCAGACCCCTCATCCACAATCACCAGACTTACCAATGGCGGCAGATCCCAGGTTGGATCTAACACCTTATCTGTATCGAACATTAGAAGCATTACAAAAGGAGATGAGTTATGCAGGACGCTACCGTCCAATCGACCCCACAGATGAGCCAAGCACCAGCAGCGACAGTAGCTCCAAGCAGTTACGTGGCGGCTCCAGCTCCGCAGGCACCAGTAGCTCCTCAACAGGCAGCACCGGCACCTCAGGCTTATCAGGTGGGTACGAGTTACCCTCAAGCGGTACCTCAGGCAGCCCCCAGCTACCAATCAAACCCTACTCAGTTCGCCCCCCAATCCCAACCAGTGGCACCAGCGGCGGCTCCGGAGGGCAATCCATGGGAATCGGCGTTCAACAAGGTAATGAACGTGCTGAGTACACCAGTCCAATCCCCGTTCCAGGGTCAACCCTCTCAGGCGGCGACACAATACGCACCAGCGAATTACGGACAGACAAACAGCAGCCAGGCTACACCACTATCGGTTCCGCAGACCTCGTCAGCCAGCCAGGTATCCTCGGCCAACTCTTCCCAAACCTCCTCGACTCTCTCATCAGCGGAGCTAGACGCAATCCAGACACAGATCGGAATGAGTCCAGAAAGCAGACAGGTGATGGACGCGTTCGGGGTAGAGGCACCAGCCGTGCTAAACAAGTACGCCCTAAACCTAGAAGGAATGCTAGATAGTGCTGTTCAATGGGGAAATGAAGCACAAGGATTAATAAAAGGATATGCAGATTTTGCTGTACAAGAGCATCAAGAGAATCTAGCTTATAACGAGATACTTACTAACCCAGACGTATTAAGTGATTACACACTTAAGTACTTTGGACCAGAGGGACCATATCCTGTTTATGAGAATGAGCAACAGTTAGAAACAAAAGGATATCCAACAGCTCCAGTTTCACAAGAACCTGCTAACGGTATCAATACTTCTGCTACACAGGCTCCATCAAACTTTCCAGCACCTCCACAGGCAGCTGCACCACAGCAGCCAGAGAACTTCTGGGGTTCATTTAGCGAGACTATGACTCGTGATCCACAGAATGCATGGAAAGTACTTAACCAAGTACAGCCAAACACCGTTCAGAATAAATTATTCGTAATGGAGTAGGGCTTCGCTCTGTAGCAGTGCATACTTCTTTTTGTAAAAAATTATGTACTGCTAAAATTTTAATTAATAGAGATAGGACTAATATGTCTAATTCTTTTACCCGATAAAACATTTACTGCCGCTTTTGGAGGATAAAGCAAAGTGTTCATTGATAATGACTTTCCAAAGATACTAGGTGCGGAGCTATATAGGCCCCACCCAGCATATGTGGCTGAGATGGCTTGTGAACCAGTAGTGGTACACGATTTTTCTCGCCAACCTGGACAAACCGTACAACTCGATAGATACAAGTTCTGGGGAACACCAGGTACGAAGGATTCTAGAGAGCGTATCGCTGACCAAACTATTGGTACAGCAAATAGCCGTAACATCACAAAGGAAAAGGTACTTGTAGTACTTAAAGAGTACACAGGTCCTGCAGATCCAGGTGATGCTACACAGCCAAGTACATTTAAAATTGCTCGTGAAACTCTAGTTACAGCACAGCGTCTTCTTTTAGACACTGGTAATTTAAACATGTTTCACCAGTCTATAGGTAGTCTTACACTTTTAGACGACTATAGAAGGTGGAGAGATAGAGTTTTCATTGACGAGCTTGCAAAAGCAGAAGCTAACGGAGCAGCATCCTCTTCACAAGGTGGATATTTCTTCGCTGGTGGAAAAACAAAAGACTCTTCTGGACGTATTGCATATACAGCTACTGAATATGGCAACCAGATTCAACAGTTCTCAGTAAAGACTGACCTTTTAACTGTTGTTAAAGATTTACGTAAGCGTAATGTTCCAACATATGCAGACGGTTTATATCGTTGCTTAGTTGATCCAACATTCATGATGCACTTACGTCGTGACAGTGACTTCAGAGAAATCGCTCGTTACGCTGGTGCTCCTGGCCAAGGAATGTACATGGGTAATCCTATGATTCCTAACAACGCTAGTTTCTTCCAAGGACCTCAGGCTGGACAAGCTTACTTCCTTGCAGGCGAACCAGTAATGCCAACAGGTGTACAGTTTGAAGGTGTTAAATTCTTCGAGTCTACTAACTTCCCAACAAAGAACATAACAGCTACTTTTGATAATAGTTCTTATGCTTCTAAAGAAGTTGCTCAAGGATTCTTCTTCGGACCACAAGCTATTGGTGTTGGAATTGGAGGACCAAATGCACAGGTACTCATCAATAACAATGATGATTTTTCCAGGTTCATTATTTTGATATGGCAGCTATACGCTGGTTTCGAGAGTCTAAACAAAGATTTCGTTACAACAGCATTTAGTTTTGTATCTGATGATGGCAGCATCTAGTAACTAAATAATAAAAAAAGAAAATTAAGGAGAAATAAATGTCTTATTTATCAGCTAAGAAAATATACCCTGGTAACTTTACAGAAGCTCTCAATGGTTGGTACAAGAATATTGATTCCAACGATAGTGGTTCTAATGACAAGAGTATTGGAGGTCCTACTTCCGTACTCGCTGTTCCAGGTTACAGATATTTTCAACAACGTGGTTATGCAGAAATCACAGGTAAGGTAGGTGCAAAAGTATCATCAGCAGATGTTATAGTTCCTTCACCTTACAGAAATGACAGCACACGTACAGACATAACAGGGATGGTGATCTCAGGTAGTTCAACTCTTACCTCTTATGTATACCGTGCTGCAGTATCTGTTGCATCTGGTTGGGATGGTCGTGTTGCTTCCGGTGTTTATGCCGCAACAGGTGACGCTGTATCATTCGGACGTAGTAATGGTGGTTCACCTGTAGCAGCTTCTGGTCTTGCAGAAAACTGTGCTCAGGCAAACATCGTATCTACAGTAGACGGAACAGGTGATGGTGGATCTGGTGCTATCTTCTTCGCTGCTGGCGTTGAAGGTTTCAGTGGTAATCCATTCGTTACAGCTTCTGGTACAGCTGTAGGTGGTGCATTACATCCAGGAACACCATATAAGCCAATAACTGCTGCAACTACTTACAAAGTATTTAGTAAAGCAGGTGCTAACGCTACTTCAGCTGGAAACGGTTTCTACCTATCCGATGCAGACGTAGATGCAGGTAAGAAAGGATACATTGTATGTGAAGTTTGCTACATCCAACCAGATGAAGCTCCTCAGTACAATGATATTGAGCAGTACATAATTGGTCGCACACTATAGGTCGCACAGTTAGGTAAATGAGGTAAACTAAGGTCAAGGTTATTACTTTGATCTTAGTTATGCTTTATAAACATAAAAAAACAGGTTCCAGAGTCAAGAAGATTAGTGAACTTGATGGCGGTGAATGCTTCATGGTCGAAGACCAAGATGGAAAAGTCTTTCACGTATATGAACAAGAATTAACTGTTGATACACGAGCTACTACTAAAGTTAAGACACTACAGGTGAAAGATAAGGCGTCTAAAGAAGAGCCTAGAGAATTCCCTCCTGATATGAGATTAAATATCAATGGAGCTACTGCCCAGATGATTGCTGATCATATAAAAGGAATAGGGTTAAAAACTGCGAGAGAAATAAAAGATCTACAAATGTCTTTATCGGGTGAGAGATTTGTCAATCTGGAACAACTTAAGCAAATAAAAAGAGTGGACTGGGAAGCTGTTATTTCTGCTGATTTAATCCGAGTATAATTTAAATAATTAATAGTACTGGCGTGGAATTATCTGATTTTGATAAAAGTAGGGTTAGGTATCATTTAGGATACTTTACTGTTTCTGTTCCAGCTGGTGATTATGCTCGTTTAGAAGAAGCAATGAATACTGTCCCAGATTCATTTTTCGTAGACAAGATTATTATTCAGATAGGAAGATGTGACACTGCTGAAAAGAAAACAGAAGTTGCATCAACTCCTTCTACAAGATTAGAGACAATAGCTGGTGACGTTGATAGAACTATTCGTTCCAGTAATGCAAAAGATGCTTTAAAGATATGGAGTGAGATATATCTATATGAGACTAATAGGCTAGCAGGTATCTTATATGTTCCTAACTATAAAGATCCTATGCAAGCACGTTATAGATATGAACGTTCAGGAGCTGAATTCATACAAGCATTACCTGGACCTGCGGATACAGCAGTAGGATCTAGGATGCATTTAGCTGAGAACTGGCGATGAAGTATATAGATTATGCCAGTAATTACTTACCAGGAGAAGTTTACAGGGCTGGGATGAAGGAGTACACTCCTCAACAAAGAATCGATTATAGAATGGCTAAAAAATATAAGTTTAAACCTACAGATTCTGATGGATTTATGCATAGTTTTGAAGAGTTACTAAATATATCTAAAAACCCTTCTTCAATGATGAAGAGTGAATTAAATGAAATGCCTGCAGGATTTTTGTCTTCACCATATGGTTAAGGCTATAATAGACAAAAAGCATCGTAAGTAAAAGTGGCATCTACCTCGACTAATAAACAACCGCTTTTGGTTGATCGCCCGTTATTTGATTCAGTAAGAGTTACTACACAGACTGTTGGAAGTCAGGCGACTAATACTTTATTCGTACAGGGTGGTCAAGCACCGTCCATCCTAGTTGATATGGACGCAGCGTTAAGTGAAGACAATAATAATGGTGGTGTAATTGATTCGATATTAATTACTAGAAATGATTATTACCGTGGTGATGATCTTACATTAAATGTTACTAATAAAGACTCAATCGTTTCACTGATTAGTGGAATGGTTGTTTTTATGGAAGATCCTACACAAGCAACTGTCGCAAGTAATAGTTATCAATATGGTCATTACACATATACTGGAGCAACTACTCTAACGGGTATATTGAAGGCTTTAAATTATTCAGGAGGTCTTACTCAAGGTTTCACTTATCAAGGTGTTAACTATGGACAACAACCTGAAGTAACATTTGTTTTCTACGCAACTCGTGGAACTACAACACCTATTCCTGCTTCTGGTGATTACAAATTATTATTTGCTAAAAAGGTTCCAGACGGAGTAACCAGTGTAGATTGTTCTGACGTTATGCCTCATCTATCTACTCCTGGCGTTCACTCTGCATATGCGTCTTCTACGGGAGACACGAACGCCGGTCTACCAATTAGAAATAGAGGTATATATTTAGAGCGTGGTGACAGAGTATATGTAGGTGTATATGCAGAAGGACCTAATACAGCTGGCTATGCCTCTGGAGTGCATGTAGCAGCACAAGGAGGGTTCTTCTAACCTAATTAAAACAGATCGCTAGAGAGGCTTATAAAACATGGCTCAGAGAGGTAATACATTTTCATTTTTAAAAGGAGGTAGTAAGCCTGATAAATTTGGTGTATTACCTATAAAAGCAGAGTTTGGAGGTAGCTTACCTTCTTCTCTTTATCGAGTTAATAGTGCATCTTCTTGGTCAAGATGGAGACGTGGTTTTGAAATAGCTACAGCTTCTTATTACCAAAATACTATCGACTTTCCATTTACTTATAAAATACCTTTACCTCAGGGAGCATCACCAGCTGCAGGTAATCAACCTGCTATTCCCGGAGTATTTAAAGGATTTCCTACTAAGAATAAAGAATTAGGTTGTCATTGGGCAGGTGTAAGAGTAGCTGGTAGTTTACGTTTCGATAATGTTTTAGATCATACAGGAGTTAGAGCTTCTATAGCATCAGTTACAGAAGATGCTGAATTTTATATTGTTCAGTTATCTGGAAGTTGGAGTGCAACTAATCCTCTACCAGCTCCTTTATTTATTCCTGTAGCTGGAATACCTGAAGGACTTAAACCAACTATTGGTGAAGTTATTGAAGATCGAATAATAGAAGCAGAAGGAGTACCAATTAACAGAGAAACAATTGATACAACTACTCAGAAAAGATTTGGTTTTGTACAAGCTGTTATAGCAGATATAAATGAAACAACAGGAGTTATTAAATTAAAGAAGAGAGGATCTATCGAGGCTACACCCGATAAAGTTTTAGTCACTCCCACAACTAGAGGACCTTCTGTAGGCAGGTTCTTTATGACAGGTACTAGATACTATTGCACTTGTCAGGATTACAGTAGACGTGATTATGCTTATCTTTCAACTTTAGGTAAAAGAAAAGCAAGTAATTTTCCAAGAACTAATGTAGCTTCATTAAAACCTGGACGTTTTGAAGTATTGAAGATTGGAGATAAAGTATCTAACCAAGCCATGACAGATGCTGTTACTAATAGAAGAATGGAAATTGTTTCACCTAGTGCGGAATTTAACTTACCTCCTTCTGTAGCACCAACCTCTTCAACTGTACCTGGAACTACTAGAGACAATCCCGGTGTATATAAAGACTTTGGTTCTGTTTATATAAGAAGTGGATCTGATCCTTCCTTACCAGGAGCTAGATCTGATGGTATGCCTTCCTTTAAGGATTATCAAGCAAAAGATAATGTCATCACACAATTAACTGACTTTTGGGAACCTGTATTAGATGAAGTTAGATACTGTAAACATATTTATTCAATGAAATTTGAAGAAGGTTTATTTCCACCAGAACCTTCTGATTTTCCTGTAGGCATGGAAAGTATGGTTGAATGGGAGCAAGCATTAGTAGAAAAAACAAGAAAAGAACAAGAGTCTGCTATTAGAGATTTAATGAATTATGGATTAGCTCATATGGATATACCTCCCTTCAACTGTCAGTCACCTATGATGGTTACCATGATGCAGAAGCTGTTTAACATTCCCAGTAACTTTGTATTGTTACAAAACTTCACTATGTTTGATAAGACAGGTAAAGCATATACACCATCAGTAGGAGGCAAACCAGCGTTATGAGTGATCCTAAATTTGGAGATATTGTTGATACTAATTTTATATATTCTGATAACCAAAGAGAAGTAAGAAAATTTGGTGACAGTGAAGTGCTAGTAAGCGGTCAGCCAGCTACTTACCACCCTGGAGATGTAGTACATTTACCTTACGCTAGTGGTGAGACTTCAACCATTGAAGCCATCGGTTTAGCATGGGGAGCTTTTTCAAGTGGCGTTTTACCAAGTGGTTAATGTATACTTATATTAAGGCTTTTGTCTTCAAAAGCTGATTTTTTATACTTAATTACCGCACTAATTTTATGGCTATCGCTATAGAGACACGTAAATCCGTGTCCGGCTGGCCTGAGTTTTGTGAATGGGTTACTTCAACAAACAACAGATTATATGTTGGTTGGTTTGGAGTCTTAATGATCCCTGCACTACTCACGGCGGCCACTTGTTTTATTTTAGCGTTCATCGCTGCACCCCCAGTAGATATCGATGGAATCAGAGAACCAGTATCAGGCTCCTTCCTATACGGAAACAACATCATCTCAGGAGCAGTTGTCCCAAGCTCAAACGCAATCGGACTACACTTCTACCCAATCTGGGAGGCAGGAACCCTGGATGAATGGTTGTACAACGGAGGACCATATCAACTTGTTGTATTCCACTTCCTCATCGGTATCTCAGCTTACATGGGACGCCAATGGGAACTTAGTTATCGATTAGGCATGAGACCTTGGATCTGTGTAGCTTATTCAGCTCCAGTATCCGCTGCTTTCGCTGTCTTTCTTGTGTATCCTTTTGGACAAGGTTCATTCTCTGATGGAATGCCTTTAGGCATCTCTGGAACATTCAACTTTATGTTTGTTTTCCAGGCAGAGCACAACATTCTTATGCACCCATTCCACATGGCTGGTGTTGCAGGTATGTTCGGAGGATCTTTATTCTCAGCAATGCACGGTTCACTTGTTACTTCATCTCTAATTAAAGAGACGACTGAAACTGAATCTCAAAACTATGGTTACAAATTTGGACAAGAAGAAGAAACTTATAATATCGTTGCAGCTCACGGCTACTTCGGTAGATTAATTTTCCAATATGCGTCTTTTAATAACTCTCGTAGTTTACACTTCTTTCTTGCTGTTTTTCCTGTGGTTTGTATATGGCTTACCTCAATGGGCATATGCACCATGGCCTTCAACTTGAATGGTTTTAACTTTAACCAATCTATAGTTGATGCTAACGGCAAAATTGTACCAACATGGGCAGACGTACTTAACAGAGCAAACTTAGGTTTCGAAGTTATGCACGAACGTAATGCTCACAACTTCCCACTTGATCTAGCATGTGTTGAGTCTACATCTGTAGCTCTTACAGCTCCTGCTATTGGTTAAATAGGAAAATTAACTTAAATTAAATTAAAAACTTTTATGCCCCTCTCCTAACGAGGGGCTTTTATTTTTATATACCTTTTATACAATAAATAAAACCTTTTAAGATTATGACCCCAGAAGAAGTTCAAGACTTAATCGATCAATCTATTGAAGTAGCGATAAATCAACATAATAGAAATGCAAGCATGATAAGTATGCTTTTAGGCTTTTCTTTCATGGGTGCTTTTGTAGATGGTTTGTTTAGAGTATTAGGTATAGTTCCTCCTTTCATGGGCTTGGATGTAAGTATTATTCCAGAGATTGCAAGACATTGGACAGCTTAATTGTTACAATTCAATGGGTTTTTTACACTAGTTTGTTATTAGCATTGTTTATACAAGGTATTAGTAGTACCAATGAAAGATGAGATATTTTTATATGCTCAAATTAGATGTAACCATGATTTAGATGTGTTAATTTATAGAAGTAACTTAATATTACTTAACAATGACTCCTGAAGCAGAAAGGTTCAACGGATGGGCAGCAATGCTAGGTTTTGTAGCAGCTCTCGGTGCGTATGCAACGACTGGGCAAATCATTCCAGGTATATTTTAATTTTTAACATTTAACGATGACTCAAATCACAGAAAGCGGCGGTAGGCAGAATATTTTCCCTACAGAGCCAGCAGTAATTGTGGATACTACCTACACTAGCTATCCAGAAAATGCAGAAAAAACTAACGGAAGATGGGCAATGATAGGCTTTATTGCTTTACTCGGCTCCTACATAACAACTGGTCAAATTATCCCCGGTATATTCTAATGACAACTAAAACAGCAGTAATTGAATCTCAGAAAATCTGGGCAGAAAAATGGAATGGCAGACTAGCCATGCTTGGTCTGATTGCAGCAGCAACAAGTGACATTCTTACAGGACATATGTTCTTTGGTATCTTCTAATGAGCGACTCCATGTCACAGTCATATCATGAGGTTATGGAAGTATATAAACAACCAGTTTCAATTAGATATATTCCCAGAATAATTGGATGGGGATCTTTTCTAAGTTTTGCGGTTGGTTTATATCAAGTTGCATGATAATTAAAAACAAAAAAATAGCCCAGTAAAACTAATTACTGGGTTTTTTATTGGGAATTAAACTTTCAAGCGGCAAGTGAGTCAAAGACTTTAACAGGAAGAAGATTTCTTTTTCGTAATTCAGCTCTTACATTGTCGATGTTGTATTTGTAACCATCACGAGAGCGACAGTTTTCGAAAGCTAAGTAATGCGGACCTAATTTCAGAGTTCCATCATCCCTGTATTTGAATAAAGTTTTTTTATCTATCCCAAGAATTTGAGTTATTTTGCGTGGCGTTACCCACTCTGAATTGATTTTCATTTAACACTATATGTAGTACCTACGTAAAATACCTACGCTATATCTAGTGTCAATTTTAGTTAATGTTTTCTTAAGCATTAAGTTCGGTGTAGGTCGCTTTAAAATAAGATAACTGCAATATGGAGTATGTTTAGGAATGAACAGGAACCTTTATCCCTGCTCTATGAACTCACTCCCCGACTAGCGAAAAAACGATATCGACAATCAATCTATGAAGCCTGGAACCATAGCTGTGGTTATTGTGGGGAAACGGCGACATCTCTCGACCATATAGTTCCAAGATTTCGTTCTGGATCTAGTAATAGAAATAATTTAGTACCTGCTTGCAGGAGTTGTAATGCAAATAAAGGAAGTCAGAATATGAAAGATTGGTATGAACAACAAGATTTCTTTGATGAGCTTAAATTAACTAAGTTAATAGAATGGGCTGAACAGGATTTGTCTGAAATTATTTGCGTTGCTACGTATAATCAGTATAGAGATGCTATTAGTGCATGAGATTTTCAGAATGGGAAAAGGATGTTGCTCCTAAGTTGATGGCAGCTGTTACCGCAGCTGGAGATAATAAAGATGCTTTTAATTATTTAACTCAGCAGGGGTACTGTATTCGTGTGTTTGATAATTTATATGATCAAGATTTTCCTCCTACAAGAGAGGAACTATTAGATGTAGTTAGGCTTTTATTTTCAGTAATTCCCAGTAACCCTTTCTATCAAGAACATATAAAAGTATTACAACCCCTAGCATCAATAGCCTGGGAGACATGGGAACAGGCAAATGAACTATGTAAATTAAGTTGTACTGATAGAATTTATGCTCATGTTTTTCGAGATCAGTTTAATCAAATGAATGAGATAGTTGCTCTGATTACGCAAGGATATGAGAAAATGGTAGAAGTTAAAAAAGGTTTAGAACACACCTTTTCCGATTCTTGGATGAAATCTTTAGAAGGAACTAACGTTAAACTCGAATACACTCCTTATGTCGATAACATACAATCCTAATAGCGATAATATCTTTGACGTCACCAACGAAAAGACTGATCATAAGACTGATTACAGGACTAATTATGATACTGATCCAGGGAGAGTAACTAAGGTAGAAAATTATCAACATTGTTGGAAGAACTATTGGGGTAATACAGTATGTGATACTAGACAACGTACAGTTACGGACTATGACAAGATAAGAAGAAATGATGAAATGAATAAAGGTAATGATAAAACAAACAAAGATAATACAGTTTTAAATGAAAAAAACACTAAAAGAAATAAAGCCTACGCAGATGCTGTAACTACAGCTAAAACAACACAGTCTGGAGAATATGCTGTTAAGAGAAATGAACTCAGAGCTTCAGATGTTGATGATGAAGCTAAATCTACTTTAGAAGGTGTATTTAAAGCTTTTTACAGAGACAAAAAACTCCAAACGTGGGATTCTAATTTAGGCACTAAACCTGACTATGGAGATTTTGATCCTTCTTATTATGAGAAGATTTATACAAACGTTAAAAATAAGTATAAACAATATGAAGACGATGATGATATAGATGTAACCGAGGGTTATGGAAGGGAGAACTATTATTACTGGCATTACACTAATCAGGGTAAAGCAGAAGGTAACCGAGGTAATAAAGCTGAAGTATTAGCACAGGCTAGAGATTATCTAGAAGAATCTCCAGAGTTTGCTGAAGGAGGTTGGGAGAACCAGACAGATACGGAACTAGCTTTTATAAGAGACCAGCAGTTAGGCATCAGTGACAATCAAACTGAAAGATTTCTAAATGTACCAGAGATTGCAAGTCTTTGGGAAGAAGCAAAGCAAGCAAGTCAAGAAGGAAGGTCTAATCATTTTATTAATCTTGGGAAAGAGTATTTTTTAGATGTAAATAAAGCAGATGAGTTTGCCTCATTGTTCCGTCTTTCTAACAGAGCTGAAGATAAAGAAATAAGTTTTAATTACAATCTAGAGAATGGTAATGCTACAGGAATTACTGACCTAGAGGATGCTATTACTGGAACAATAGGTGCTGAAGGACTTACAGATACGAAAAAGTTTGCAGCTTTAAATCAGAATGTTCTTAAAGATTCAATTAATGAACTAAAAAAAGCTAAATTAAAAGAACAAGAATTAGAAATGCTTCAAGGTTTTGGAACCTTTGGGGAAATATTTGATATAAATAAAACTTTAACTGACTCTTTACTAAATGATACTGGGATAGGAGGCTACCTGCCCTTCACAGGAGGGAAGAGCGGCTTCGATGCAGAAACACTAGAGGAACAGCTTAAAGGTGTTACAGGCGTTAGTAATGAGGTTGTCTACAACTGGCAAGAATGGTTTGATACTAGTATTAAAGAAAAATATCAACAAGATCTTGATTTAGGTTTTTCTATAGAGGAGGCAGAAGATAATGTACGTATACAGAAAGAGTTTGCAGAATCTTATATAACTGATTATCTACAACCTAGATTTGATGAGTCTCGTTCCATGAATGAGTTTGTAGATTACTTGGATGTTAGACAAGAAGAGCAGAACCCTTTCCAAACACAAAGTTTGCTAAATGCTTTAAATGAAATAGGAAATAGGAGAGCAAAAACTTTCTTAGACCAGATAAGACAAGATGCTGTCGATGCAGGAGGAAAGAGAGGTTTTAATTCCTCTTTCTATTTTGATCCTACTGCCAGTGAAGGAAGTGCAGAAAATGAAAAGTACATAAGACAGAGAGATACCATTGCTTCCGATTGGGATCAAGCTAGGGATAATCCTGATGCTGTTATAGAGGGTTTAGGATATGACACTACATGGAAAGCACAGGCATACAGATATGGAACTGATATTAATAACCAAGATCAATTTGCTCGTTTACACTACCAGATAAAAGGTAAAAACCCAGATTTTAGATTTGATGGTGCAGAGGACATCGTTAATATAGATAAAGTAAAAGAGCTTTTATATGACAACATTTTACCTGCGTTAGAAAAAGAAGTAAAAAACACTAAGACTATATTTGGTAATTTTATAAGACCAGAAGAATTTGCTGACGATATGTTGGAAGGTTTAGATCCTAATCAACCTGAAACTTGGAATGCAGCTTTAGAAGATTTAGGACTAGAGGATTTTGAAGGGACCTTAGAAGATTTAAAAGAATATATATCTAGTACTTTAAGAACAGGATCTGCTGAAGATATAAGAGCACAGATTAAGTTTTTAAATAAAAAACGTGAAAGGCCAGATCAATACTTATTAGGGGTCGAATATATTGCAAGAGAAGAAGATTATAATCCAGCTGATAAGTTAGAAGGAGATACACAGCTATATAAAATATTTCAGGATGCAGGATATGAAGGGTCAGAAGATGACTTTTATGAGAATGTATTCCCTGATTTAGACCCAGGATCACAAGAAATATTATCTCAAGTTGGGTCTAAAGATGGGAGAATAACATTAGAGGGATTCGGAAAAGATTACACAAACGATCCTTTTGCTGCGTTCGCTGGAATAACCAGACTTACTGGAGATGATTCGGATATCTACGGAGGCGTAG
>Ga0181416_1000092_pt1 | contig 21259 bp, 39 predicted proteins | sample 39SPOviralmetaG_FD_130141 | JGI IMG/M metagenome (GOLD analysis project Ga0181416, IMG submission 130141) | Marine viral communities from the oligotrophic San Pedro Time Series (SPOT) site, San Pedro Channel, CA, USA - 39 SPOT_SRF_2013-01-16 | ecosystem: Environmental > Aquatic > Marine > Strait... | reverse complement strand
TGAGTCATTACCACCAGAAGACAAAGAAAAAGCTTTAAAACTACTTGAAATAGATATGGTAGAGATGCAAGAGGTAACTAAACGATGGGAAGCAGATTTAAACTCTGACAACAAACTATCAAAGAATGTTAGACCACTTACATTAATATTTATGACTGTTTCTTTAATACTCTTTATTTTTTTAGATTCAGTTTTTGATGATTTTAATTTTGATGAAGTACATATAGAAACTTTAAAACAACTTTGTTCAGTAGTTTTTATAGCATATTTTGGTGGAAGGTCTTACGAAAAAACCAGAAAGTAGCCAGATAAATTTGAATATTCTTCATATATCTTTATATTTCTAATTTAATATTTATAATAATTTTGTTATATATATTTATCATTCTTTATATTTATTTATGTATTTATTTATATAAAAATACTAATAATTAAAAAATGTTAAAGTTATTACTTTTTTTTTAAATATAAAAACGCTATATTTAAACTATGAACATAGCAGTAAAAATTAGAAGACACGAAAATCAAACTGAATACTACGATTTAAAACTATCAACATACAAAGAAAGTATTGAAGGTAAATTTAGTAAAGAAGATTTACGTTACTTAATACAGCAGATAGACAACGAAATAATATAATGCCTAAAAAACCATCAAGAAAAAGTATAGTAAAAAAACTTGATAAGGTATTTAGCCAATATATAAGAAGAAGATTTGCAGTAAATGAAATTGCTAAATGTGTTACTTGTGGTAAACAAGCACATTGGAAAGAGTTACAAGCTGGACACTTTATGAGTAGAAAGCATTACTCGACAAGGTGGGATGAAACAAATGTACAAGTTCAATGTAGTGGATGTAATGTATTTAGATACGGAGAACAATTTAAATTTGGAATGTATTTAGAAGATGCTTATGAAAAAGGTACTGCTGAAGGATTACAAAATAAAAGTAGAGAAATAGCTAAATTTAGCGATATACATTTAAAAGAACTAATAGAATATTACAATAAATTACTAACTAACTTAAAATAATTCTTGTTTTGTTTTGTTTTCTGAAAGGGGTAGGCTTCGGTTTACCTCTTTTTTTTTGGCTTTATTTTAAATTATTTTATAAACATAGTTGTTAATTACTTTTTTTTAATTATATTTACATATCGAAACAAATTATTAACTAAAAACAAAACAAAATGAAAAAATTAAACAAATTACAAGAAAACTATTTATCTAATGTACAATTACTACAAGCATTAGGTTATCCAACAGATTTATTTGACAATTTATATATTGAAAATTTTAAAGAAACAAAATAAAAAAACTATGTATTACATTATTACTACACAACAAGGAGACCAAATTAAAGAGACTGATTACTTTAAAGCATTTAGATATTCTTTATTTAACAAATGTATTTTAGAACAACGTAATGGTTCTGGCGTTAGAGTAGAAATTAATAACTTTAGCAACTTATAATATGAAAAACGAACCAATACACGAAACAGTAAAAGACTTATACACTTTTAAAAATATGCAGATACATGCATTACAAAAAGAACTATGTAAAGCAAATACAAGAATAACTAATTTAGAAACATTTATATTTGAGTTATGTGATGATGGTTGTCCAGAATCATATAAAGATATAGTAAAAAAAGAAGTACTAAATGACTTTACAAGAGATTAACTTTCATACTAACTATGAGCTATTAGCTAACTTACTTTTAGAGTTTAACAAAACTAAACCTAAAGAAACCGATAAATATATGAAAGCATTAAGTGAAATGTATTTTTATATAAACTCAATGCACATAGAGAATAGAGAATTAAGATTAGATAATAGTAATACTAAACAACAATTAAGAAAACAAACTTTGGACTTTTACGAGTTTAAAAATAATGTAGAAGAAATTATAAATTAAAACAAAATGAACAGAGAAAAACTATTAGATTTGTATAAAAAATACGAACTCACAAAAGATGATGTATATAAACATCAACATTATGTAATTATAACAAGAAAAGGCATAGAAAAAATACAAGCAAAAGAAAACATTACTATAACTTATGAAGTTATAAAGTGTGAGACTAACTTTGCAGTATTTAAAGCAAATGCATATATTAGTACAAAACCAAACACAACTATAGAAACATTTGGCTCTGCATTAAAAGGAGCATCATTTAAAGATGGTAATTGCAATACTTGGTATGTTGCTGAAATGGCAGAGAAAAGAGCTTTATCAAGAGCAGTACTTAAACTAACTGGCTTTTATGAGTTAGGAGTATTTGGAGAAGACGAATCAGAAGATTTTAAAAAAGTAAATAAAGATAAATTAATAAACTTAAATAAATAACAATGGCATCATTAATCAATTTAAACATCAACGTAGAAAATCTACCTAAAGAAAAATTTGTAAAAGGAAAGAAAGGAGTTTACTATAACTTTACAATAAGTGTAAACGATGAAACAAACCAATTCGGTCAAAACGTATCAGCCTTTGATTCACAAACAAAAGAAGAGAGAGAAGCTAAAAAGCCAAAGCAATACATTGGGAATGGCAAGGTATTTTGGACTGATGGCAAGTCCACTAAAGCACAGCAAGAATCTCAACCACAAGACAACGACAACAATGTAGATTTACCATTTTAATATTTGGGAGGGTGTAAAAACCCTCCTTTTTTTATGACCGAAGAACAGAAAATGTTTATGCAACTCTTGGAAGAAGAGTGTGTAATAAATACTAATGACATAGTAGAATATCCACCAGTAGCAATATCTATGGGAGAAACAACTATACAAACATTAAAAGGCTCAAAGACCTTACCCATACCTTTAGGTACTTATGGGAACTTTAGTTTTGTACAAGCACCTCCTAAAACTAAAAAGACTTTCTTTATTAGTTTATTAGCTTCTGTATATTTAGGAAACAAAAACAAATTCGGTGGTGAGTTAAGAGGACATAGAAACAATAAATGTCTTATACACTTTGATACAGAACAAGGAAAGTTTCACGCTCAAAGAGTATTTCGTAGAGTTGTAGATATGAACCAAGAAACAGATTTAGGTTGCTATCACACTTTTGGTTTAAGAACAGTAGGGTTTAAACATAGGGTTGATTTTATAGAATACTATTTAAAAGAAAAAATAGAACAAGGCAAAGTAGGATTAGTAGTTATAGATGGAATAGCTGATTTGGTATCTGATGTTAATTCATTAGAGCAAAGTAACGAAGTTGCACAAAAACTTATGGAGTGGAGTCAATTATTTTCTTGCCACATAATTACAGTAATACATAGTAATTTCGGCACAGACAAACCTACTGGGCATTTAGGGTCTATATTAGAAAAAAAAACAGAAACACAAATACAATTAGAAACAAACACAGTAAACAAGGATTGGATTACAGTTAAATGTAAACGTAGCAGAGGTTACGCTTTTGAAACATTTAGCTTTAAAGTTAATGACATAGGTCTACCAGAGATAGTTGGAGATTTATATAATCCCTTAAAAGGTGTAAGTTTTTAGTATGGCAAATTGGTTAAATAAAGTAGCAAAATATCATAAAGAGTGGGTACAAATAGCAAAAACATTAGGAGCTAAAGACTATGCAGAAGATATAGTTCAAGAATCTTATATAAAATTGCATATGTATGCAAGTGAAGAAAAATTATTTAATAATGGAATTATTTCAAAAGGATATATGTATTTTGTAATTCGTTCTGTTTTTTTAAGTTATATTAATTCAAAAAATAAAGTTAATAAAATACAAATAGAAGAGTTTTTTAAAGATAAAGATTTTATAGAAATACCAGAAAAAGATTTAAACAAATTTACGGATAATGACAATTTAGATAAAGAAGAAGCGTTTTGGAAATTATGCAAAAAAATGGATAAAGAATTAGAAAATTGGCATTGGTATGATAAAAGTATTTATAAATTATATAGAGATACTGAATTAAGTATAAGAGGTATGGCAAAAGATACTTCTATAAGCTCCGTTAATATATTTCATACCTTAAAAAAAGGCAAAAATAAAATGAGGGAAAAGTTTAGTGAAGACTACGAAGATTTTAAAAACGAAGATTACAATTTAATATGAAATCACCAAAAGATAAACGTACTAAAGAGTACAAAGAATGGAAAGCAAATTACGACAAACAACCTGAAGGGTTAGGAGATACCATAGCTAAGATTACTAAAGCTACTGGAATAGCTAAAGCTGTTAAGTTTATAGCTGGAGAAGATTGTGGTTGTGATGAAAGACAAATAGCTCTTAACAAAGCATTTAGATATAAAAGACCAAAGTGCTTATTAGAAAGCGAATATGTTTATTTACAAAAATGGTTTTCTCTAAACAGAACAAGAGTAAACTCATCAGAACAAAAACAATTACTAAAAATATACAACAGAGTATTTAATGATAAAAAAGTAATGACATCTTGTGGGAGTTGTATAAGAACCATAACTAATGAATTAAACTCTTTATATAAAACTTATGGAAATTAGACCACGCATTAAAGGAAACAAAAAAGTAGCTTACGAGAACATAACCAAGAAAGAAACAAGAGTGCTTGTTATAGGGGACTTACACGAGCCATTTTGTTTAGATGGATATTTAGAACATTGTCAAGAAACTTATGCAAAGTACAATTGTAATAGAGTTGTATTTATAGGAGATGTTATTGATAATCATTATAGTTCTTATCACGAATCAGATGCAGATGGTCTTGGAGGAGGTCAAGAATTAGAACTTGCAATAAGTAAAATAGCTAACTGGTATCAAGCTTTTCCTAAAGCACACGTTACTATAGGAAATCACGATAGACTAATAATGCGTAAAGCACAAACAAGCGCAGTACCAAAGAAATGGATAAAGGCTTACAAGGATGTATTAGAAGTACCACAATGGAAGTTTGTTGATAGAGTTGTAATTGATGGAGTACAATATATACACGGGGAAGCTGGAACTGCAAGGACTAAATGTAAAGCTGATATGCAAAGCACAATACAAGGACACTTGCACACACAATGTTACACCGAGTGGTATGTTGGTCAGAACTTTAAAGTATTTGGTAGTCAAGTAGGTTGTGGAATAGATGCAACTGCTTATGCTATGGCTTATGCTAAAAGAGGTAAAAAACCAGCTATTGCTTGTGCAGTAGTATTAGGGGGGCATACAGTAATAAACGAACTAATGGAATTATGAAAAATAAAAAATATACAACTAAAGAAAGATTTAAAATCCTTGAATCAACAGTAGCTACTTTATATGTAGCAATAGAAAAGTTATCTAAAAGAATAGATGGTATAGATAATTTTTTAACTAAAGCAACAAAAGATTACAAAGAAGAATAGCATATATTAACAAAATTGTTTATATTTGCACAAAACGAAACAAAATGAAAAAAGAAATAACAGTAGAATATGATAACATAGCATTAGTTGTTGTAGGAGAATATCAAAAAGGTCAAGATGGTAGTTATATGTATCCAGATTTTAGTAGTGATTTTAATTGTTTTAAAGTGTTATGTGGAGGACAAGACATTATAGATATATTAGAACAAGAAGTAATTGATGAGTTAGAAAATCAAGCCATAGAAATAATAGAAGAACAATGGTAGTTTTATTTGATGCAGATAGTTTAGTGTATTCTTCTTGTTGCGGTGTTGATGACATACTTGATGAAGCTATAGGAAAGTTTGATGAGGTATTTATGTCAATTGTAAATAGACTTGAAGAAACCTACCAAATAGAAAGAGTAATAACTTTTAATAATAGCAAAGGTAATTTTAGGAAACTATTAGACCCAAACTACAAAGCAAACAGAAAAAAACAAGAACACCCTAAATTACTATTTGAAATGCACGAACACATAGCAGAGATATATAGCACTAAAAATTCTTATGGTGTAGAGACAGATGATTTAGTAGCAACATATTGGAAAACACTTACAGACGAATTAGGACACAACAACGTAATAATAGTATCACTTGATAAGGATTATAAGCAACTACCTTGCCTTATGTATAACTATCACTACAAACACCAAGAGATAATAGATATAAGTCCTTACGATGCTTTATATAACTTCTACGAGCAAATGATAGTAGGGGATAGCGCAGACAATGTAAACTATTGTAAAGGTTATGGAAAGGCATATGCAAAAAGATTGTTTAAAGATTGCAAGACACATTATCAATTTACTAAAAAGACATACGAGTTATTTAAAACAATATACAAATTAAAAGCAAAGTTAAAATACATACAATGTTATAACCTTTTAAAATTAAGAACAAAATGAAAAAAAAACATATAGAGCTAAGAGACCCTGTGGTAGAAAAAGTAATAGACAAATTTATACAGCGTTCAGATGTAGGGTTTAAAAAATACGGAATAACAATGCAGGATGATAATTCAGATTTAATAATTTGGTTAAATCACTTACAGGAAGAATTAATGGATGCTATTTTATATATTCAAAAAAATAAAGATAAAATTAATGATAAGTAAATTTGAAAAAAAATATAAAAAATTATTGCAAAAATGTTTAAACAAAGGTATTGAAACATCTAATCGCACAGGAGTTAATACAGTTAAGCTATTTAACCAAACATTTAATATTAATTTAAATTTAGGTTTTCCAATAATTACAGGAAAAAAAATATTTTTTAAAAAAGCACTTGCTGAATTCCAATGGATATATAATGGCCGTACAGATTTAGATTTTTTACATAAACATAATATATTTTGGTGGGATGATTTTTTAATGGATAATAATACTTTGGGGAAAGTATATGGATATCAGATTAGGAATTTTAATTCAGTCATAGACCAAGTAAAATATTGTATAAAAGAAATTAATAATAATTCTAGGAGAGCCGTTATTACTTTATGGAACCCTTCTGAATTAAAAGAGCAAGCTTTACCCTGTTGTTATACTCAATTTAATTTTGTAAAGCAAAACAATAAATTAAATATGACTATGCATTTCAGAAGTTCAGATATGTTTTTAGGTTTACCTTATGATATTATTGTTGGTGCGTTATTTTTAATAAAAATTAGTAAAGCAACAAATTTACAACCAAATAAATTAGGCATTAATTTAGCAGATGCTCATATATATACAAATCAAATAAGGGAAGTAAAACAGTATTTAAAAGCTGTAACATACCAATTGCCAAAGTTAAAAAATAACACATTAATAAATTACAATTCAAGTAAATATATAAAAACACAAATAACATTATGAAATTTAACGAAATAAGAAATTGGGCTAAAGATAAAGGCATATTAGATAAAGGAGATGTAAAAACACAATACATAAAACTTCAAGAAGAATGCGGGGAATTAGCAGAAGCAATATTAAAACAAGATAAATTAGAAATGTTAGATGCAGTAGGGGACATTGTTGTAGTGTTAACTTCTTTATCTGAACTGGGAGGATTTAAAATAGAATCAGCAATAGAAGGAGCTTGGTTAGAAATAGCAAATAGAAAAGGTAAAATGATAAATAACAACTTTGTAAAAAATACAGACCATATAATAGCAGGAACAGAATGAGAACATATTTAGCAAAAATTAAAATACCAGATAACTTAAAAAACCAATCAGTAGGTTGCATAGGCGAAAAAGTATTTGAACACTGGTTTAAAGTAAATTATAATGATGAACAATTGTTTAAACAAAAAGCCGACAGAGATTACAATAAAATAGATTATGCTGATGAAAAGGGTTTTAAATATCAAGTTAAAACAACAAGTAAAAAATCTTACACATTTAATTGCTCTACAGATAAAATAAACAATCACTTAACTAGTGACTATTATATTTTTGTACAATTAAAAAATAACTACGCATACATAGAAAATTTTAGAACAAAACAATATATATTAGATAATATTATACAAAGCTTTAAATACAAAAACTCTTCGTACGTTAAACCAGAGAATTTATTGCAAGAAGTATTATCTATATGAAAAAAAAAGATAAGGATTTAGTTAAAGAGTTTTACAACCTTGCATTATATGATTACGAAAAAGGTACAGACTTAGAAGAACTAAAAATTATCTTAAATGATTATAAGGATAAAGAAATGTATTTACAATGTGCTGGAATTAATTTAGCAATACAATACATAGAGTTTTTAATATATTTAGAAATAATAAAACACATAAATAAAATAAATGACAACTCAACAAATTAAACAATTAATAGAAACAGAATTAAACATAGAACTAAACGCTAAAAGCAGAAAAAGAAAAAATGTTTATGCTAGAGCTATATATTTTAAAATATGTAGAGACAGAACACATTTATCTCTAAAAGAAATAGGAGATACACTTAGATTAAATCACGCAACAGTATTACATGGTATAAATAACGTATTCCCTACATTTGAAATATATAACCCTGAATATATGGAAGTATATAGAAAAATAAAAAACAGTGAAGAATACATACCCGTAGAAGATAGATACAAAACATTAAAAGAAGACTACTATAAATTACAAAGTAAATACGATACTATTAAAAATGCTAAAACAAGAAAAGAATACAACTCTTTGGTTAAAATAATAAAAGAAATACCAGAAGAAAAACTTGATGTGGCTAACCTAAGAATAGATGCAATGGTAAAAATGCTGAAGACTTACTAATAACAAAAACAAAAAATATTTGTTATATAAAAAATAATTAATAATAATCTTTTTTAATTATGGATAAAAGAAAGAACAACGGAGGACATACAACTGCTGGTAGAAAGCCTAAAGCCGAAGAGGTAAAGTTAATTGAAAGACTAACACCACTTGAGCCACAAGCTTATGCAGCTCTAAAAAAAGGAATAGAATCTGGAGAGTTTAAGTTTATACAAATGTTCTATCATTACTATGCTGGTAAACCAAGAGAAACAAAAGACATCACTCTAAACAACGAGCAACCTTTATTTAATATTATTGATTAATGTTTGTAGTAACAACTGCAATTAAAAAACTTCTTAAACTAAAGAAACGTAAAAAGATAGTTCAAGGTGGAACATCTGCTGGTAAAACGTTTGGCATACTACCTATCCTTATAGATAGAGCTATAAAGACTTCTAACGTAGAAATAAGCGTAGTTAGTGAATCTATACCACATTTACGTAGAGGTGCTTTAAAAGACTTCCTAAAGATTATGATGATGACTAATCGTTATAATGATATGCAGTATAATAAGTCAATGCTTAAGTATAAGTTTGCAAACGGAAGTTACATAGAGTTCTTTAGTGTTGAATCAGCAGACAAGTTAAGAGGGGCAAGAAGACACACACTATATGTAAACGAAGCTAACAACATACCTTACGAAGCATACAACCAATTAGCAATAAGAACATCTGGAGAGATATGGATTGACTTTAACCCAACCTCATCATTCTGGGCGCATACAGAACTACAAGGCAAAGATGATGCAGACTTTATAAAGCTAACGTATTTAGACAATGAAGCATTACCAGACACAATTATAAAAGACATAGAGAAAGCTAAAGACAAAGCAAAGACATCTACCTATTGGAATAACTGGTGGAATGTATATGGACTTGGAGAGATAGGGAGTTTGGAAGGTGCTTGTATAAAAGACTGGAAGCCTATTGACTTACCAGACGAAGCAAGACTACTTTGTTACGGAATGGATTTTGGTTATACTAATGACCCTTCTACTTTAATAGCACTCTACAAATACAACAACTCATATATCTTTGATGAGGTCATCTATCAACGTGGTTTACTAAATAGTCAGATAAGCAACTTACTTAAAACACACCAAGCAAAAGAAATCATATATGCAGATTCAGCAGAACCTAAAAGTATTGCAGAGTTGTCAAGCTATGGTCATTTAATAATGCCAGTTAAAAAAGGTAAAGACTCAATAGTGTATGGTATCAACCTCATCAATCAAAACGAAATCTACATAACTAATAGAAGTCATAACTTAATTAAAGAACTACAGAACTACATTTGGTTAAAGAACAAAGAAGGAGAAACACTTAACAAACCAATAGATGCTTTTAACCATTGTATAGATGCGATGAGGTATGCTATCACTTCACAATTAGAGAATCCTAATAAGGGTCAATATTACATTTACTAAAAAAAAGTTATTAATAATTTTGTTTATAACTTAAATAGTTATATATTGCAGTATAATTATTAACTAAAAACAAAACAATGAAAACAAGACTAATGACAAACAAACAAAGTAATTCTTTTAGATTAGACATTATTACTAAAGATAATGAAATTGAAAGCCATTATTTTAAAACAGAAAAAGAAGCAAAAGACTTTCAGAAATTTACAGGATATTTAAATCAATAACAGCGCATGTACGCTCATTAAAAACAAAACAATGAAAAAACTAAAACACTACTTAACATTAACATTATTCTCATTTGTATTATTAATTGCAAGTGTAGTATTATTATCCCTTGAATCTATTATACATAACTTAATATTTTAGATATGATAGAGGTAAAACAAAACGAAGTAATAGTAACAAAAAACAATACAACAAAAGTATATACACTAAAAGAATACACAGATACTATTTACTATAGAAAACTATATACAAGAATATATCAAATAATTTGTTTATTATCTACACTATTTATTCCATCAATAATGATTAACTTGTTTAAATGACAAGAAACGTTAGAGATGCTATTAGTTGGTGTTTAAAGAATGACATCAAGGTAATAGTAAAACCATTAACAAGAACAAGAAGACCAGAGGTTAAATTAGAGATACATAGAGAAGGAAGAATACAAACAGGAAAAGAAACATACAGACAAGACAAAAAGTTAGGAGATAAGATACAAGAGTTATACTTATACCTATATAAGACATTAAGATAATTTTTAGTTGATAGTTAGATAAAAGAGGGTTGCTTTATACAAAGTAATCCTTTTTTTGTTTTATAAAAAACACTTTATGCAAATAGAAGTTTCTATACCCAGTTCACTAAAAGAAGTTAAGTTAAAAGACTATCAATCTTTATTACTAATAGATAAGCCTAACGATGAGGATTTGCTCAAATGCATACTCGATGTAAATTCAAAAGAACTTGGGAAAATCAAACACAGAGATGTTTCATTTTTAAAAACACATATCAATAAGTTATTTGACAAAGAACACGAATTTGTCCCTACATTCAATTTAAACAATATTGCTTATGGTTTTATACCAAATCTTGATGAGATTACATACGGAGAAAATAAAGATATTACAAGCTACATAAATGATTGGGGTAATATGCATAAAGCTATGGCAGTTTTATTTAGACCTATTAAATTAAAGAAGAACAACAAATACATCATAGAAGAATATGAGGGTAGCCACAAGTACAGCGAGACAATGAAAGAAATGCCATTAGATGTTGTTTTAGGTGCTATGGTTTTTTTTTACAATTTAACGAACGAATTGCTAAAATATATACCGAACTATTTGGAGAAGGAAATAATGAAGGAACAGATGACAGGTCAAATTTCTCAAGAAAATGGGGAAGCTATTCAGAGCTATATGCACTCGCTCAAGGAGACATTACAAAATTTAAAGAGATTGCAAGATTACCCTTGCATCAATGTTTAATGTATTTAGCATTTGAAAAAGAAAAAGCAGAATTAGAATCAAGAATCATAAAAAGAAAAATAAATTAATATGCAAGGATTTTATAACCTATCCGAAAAAATAAGACAAACACTTCAATTAGATGACTTTGTTAATACAGTAACCTATGGGGATTTATTTGATGTAGATTTAAACAAACAAACGATATTTCCATTATCACACTTTATGGTAAATAGTGCAACAATGCAAGGTAACGTATGGAACTTTAGTTTATCCTTATTATGTATGGACATAGTAGATGAAAGTAAGAATTTTGCAGAAGGAATACCAAATGAATTTAGGGGCAACAATAACGAACAAGATATATTTAACACACAACTTGCAGTAGCTAATAGATTACTTGAGTTACTATTAAGAGGAGACTTATATGTAGAAAAATATCAATTAGATGGAGACCCTACGTTAGAACCTTTTGTAGATAGGTTTGAAAACAAGTTAGCTGGATGGACAGTTACGTTCAATGTATTAATACCTAACAATATGACTATATGCTAAAGAACTTACAATCAGAGTTACAGTCATTTGGAAAGTATGTTGTTCAACAATCAAGGTCTAATCTTACAAAAAAAAATCACAATGTAGATAAAAGGCTATATAGAAGTTTAGATTATAAAATATCTGAAAGTAATGATAAATATAGTTTACAATTTTTAATGGAAGATTACGGAATGTTTCTTGACAAAGGTGTCAGAGGTGCAAACCCAAGTTTAGTTAAAAATGGAAAACAAAAAGGTAGCAATAGCCCATATAGTTTTAAATTTAAAAAACCACCTATGCAACCTTTAGCTGATTGGGCAAAGGCAAGAAATATAAGATTAAGAGATGAAAAAGGAAGATTCAAAAAAGGTAATTATAGAAGCATAGGGTTTATATTACAAAAAAGTATATATGCTCAAGGTATAAAACCAAGCTTGTTTTTTACTAAACCATTTTTAAAAGCATTTGAAAGATACCCTGAATTATTAACAGAAGCATTTGTGCAAGACATAATAGACATATTAAAAGAAACAACTAATGAGTAAAATAAACGTAAGAAGTCCATACTTCATATATTTTAAAGATATTAATTTAACAAGCGCAACGCTTGAAATAAGAATATACGATGGGGCAGCAGAAACAAGTTGGCAAGGAAGTCCGCAATATACATTAACTTCAACCGCTGTAGGAGAGCGCATAACGTTTGAAATAGCAGAGTTAATAAAAGATTACATACCAGCAGAATTTAATGGAACATATCCTAATTTATTAGCTGGTGGAAATGATAATACTACAATTTATGTAGATTATAGAATTACAAAATATATTTCAAATGTTGCTCAAACACCAGATGCGCCTGTATTAGGCTTAAGAGCCTTTTATGGATATGGATATTTCGAAGATGGTTCTAATCCTCAATTTCTGCAAGGCTATTTACAATCAAACACAACAATATTAAAATCAGATGATGATTCTTTAAAAGTTCCAATTGATAATGAAAACACAACTTCTGTTGCATTCTTAAACAAAGGAGAGCAAATATATGTTTGGACTCCTAGTGCTGGATCAAAAATACAAGACCAAATCCAATATGTAAGCACTGCTTCTGCTGATGTAGATAATTATAGAGATAGAGTAGAAACATCTGGAGGAACATACGAAGACAATCCTTGCATACAAGAGTTTTTAAGAAATGAAACTATTTACCCTGTTGATGAAGTTATAATTAATGCAGTTGAAGGCGTTACAGTTTTAAGAGTTGAAAATATATCAGAATGCAAATACACGCCTTATAAACTAACCTTTATAAATAAATTTGGAGCATATCAAGATTTATGGATGTTTAAGAATTCTAAACTTGCAATGAATACAAATGAGGAAATGTACAAATCAAGTATTGTAAATAACGGAACATATAAAATATACGACCCTCAAATAAAACTACTTACGAAAAACGGAAATCAAAGACTAACTTTAAATAGTGGTTATTATCCAGAAAGTAATAATGAAGTATTTAAGCAATTGTTTTTAAGCGAAAAAGTTTGGATAAAATATAACGAACAAACATTAGGAGTGAATATAGAGTCTAAATCACTTAATTATAAAACAAGCTTAACAGATAGCTTAATAAACTATACAGTAGATTTAAGTTTCGCCTTTGATACAATAAACAACATAAGATAAATGCAAGTAGTAGAACTATATATAAGCGATACAAGAGTAGATTTATTTAAAGATGAAAGTGTAACTATTACAGACACTATCACTAATGCTAAAGATGTAGCAAAAGTCTTTACTGCATTTAGTCAACAATTTAGTTTACCAGCATCCTCTACTAATAATAAGATATTTAAACATTATTATAACTATGATATTACAAATGGTTTTGATGCAAGAATAAGAGTTTCTGCTATACTAAAATTAAATGGAGTAGATTTCAAAATAGGTAAAGTAAAACTTAACTCTGTTAGTTTAAAAAATAACAAAGCATATTCTTATAAGGTTGTATTCTTTGGAGAAACAGTAGCGTTGAATGACACATTAGGAGAAGATAAATTAAACGCTTTAAATGATTTAGATACATTAAGCCTAAATTATAATACTGGAACTGTTAAAGCTAAATTACAAGTAGACCCATCAACTAATGATATTGTTGCTCCTTTAATAACACATACGCAAAGACTATATTATAAAAGCGTTGCTAATACAGGGTCAGATGGAAACTTATGGTATCATACAGGAAGTGGTCAAGTACACGAACACGGAGTATTATGGTCAGATTTAAAATATGCATTAAGAGTACATAGAATTATTGAAGCAATAGAAGTTAATTATCCTACTATAAGTTTTAGTAATGATTTCTTTAATACTACTAATGAGCCTTATTATGATTTGTTTATGTGGCTACATAGAAAGTCAGGAGATGTAGGTAATGGCGACCAAGTATCATCTTTCCCTACTTCTATTAATGGCTGGACTTCAAGTGGAACATTCACCTGTGGAGCATCAGAAGTTTGGGGTGGTATGAGCAACGTGTCAACTTTAACTGTTTGTCCTGAATTTGCAGCATATAGTACAACTAATACTTTAATGCAATTAACTTTATCAACAACAAGTACTGATATTTATGCAGTTGAAGTTTTACAAGATGGTCAGAGTATATATCAGGCTTCAGGATTAACAGGTTCAACTACTTTAACCAGTACATCAGCTGGTGGAAATTTAGGTCTTCCATCTGTTGCTGCTGGAGAATGGACAGTAGTAGTAACTGTAACAGGACAAAACGCTATTACATTTAGTGATATAAAATGGACTTTAAGAAATAATGAACCAAACGAAATACCTGTAACACTTGACTTTTCGACAGGTAGTTTTTTATGTGATACTAATTTTGAATTTGTAATAACTCAACAAATACCTGATATGAAAATAATAGATTTTCTTACAGGGCTTTTCAAAATGTTTAATCTTGTTGCATACACTAAACCTGATGGGAGTATATATGTAGATACATTAGATAATTTTTATGCAACGTCAAATACTTATGACATAAGCAAATATATAGATGTAAATACAAGCGAAGTAGATGTAGCATTACCTTATAGGCAAATAAATTTTACTTATGAAGGATTAAAAACATTTTTAGCAGCTCAATGGGAGCAGTTAAACGTAGCTGAATGGGGAGCAGAAAAATATAATGCTGAAGGAGGTTTAGATGGAGGAATATATACTTTAAAACTTCCCTTTGAACATATGCAATTTGAAAGACTTTTGGATATTGAGGATGTATCTGGAGCAACACAAACAACAATACAATGGGGATTTTGTGTAAATGATAATGAAGAATCCTATATTGGTAAACCAATTTTATTTTATCCTATTTTAAAAAGTGGAGGAGCAACAACTTCAATATCATTTAGAGATACTCCAACAAGCCATAGTGAAGTAACATCTTATGTATTACCATCTAATAGTGTTGCTTTAGCAGCCTCTACAAGTACAGCTAATAAAAACTTTGGTAAAATGATAAATGAATATACAGGGCTACCCAATTACACAGGTACTCTTTATCAAAACTATTATAGTACTTACATAGAAAACTTATTCAAAACAAATGCAAGGATAGTTAAGTATACAGCTTATTTGCCATTACATATTATTTTAAACTACACACTTGCAGATATTTTTGTTATAAATGGTAAACAATATAGAATCAATAGTTTGAATATAAACTTGACTAATAATAAAAGTCAAATAGAACTTATTACAATATGATAGTATTTACATTATTAAATATAGATGAGTTTTACGGAATAAGTGAAACAATAGAAATAGCCAAAGGTAAAAACAAAATACCTTTATCATTTAAAGAAGGATTTAAACAAATAAAAAGAAATAGAAAATGGCAGAAATAGTTGTTATTGATGTGCAAACTAACGCACTTGCAGCCAATAAGGAAATAGAAAAATTAACAGACAGTGTAGAGGATTTAGCACAATCTACTAAAGAAGTTACGCAAGAAACTGATAAAGCAGCTGTTGGGTTTGAAGATGTTACAAAGAATGGTGGTGCTATTGCTATATTAGACCAATTAACTGGAGGTCTTGCATCAAGAGTAAGAGATAGTTACGAAGCTACTAAACTATTTAATTTTAGTTTAAAGGGTATGCGTACAGCTTTGATTGCTACTGGTATTGGAGCGTTTGTTGTTGCGTTAGGAGTAGTTGTATCTTATTGGGACGAAATAAAAGATTTTATATCTGGTGCTTCAAAAAAACTTCAAGAGTATATAGATAAACAAAATCAATTACTAAAAGATGTAAGAACAGAACTAACAATACTTCAAAAACAAAAAGAACTCGCAGATTTAAGAGGAGATTCTATAGATGCAATTAATAAAAAAATTGAACAAAGTTTATTATTAGAAAAACAAGAAACTTTAGCTTTATTAAATACTTTAGAAACTCAATTAAAAATTGAAAAATCAAAGGAAGAAGAGTTATCAACAATGGATAAACTTGCTCTAAAAGCTGTAGAAATATTTGGGATTAATCAAAGCACGTTTCAATTACTTTCATTAGCATCTCAAGATGAAACAAACTTCCAAGAAAAATTAGATGAAATAAATACGTTAAGACTTAAACTTGCTGAATTAGATGTAGAAATACAAACTTTCACTAATGAAGCTGCTGACAGAACTCGAGAAACAGTAACAGGAGTAAATGCCTTAACAACAGAAGGAATTGTAACTGTAAATGACACAATATTACAATCTAATCAACTTACAGCAGATTCTTTTGAAGTAAAAAAACAATTTACAAAAGAGGATTATGAAAATACTGTATTAACTGAAGAAGCTAAATTAAATATGGCAAAAAGTACTCTTGGTAATATTTCTGCTGCTCTTGGAGAAAATACAAAAGCTGGTAAGGCAGCGGCTGCTGCTGCTGCATTAATAAATACTTATCAAGGTATAACTGCTGAACTTGCAACTAAAACAGTAACACCTTTTGAGTTTGCTATTAAACTGGCAAATATTGCTACTACAGCAGCTATTGGTTTTAAATCTGTTAAAGACATTTTAAAGACAACACCTAAAAACGCAACATCATCAGCTTCTAATCCTTCTCGTGGAGCTACTGCTCCAGCACAATCTCCAGCATTTAATATTGTAGGTCAGGGAGGAGCAAGTCAAATCGCATCTGCACTTGGAGAGCAACAACAACAACCAATACAAGCCTTTGTTGTAAGTCAAGATGTAACAACTGCTCAAAGTTTAGAAAATGGTATAATACAAGGCGCAACTCTTGGTGGATAATATAACAAAAACCAAAATTTATTGTTTATAAAAAAAGAACTATGGAAATAATAGAATTAGTAATAGATGAGAATGAAGAACTATCTGGAATAGAAGCTATATCAGTAGTTGAATCTCCAGCAATAGAAGAAGACTTTATAGCATTAAAAGACCAAGAACAAATAAGACTTGCAGAAGTAAGTAAAGAAAAACGCTTATTAATGGGTGCAGCTCTTATTCCAGAGAAACCTATATATAGAAAATCAGGAGACCACGAGTTTTACATTTACTTTTCTAAAGATACAGTAGCTAAAGCATCACAAATGTTTTTAAAAGCTGGTAATCAATCAAAAGCTACATTAGAACATACAGAAGAAAAACTATCTGGAATGACTATAGTAGAGTCTTGGCTTATAGAAGATGATGTACACGACAAATCTCGTAAGTATGGTTTAGATATGCCAATAGGTACTTGGATGGTAGCAATGAAAGTAGACAATGATGATATTTGGAACAACTATGTAAAAGAAGGTAAAGTAAAAGGCTTTTCAATAGAAGGTTACTTTGCTGACAAACTAAACAGACCACAAGATAAACAACAAGACCAATTAAGTGAAGATGATAAACTACTAAACGAAATAATAGATGTACTCAAGGAATCAGAAACCAACACAAAGTAGAACATCTCCACAAGGAGGTAAACGTGGATGCTTATGTAAAGACAATACTTATAACTCTAAATGTTGCAACGGAGATTTACAAAATCAAGGCATAGGTAATACTACAGGACAAAATAGTTGAATTTACAACAACAAATAACTAAAGTTGTTTAATAAAAAAGTAAATACTTAAAATTAATATATATGAACTCAAAAGAGACCCTTAACAAAGTAAAAACTTTATTAGGTTTAGAAGTTCAGTTAGAAGAGAGAAAGTTGGAAAACGGAACTCGATTTGAAGCTGATTCATTTGAAGCTGGTAAAGAAATCTTTATTGTTACAGATGAAGATGAAAGAATTGCTGTACCAAAAGGAGAATACCTTTTAGATGATGGCTTTATGGTTGTTGTTGAAGAAGATGGTATTATTTCTGAAGTTAAAGAAGCAGTAGAAGAAGAAGTAGAAGAAGTTGTAGAAGCACCAGTTGTGGAAGAAGTTGAAGCTGCTGAAGAAGCTGACGTACAAGACTGGAAAGGTATGGAAATCAGAATTAAAAATCTTGAAGATGCTATCGCAGATTTAAAATCTCGTTTAAGCGAAAAAGATGAATATAGTTCCGAAGAAGTAGAATTATCTGCTAAACCAATTAAACACAATCCAGAGTCTAAAGGAGAAATGGAAATGAACCTTTACGCTCAAAACAAACCAATGAGTACTCAAGATAGAGTATTTGCTAAATTATTTAAAAACTAAAAATTAAAAACCAAAATTATGTCAAATAAGATAGACCTTGCGACTACAGTAAACATTACTTCAACTTATGCTGGAGAATTTGCTGGAAAGTACATTAGCGCTGCTTTATTAAGCGCTTCAACAATTGAAGACGGTGGTGTAGAAGTTATGCCAAACGTAAAATTTAAATCAGTAATTCAAAGAATTGAAACTGGAAGCTTAATCGCTGATGGTACTTGTGATTTTTCCGCAAGTTCAAATGTGAATTTAACTGAAGTAGTTATCCAACCAGAAGAATTCCAAGTAAACTTACAATTATGTAAGTCTGACTTTATCAACACTTGGGAATCAATTCAAATGGGGTATAGCGCATTTAATCCAAATGGATTACCTACATCATTCGCTGATTATTTAGTTGGACACGTAGCATCTAAAGTTGCTGCTGCAAACGAAACTAATATATGGACTGGTAATTTAGGTGGCGCACAAGCTGGAGAATACAACGGATTAGAAACTCTTGCTGCTGCTGATGCAACAGTAATTGATGTACCATCACCAGTTGCTTTAACAGCTACTAACATTATTGATAAAATGCAAGCTGTTGTAGATTTAATTCCAAATTCTCTTTACGGAAAAGAAGATTTAAAATTATATGTATCTAACAAAGCTGCAAAATTATACATTAGAGCTTTAGGTGGATTTACTGCTACTATTGGAGCTGCTGGTTCTGATAGCAAAGGTACACAATGGTATAACAACGGAAGTTTATCCTTCGGAGGTATTCCAATCTTTGTAGGTAGAGGAATGTCAGATGATACAATGATAGCTGCACAATCAAGTAACCTATTCTTTGCAACAGGATTACTTAACGATTACAACGAAGTAAGAGTAATTGATATGACTCCACTTGATGGAAGTCAAAACGTAAGACTTGTAATGAGATTTACTGCTGCTGCTGCAATAGGAGTAGGTGCTGATGTAGTTTACTACGCAGGATAATTAAACTAAATAAGGGGAGGGTAAAACCTCCCTTTATATTATTAACTCAAAAAACTTAAACATATGTCTTGTGATATTACTGCTGGAAGATTAGAGCCTTGTAAAGACTCGGTTGGAGGGATAATAGCAATCTACATCTCAAATTACACGAGTGGTTTATTAGGAACTGCTACATTTGGAACTGATGATGAAATTACTGCTTTTGCATCTCCTTTAACTTTTTACAAATACGACTTAAAAGGAGCTAACTCTTTCGAACAAACAAACGAGAACTCAAGGGAAAATGGAACTTCTTTCTGGACACAAACTGGAACTATAGTTTTAAAGAAACAAGACCTTGCAACTCGTAAAGAATTAAAATTATTAAGTTATGGAAGACCTCAAGTAATCGTACAAGATTATAATGGTAATTACTTTTTAGCTGGGATTGAAAACGGATGTGAATGTGCTGTGAATACAGCAACTGGAGCAGCTATGGGCGATTTAAATGGCTATAATATAACTTTTACTGGAACTGAAAAACAACCAGCATATTTTGTAGCTTCTACAATTATTGGAGATACTACTAATACTGTTGTTGTAGTAGGAACTTAATTTTTATACATTTTTCTTAAATTAAGGGTATTCTTCGGAGTACCCTTTTTTTATATAAAACACTTTTGTACTTTTTTTGTTATTTAAAAAAGCTTTTAATGATAATACTAACTACAAGTGCAACTGCACAACAATTAAAGTTTATTCCAAGAGAATATACTGCTGATAGTATTGTTATTACAGACCAAGACACAAATACACCAGTAACATACTCTGGTTTAACATTTGCTACAAATAAATACTATTTACAAGGCAATGTAACATTTAGTCCAGCTTTAAAAGAAGGAACATTTTATACACTATCTGTTTTAAATGGAACAAGCGTAGTTTATAAAGACAATATATTCTGTACAGACCAAACTATTAGTACATATAGTATTAATAAAAATGTTTATACAGAACACGCAACAACTAACGAATACGTAGTAATATGAGCGAATTTTTCGTAACAAAACTTGCAGCCTATACAGCACCAGAAGTTGTAGAGTTAAAGAATAAAGATTGGGTACAATACGGAGTAGATAATAACTACTTTAATTACATAATTGATGTAAACAATAACTCAACCACTTGTAGAGCAATTACTATAGGTATTTCTAATATGATTTATGGTAAAGGTCTTGCAGCACACGATGCAGACAAAAGACCAGAGCAATATGCTCAAATGATGTCATTATTTAAGAAGTCTGATTTAAGAAAATTCATAAATGATTATAAAGTTTTAGGAATGGCTGCATTTCAGTTAGTTTATCAAGATGGTAAAGTAAAAGAAGTGCATCACTTTCCAATGGAAACATTAAGAGCTGAAAAATGCAACGATGAAGGAGAAATAGAAGGTTGGTACTACTCAAATC
>Ga0181416_1000091_pt1 | contig 21282 bp, 25 predicted proteins | sample 39SPOviralmetaG_FD_130141 | JGI IMG/M metagenome (GOLD analysis project Ga0181416, IMG submission 130141) | Marine viral communities from the oligotrophic San Pedro Time Series (SPOT) site, San Pedro Channel, CA, USA - 39 SPOT_SRF_2013-01-16 | ecosystem: Environmental > Aquatic > Marine > Strait... | reverse complement strand
AATAAGTTAGACATATTAAAAAATAAAGATAAAGAAATATTAATAAGTTAGACATATTAAAATTAAAGATAAAGAAATAAGTTAGACATATTAAAATTAAAGATAAAGAAATATTAATAAGTTAGACATAAAATAAATAAAGATTAAATTTACTCACTTAAGAATAAAAAACTAAACATAATATATTAAAATGACAAAAATTAAAGTACAGAAAAAACCAAATCTAATTAAATACTATAATGATAATAATATTTTATGGTTCCCTATCTTATTAAAGAATAAGATACCTCAATATACAGGGGATTATATGCCTAAACAAACTGATTTTGAAGAATATTCCATAGATCAAATAAAGGACAGGCAAAAATACATTGATAAATACCAACATATCGCAGTTGATACAAGACATGTACATCATATTGATATTGATATGGTTAAAGATAAGGTTTATCAACCTGAAAACTACGATTTTATTAAGGAAATGATAAAAACTAAACCCTATTATAAATCATTATCCCATAAAACAACAAAGCCACAAGGTAAACATATATTATTTACTACTGACTATAAGTTTGGGACTAAAAGGGTACAAACTCAATATAAAGATATTGAGATATTGTGTGGTCAGTGGGGTTGGATGTCTAAATCTCAAAATATTTATATTCCAGATAGTATAGAATTAAATATGTGTAAAACAACAATTGAGAATATTATGCCTATTGTAGAACAAAAACCCATTAAACCAAAAGTTCCAATAGTTCCAATAGTTCCAATAGTTCAACCACAACAACAAACATCAATCAAGATAGATGAAATCAATGAAGTGGCTAATAATATTTCATTAACCCATATTGATAATTATGATAGTTGGTTACGTATTGTATGGGCTTTAAAATCTATAGGTGAAAACTATAAAGACCTTGCTATAACTATATCTAAAAAATCCTCAAAATATACAGATGAAGGATTTAATAAGGTATGGGATAATGTTAAAACATCAGGGATTAATAAAGGTACATTATATTATTATAGTAAGTTATCTAATCCTATAGCATTTAGAAGAATTATAGCGAGAGGTTATATCACACTTGCGGATCATGATATAGCCCAAATTTTTATTAAATGTCAAGGTGAAAATCTTGTATATAAACGATATCCCCTTGGGGCTGATACTTATATTTATAAAGGGAATACATGGTATAAACAAAGTAAAGATTGTATTGAATTACAAAATCAAATAACTAATACTATAATAAAATATTGTGATTCTTATACTAAAACACTTGCTGAAGAAATAGTTGAATTAGAAGATGAAGATGCCAAAGAAATGAAACGTAAACGTAAAACAACATTGGAAAAAATTATAAAACAAGTTAAACTATCAAATGGAACCAAAAATATCAGTAAAAAGGTTATTCAAATTTTGTCTGGTATGGAATTTGATAATATTGAATTTGATAATATACCTAATATGATACCTTTTAAAAATAAAATTTATGATTTAGAAACTCATAAATTTAGAAATTATCGTAATAATGATTTTGTATTGACTAAATTATCTTATGATTTTATTAAACCAAGTAATGAACAAATGAAAACTGTAAAACAATTATTTAATCAAATATTTCCTAATGAAGATATACGGAATGATTATAAAAGAATACTTGCTACTACATTATTTGGAAGGCCAGTTGATAAATTTATTATTAGTAATGGCTCTGGTGGCAATGGGAAATCTGTCCTACATGAATTACTTATTGAAACCCTTGAAGAGGGTACCCTTGCCTATGTTGCTCCTGTGAGTGTTATATTATCTAAATTAAAACAAGGTAATAATCCAGAGGTAGCCTCTATGAATAATAAAAGACTGGTTGTTTATAGGGAACCAGCAGAAAATGAAACAATTAATATTGGTACTATGAAAGAATTAACAGGGTGTACGACGATTAATGCTCGTATGAACTATTCTAATGATACTAAAACAATTCTTAAGGCTACCCATATTTTAGAAGCCAATAAGACCCCCAAAATGAAGGGACAGATGGATCATTCTATTAGAAGACGTATTATTGATATAAAATTTGAATCCACATTTACAAGTGATGAGGATTTATTTAATGAACCAAACCATTTTCCAGTAGTTTCATATTATCGAACACAAGAATTTAAGGATACTTATAAATATGCCTTGATTGAATATCTATGTGGTTTTATTAAGGATTTTGATAAGGTTAATACTGATAAAATTTATGAAAATATAAAAGTAAGTCTTATTACACAACAAGGTACAGAAACATATATCCAAAGTAGTGACTTCCTCATGAGTTTTACAAAAAAATATATTACTAAATCAGAAGATCCTAATAGTTGTGTTAAAACAAAAGAACTATACCAATTATTTAAAACAAGTGAGGAATATGGAAATTTAAGTAAGGAAGAAAGACGAACGTATAATGAAAATTCTTTTAAAGAAACAATTAGAAGGGACCCATCATTTAGAAAGATTTATAAAGAACGTTTCCAACCCACTATTGAAGGTAAACAAAAAGAATTTAGAAATGTCATTGTGGGGTATATATTAAATGAAGAGGAATATTAATTAAAATAAACGATTTAAAACTATATTATACATTATAATATAATAAGTATAATAATGGGCGGTAATAATAATTTTTATCATTACTCAATCATTAAACATGATGAGGAAGGTATTGAACATAAAAAATTATATATGACATTGTTTGAAATTATGGATGAATATAAGGTAAGTCGAGCCACTATCGCAAATCAACTAAATGGGAATGTTAAAAAATCAAGTAAGATGGGTAAGATACAAATCTCAAGGGTTCGTATCCCACGGTATTTACAGGTACCAAATCCTGAATTTATTTCTTAACATAATCTTTTTGTGTTTTAAGACTGTGACCCATTATGTAACTATCTGTTTCTTTTTGATCATTTACATCTCCGTATTTTTCCGATAAATAAACATGTCTAATTAGTGTTGATCCTACTTTTTTACCTGTATCACTAAAGGTTTTATATAATAATTTTGTTAATGAATTGTCTGTTATAGGTTTTTTTTGTTTGTTAATAATAAAATAACCGGTAGTGTTATGTTCCAACCATTTATTAATAATTTTATTAAGTAGTGTAGGTATTTGGATTATTTTAACTCCATAAACATCACTGGTTTTATAGGCCCCTAAATTAAAGAATTTTTTATTCTTACCTACAATGACTAAATAATTATTAGTCTTATCTTTTAATTTATTGTAATCTTTAAAACTGATAACTTTCATATCAGCAAAATCATTTCTAACAGGCGGTAATAATGTATAAAGAGATCCAACTAAATACATTTGGTATAGGCTCATATCCGCATTATTAAATTCTTTTTTTGATTCTAATTTTTTATCCCTTATAGTTCTTTTATATCTATTAACAATTTTATGTAATTCGCCCATTGAAACCCAATTACTTGATAATTTTTCGCTTTTATCTTTACTATTGATTTTGTCATTATATTCATTAGCGATACTATCAAGATTATTTCTATATTCATTTATTATTTCATTATCTTTATCAACAGCCGTAAGAGCTACTAAAATAGCCGCTATGTAATTTTTTCTTGTAGGTAATTTTAAAGTATTTAGAAAATCCATAACATCCTCAAAATAATCTTTCTTTAAAAACCCAACACTATTAAATAGGTTACTATCATAATCATCTTTTTTTATTACTTCTCTATATATTCTTTTAAGAGATGTCAAATATGCGTTTATTGACTTCTCTTTTATATTTCTGGATTTTGCTATATCTTCTTTTAATCCCATTGTATAATTAATTAATATATTTTAAATTTAAATTTTAAGCATAAAACAAAATAGTTTTTTTAAAAAAGTATTTTTAATCAAAAATAATTGTAATATCTTTTTTAAACATTGTTAATTGATGGATCTTTTCACCTCTATATATTGTTTTTTTTGGTTTAGGTATTAATTTAATTTTAATACGACCCATCCTAAACAGTACATGATTAAAATAACATTCTTCAAAACACTTACTATTTCTCAATAAGCATACCAAATCAAATTTATTTAATGTATAAATTTTAAAAAAAGATAATAATCCATATTCCTTCTGAAATGTTTTAAAAAAATGTTTGAGTTCGGCAAGTTTAAATTGTTCAAGTTTCGTATGATAATCCATTTTAATGGTATATAATATAATACAATATAATAATTTTATAGTTCGTCCTTACTCTTAAAGAATAAAACAGCAGTGGTAATTCCTATGAGTTCGGCTGCGCTATAATCAGATCGTACTAATCTAAATTTAACAGATGTTAGATTTATAGTTTCTTTATTATTCAAATCTAAAAATATGAGATTATTTGGATCGTATGTTACTTTAGCATTTATATCATCATAAGGAACAACAGCCAGTATATTTTTACGTCCTTGTTCAAATGTATCATAACTTTCTAACTGAATATTTAACATTTCAACTAAATATAAATCATTTTCTATACTTGCTTTAAATACTGAATCGGCTATGAAATCTACGTTAGGATTACCCCGTTCAATATATGTTAGCTGTTCATATCCAAACCACTGGGAAACAGATATATTAGGCCATATCAATGTATTATTTGTAGGGGTAGTAATCTGTCGGCCGGGTGTTGAAGCTCCTAAATAAGTTTCATCAAGGGCAACTGAGGTGGGCGCTATATCTGTAAATGGATTGCCTGTAAACTTAATATCTTTTAAATCTGTTAGACTGCTTTTACCATGAACTATTATAACTCCATATAATGAAACAGAACTATCATAGGCGACATCATGTATAACTCTTGTATGCGGAGCATTACCAGCATCATTCTGATAGATAACACACCTTAGTCGGCCATTACATATCTCAATAGAGGCCACATCTTTATCATTTGAGGCTCCCGCATTGCTAGGAGTTACGGCTGGAGCCGCTGGAGTTACTGTGGATGTTCCCGCTGAACTGGTTATAACTCCATAATTCCCATCAGCATCAAATGGATTAATAGCACTAATACCTACATAAAGATCATCAAGAGTTAAGGCTCTTCCAGCTGATCCCGCCATAAATGTTGCTGGATTAACGGATGTTAATCCAATAGTATAACCAGAATTAGTAGCACTTGTTCCTCCAAGAGTATTTAGTCTAACCCGAAATACCCCCACACCTTGACACATTCTATGAGAGAAAAAGGTGGCTCTTGTATATCCATTATCAACAGTATCTAAAGCACTTTTCAATCTAATATTTGCTTCTGTGGGAGTTCCAGTTATTGCTAATTGTGGAACCGTAGCAAGTTGAAAAATATTAGTTGTTAGTTCAGGGTAATGCGACCATGATTTAGATTGATGTATCTGAAGAATTACCTTTCCAACATTAGGTTCCTGCGTCCCTTTTGTTAATCTACATGCTTTACCAATATTATTACCATCAGCTATAGTTACTTTATCTCCAGCAATCGCAAAGACACCAATAGCTTTATCAATAGCATCTGCTAGGTCTTCCAAAAATTTATTTTTATTATTAGCGTCATAAGTCCCATGACCTAATTTAATAGTCCTTAAATCTCCAGCATCTTTCGTTTTAAATTGTACTGTATCATTTGTCCCATTAATAACTAATACATCTTTTCTAACAGATGATGATAATTGGCCCAACGCAATTTTAGAATAGGGAGGAATTTGTAAGTCTTGGTTTAAAAAGGCATTAAATAGACCCGTAGAATCAGTTGTGGTTGTTCTTAATAACTTCATTTATATATATTATAATATAATAAATAAAAATTTGAATTTAATTCATAAATGATAACATTGATAATTATTAATGTTATTAACAAAAGAAGAAATAGAAAAGTTAATAGATGAAAAATTAACTCCAAAAGAAAAGGAATTTTATAAAAAGTATTTAGAATATATGATATTAAATAACTTCTTTGAACTACAATATTTTTTAAAACATAAACATTTATTTTTTAGGTATTTACCTAAGTAACCAATTTTATAGATCTTTTTATTTCATTGTTTAAATCATATCCCATTTCATTTACATGTATTTTAGTACCCATTAAGGCACCGCTATCACTATGTATGGTTATAAACAGAATAACTTCACTATCGGCACAATCTCCAGTATCTACTTTAGACTCAAGGGGGATGTATCTGTTCTCATTATGTAAATTTGGTTTATCAATAGCATATAAATTAACATGTTCTCCCACTATAATTTTATGATTTGCTAAATTCAAGGTATATGCTCGACGAGAATGATAAAAAGCACCCGCATCTCCACTACCAGTAGGCACAGTATGAACAACAATAAATGGAACCGAAGCTACATTGTCCCATTTATCTATAGAACAAGTCATGTGAAGACTTTTCAAATCTCCTAGCGTCCATGGATGAGATGAACCTGTTGATCCATACATGTAATAATTAAATTTAGCAGTGTCTCCAGCAAGTTTAGTCCATATCCACCCTTTACGGTCATCGGCATCAGCCGTAGGGGAATATGTAGAATCGGCTATAACCGAGGTCGCACCACCGCTACCTAATTTTACTTGGTCATTCCTGACGAGTTCATGATTTTTTGTATGGATGGTTTTATTCGCGATTTTAAAGGAATTCATTTTATAATAAATAATAATATTTTTTTTTTAAAGTTTGATATAATTTAATGTATAAATATTAGTTGATAACGAGTTCATTAATCTATAATACTGAAGGCCATCTTCAATCTTAACCATATAATGATATATGGCTCCATGTAATACGGGGGCGATCTCGCTATGTAAAAACCATGTGGAACCGTTACTTGAATGTTCTAGATGGAAATTATGATTGGCTGTAGCGCTTCCATAAACTATTATTGATTTTGATGTACCAATATTAATATCGCTACCAATTTGTGAACTGGCAGAAACAGTTGCGGCGGATGCGATAGAAACTTCACTTGACCTTGTTGATACAGATAATGCTAAATCAGAGCCGAATGTTTCCTGAATACTTACTTTCAAATTTCCCGATCCAGTAAGAGCGGTGGGTAACTTACTACTTACGCTATCCCCAATATCTACGTTAAGTCTTTCAGAGCCTTCATTACCAAGTTCCTGAATACATACTTTTAAATTTCCACTACCAGTTAAAGCTGAAGGTAATTTACTATTAACACTGGAATGATGTGTATTGGCGGTTGTTAATAGAGTATTTGCGGATGTTTGTAATCCTTCTAGATCGTCAACGTGGATAGTTGTGTCTTTTAAGTTAGCAACGTGAACAATTTCGTGACCAGATGTATTTCTAACAATAGGCATTATATAAATAACAAATATAAAAAAATATAAAAAAATAATTATTAATATTATAATGAATAGTAATATAATTATTGAATGCGCACAAAAAAATGCTAAACAAGTTTATGAAAATGGGGACTTTGAAATAAAATTAGCACAACCAATATTTTTGGAAAATGGAGATAGATTCGCATTATCAAAAACCTTTCTTGATAATGAAACAGAAGATGAAGGGGTTGTAGTAGTTCCTAAGGGGGGTATTACATTACAAATACAAGTTCAACCCTATATACAATTTGATTTAGATATAAAATTTCAGGATGGATTCACTGGTAATCTAGATGGAGTCGATAATAGTGAGTATTTATTATATCAAGTTAATAGAGATAGTACGCCAGAAGCCCCGGGTAATAAACTTATGGAATTAGTGACCTCCATCTATTTTGTATATGATGGGCCGCGATTTGATAAAACTTGGGGGAATACAGATAATGCTCATCCACTTAAATTTATAGCTCAAGATATAAATGGAGTTAAATTCCCAGTATTTGTTAGTTTACCACCTTTAAAAACGGTATCAAAAGAAACAGCGGGGGGATGGGAACAGGTGGGTAACTATACAGAGAAAAATTTGGATATATATTGTAAGATTTTACAAGTAAATCCTAGTGGAACTAATCTTGATACGGATATTAGTCTAGTTCCAGATAATACAGATGGGAACTGGACTTTTAATAAAATAAAACCAGTTATGGGACAACCTAGTGTTATTGGTAATCAAATAAAAAGTAGGGTATTAGATCCTTCAAAGGGTTCTTATGATTTAACACCCGCATTTTTCGAAGTTCCTCCTTTCACAATTCCAGAAGGAAAATATACACCTGATATTTTATGTCAACATATTAATGATGAACTTAATGCGACCCCCTTTAGTAAAAAGGTTGTTGATGGAGTTGCTAATATATTACCAACCGCCTTCCTACAACAATCCTTTAACCTACCTATGCTTGCGGCCCCGACTGATACTCAACTTGCCGCAAAAACTCATTATGTTTTAGTTCCAGCTAATCCAAGATTTAGTAAATTAGATGGAGGCAATGGGGGCATTGCTGGATTTCAACAGCCTACAATACCATTACCAGTAGCCCCCGCTACATTGTTTAAAAATTTCTTAATAGGTACTAATTTAGTCGAACTACAATATTCAAGTGAAACAAATAAATATTATTGGAATTACTTACATTTCCCTATCTATGATGAAACCCAAGGTAATGGTAATCCTATAATAACAAAAATAACTAGAGCAGGTGGTTCTAATGATCCAATAGGAGCAAAATATATACAGCAATCAAAAAATGGAGGAGTTATTTTTCATAGTCTAGAGGCAACAATTATTAATGAAAAAACTCAAAAGCCAGAACCTTATGATTTTTGGTCGGGGGTTCTTGGATTTACTATAAGCGATGGTGCCGATGTTGGTATCATCCCACGAAAAAATTATGTAAGTAATTTTGACTGTGACGGGGATGAAGTGTATTCTGCTTATATATATACATTAATAGATGGAGTTAATACAACAAATGCTGGATTTGTAATAGATGATATAGTTAATAAAACAGACTATACAGTATTTAATTTAAATAGTGATGGGAGTATAACAAACTTTGAGGCTACAAGTGGATTTAATAATGTTATATATGCTGATAGAAGTTTAGTATCAAATGGTATATTAGATACAGCATATTATTTAATAGAGATACAACTAAATTTTAGTAGTAATTTAATTGGTAATGATACAATAACAAGAAATATATCTGGAATAATAAATAGATATTATAGTAAGGGTTCTTATGTTAGCGCCGAAGGTGATCCAAGTTTTGTTATTAATTATCAAGGGGAACCAACTATAATATCAAGCATGAGAATTAGAATATTAAATCCAGATAAAACGGTGGCCGGTTTGGGGAGTGATAATACTTTATTTTTTGAATTAATAAAGGCACCACCTCAATTACAACAACAACAACAATAGAATTAAAATCAAATCTAAAATTAAAATATATTACAATCATATAGTGATGGGTTATTGTACGACTTGTAGTGAATGGTGTGGGTATTCTACATCTACATGTGAAAATACAAATTGTGAATTAACAAGAAAACTAATTGGATTATATGGTATAGATAAGGTGGGTGATTGTTTATCTAAAGTATTTGTACGAGATGTTACCGCTATATCAAATAGAACCAAACATGTTGATGAAATAAAATTAACTCCAGAGGTTAAGAAGTATAATTTGAGAAATAAAAATGAAATAGATTAATATATGAATGAACAACAGTTATTAGAAATGACAAAACAACTAAAAGAAAAATTTGATGCTAATGAAAGTATTAAAAATAATTATATTGAAAAATATAATGACCTTTATAAAACATTAACAATATGTTATGGGTTAATAAGATGTTATATTGATAACAACTCATATCACTGTGAACACGACATACTTATTGGAGAAATAAGATCATATTTATCTATGAACTTATTCACGCACCTTGAAAATAGTGACACAGATGACGGAGAAATCCCTTAAGTCCCTAAATTAACAAATATATTAATGTTGTTTTATGCTTAAAGTCTCTTTAAGTCTGTTTTTTGCTTAAATTAAGACTAAATAAATTTATTTATTCTCTTTAAGTACCTAAAACAAAACAATTAATTAATTTATCCTAAAACTATTCAAGAGATCTTAATATTCCGCGTAATTAATCATTTAAAAAAACATTGTATAAGATTATTATGAAATCTACAATATATAAATTACATGATAAAAATGGTTTAGTATATTTCGGTTCAACAAGACAAAGATTATATCAGAGATTTGCCGAACATCGTTATAGAAATCATGCTCGCCCATCAAGTTCTAAACTATTAGATCATGATAGTATGGAGGTTAGTATATTAGAAGAGTATGACTGTATTGAACCTTATAATGAAACATTTATTAAAACACGTGAAAGATATTATATTGAAAATTTTGAATGTGTTAATAAGAGAGTACCCTTAAGAACACAAGAAGAAAGAACTAAATTAAAAAAGGAAAAAGAAAAGGAAAAAGAAAAGGAACCGAACAATCAATCTAACTTTATCGGAACAAAGTCTTGATCTTGATAAATATTTGGGTGGTTAGTAAAGTTTATTATTAATTTTGTATAAGGCTCATCAGTAGCTTCTCTAAATATTTTAATAAAATCCTTCTTACCACTCTTAAGATAATTATGGTCATCAGCTATTAAATCAACTTGTTTATTAGATGACTTACCAATAATTAAACCTGTAGCATTCTCCCTTATGGCTGTAGACACACTACTATATTTTTGAGATATAACAACGACCGATATAGAGTACTTCCTTCCATTCATGAATAGTTTTCTAATCATGTCATTTTTTCCCTTATCTTTAAAAGAATTATTAAAACTTAAGTCATCAAATATTATTAACGAGTTTAATTCCTTTTTATCTTTAACTTTATCTTCAATTTTTTCATTATAGTTTTCCACTAACATGTCATATATCATAGATAAATAATCCTCATCATATCCATCAACTACATTAGAGTCTTCTATATCAAGTTCATCTATAATAGTTTTTAATTTTTTATCTCCATGTTTTGATCCTGTAAAGATAAATATATTTTCCGGTAAAAAATCGTCTCTATAAAATTCTTTTCTTAATAAAAGATTACCAAGATAAGAACTCTTCCCGTCTCCACTTTTAGATATAATAAGTAATCTCATTGGTAAATCAAATATATCTTTTTTTTTTGTTACATTACTATCTGTACTATCTTTCATCTTTAAAATTTTTAATTTATTACTCATTATTATATATTATATTAATATTATAATATGAATAATTATTTTTCCAATCTCGGTGTTACTAATCCTGGAACCTTATCCTTATCTAATCAAATCGCATTACAACAACTTAAATTACAAAAAACACAAGAAGAAGCACAACAGACAGCAGAAAGTACTAATATAGTTGGAGCAGAGTTTCTTAAATCTGGTTTAGAAAAACTCGGAAAGGGTGCCGCCGTCAAAACTGGGTTTGGTAGTTTAGCTAATCTTGGATCAAATATTAGGTCTAAAGGTTTTACAGCCGGATTAAAACAGACGGTAGAAGATGCCAGAAAAGAGGCGATTAAAAAAGGTACAGCATTCGGACAAGAACAGATAGATGACCTAACAACAAAAGCTAAAAACATGTTAAGCAAAAACGCCCAAGGCCGATTAGCAGATGCTGAAAGATATGCGGCTGGTAAAAAAAATGTTCTTGATAATTTAAATAGAGATTTACAAAATAGAGGACTAACTACATTAGACCCGGATGATTTATCATTAGGTCATAAAGATGTTCTCCAAAAAATACAACAGAATATAAAAGATAAACAACCTGTTCAAAGTGTTACTGATGACAACTTACCTACAAGGGAAGGTTCTGAAAGTTATCAACCAGATTTACCAGCTACGGCCGAAGATCAACCTAAATTTAGATTTACTGGTCAAGATTATTCTAAAGGCAAATCGCTTAATGAACCACGGTTAGCAGATGTTCAAGCACAAAGGGTTGCGGATGATGCCGCCACTGAAGAAAATCTTATTACAGGAAAAACTGGACCACCAAAGAAACCAGTATTACCAGATATTCCAGATGATGTTGACCTTGATGGTCTTCCAGATGAAGAGGACAGAGTTTTAAAACTAACACAGGACAATTTCTTTAAAGATTTAAAGGCGGGAAAACAGCCTATTGTTCCTGAAAGTTTAGGGGGACCCAGAAAAAAATTAGTTCAAGATGCGGCTTCATCTGCTTCATCTGCTCAGGAAGCTACAGCTGAACTACCACAAAATAGGGGTGTTAAATTTGTTCCAGACGATAAGGCCGCCTTAGATAATAGTAGAGTTCCAGCATCCGCACAAGTTGCCCAACCAGAACCACAAGTTCAACCACAATCTAAAAGACTACCATCTACACAACAAGAAGCTAAGTATTTAGATACTCCAGACCAAACTCCATCTGATGCCACCCCTGAACGTGTTTTATCAGATCAGTCTAAATTAGTTGATATAGATAATAGTCTCGATTCAAGACTAGCACAATTATCATCACGAGACCAAGCAACTATTAAGGCTGGTTATGGAGCTGGTTTTGAACGGAATGTAGGGGCCTTACCAGTTGGTCAAGCTCGGAATGAGGCGCTTTCTAATAATATAGATATTAAGAGACAAGCCCTAAAAGATAATGCTCCAGAACTTTTGGATGATACTGTTTATGAAAATTCATCTAGAGCCGCCTATATGGAAGCTTCTAAAGCAAAAACTTCTATTGTTAAGAACGCAGTTAAAAACTTAAGCCCTGAAAAACGGGCGGCATGGAGTGATGCGGTTAAAAACCATCCACAGTATACTAACACAGCAGATATAAAAGATCTAAAAGAAAATGACTTTGATGCTTATAGAAAAGCACGGAATACTAACCAGACTATCAGAGAAGGTGCTTTTGATGAAGTTAATTTTAAACCTGAACCTACAGCCCAACCAGCCGCCGCGGCAGAGCCACAATTTGCCGCACAACAAGCAGCACCCGTACAACAAGCAGCACCTGAAGCATCTACGCAGGCTTCAAAACCAGATACACAACCCCCTAAACCATCAAATGATCTAGAAGATGATGATAGTAGTGGTACAGGAGCTTCAACTGTTGTGGATGATGCGGCAACAACAGCCGCAGACGATGTCGAAAAAGGAGCTACAACCGCTGTAAAAGATGTAGCGGAAAGTGGAGTAGAAGATGTTATAGGGGGATTGTTTGAAGGTGGTTTAGGACTCGCCGCCATGATATTGCCATCACTGTTTGAGAGTAGTGATAGTAGTAGTAAACCTATTGTTGTACCTCCTACTGTATCTCAAACGGCTACATTCGGACAGGGTAGATAAGGCAGATTCTGCCCCTCTTTTTGTAAGTTTTCTCAGATTTTTTTTCTTATGGAAACTCTTGTTTTTTGGGGCAGTATTTGCCTTATTTTCCTTTACTCTTTTTCTTTCTATAATGTCTAAGTTTATATTCTTTTTTTTTATAGAATGGAATATATAATTATTATATATAATAATATTATAATGGAACATATTAATCCACTTAATAAATTTGATCAGGTATTAGATGGTATTGAGAAATTAAATAAAATTGAAGAAGATAAGAAAAAGAAAAAGAAAAAGAAAAAAACTATAACACAGATATTTGAAATTAATAAAAAAAAAACTATTAGAAAAAGTAATAGTTATTAAATTATTTAAATTTATTTTTATTATTATTTTATTTAATCATTGTATAAATGAATAAAATAGTTAAAATTAGTTCAAACGAAGGAGGTATTCTCACTGCGAACAATAACAGAGTTTCATTCAATATTCCAGATGATAAATATTATGACCTCTCTAAGTCATACATCCAGTTAATTTCCAGTGTCACTCCAGAAGCTGGAAAAGGTGTTGTCTGTGCCGGAATAAATTATGATTTTGATGATGGAACCCGACATATAGCGTACCACCGGAACAGCGTTTTAGTAAAGAATATTAACTTTTCTAATATGGCTGGTAATGTTGAGAATATCCAGAGGTCTGATATTCTTAGTGCCGCAATGTCTAATTATGAGGAGGATGATGATGCCCTTGTATCACATGAATTTCAGGATTTATTTAAAGTTCAGCCAACATCTCAGGCGGTTGATGGTATGTTTGTTGATTTAAATCGTGAGGGTGTTATTAATTCTCGTAATGTTAGAGAACAGCCAGTTAGAATTAGATGTGCTGAACTAATGAACTTCTGGAAAACTAAACAATATAACGCTATGAAATATGGTAAAGGTCGTCTTGAGATGGAACTTAATATAGGAAAGATAACACCCATTCAGTTGTTAGGTGCTACTGGACTTGATGCCGCGGGCGCCCATACAGGCACTGCCTTTGATGCTGGATCGGTTGCGCCGTGGGAACAAGGAACACAAAAACTTAACAATTTTATTAATTTAAGTCAAACCGTTGGCGCTGATGGTCTATCTCTTCAGATAGGGGCAACTAATGTTCCACATGTATTTAATCGCCTTGAGGATTGTGGTGTTTTCTGGGTTGGACAACAGATTACTGTTAAAGGTACAGCTACAGGAACGGATAGGGGTGTGGCTAATCTTTCGACGGGGGTTGTTAGAACTATTACAGGAATTTCTTATAATCGTGGGGAACCTGCTACAAATAATCCTCCTGTTGGGATGGCGGGTGCCTATGAGAACCCGGGAAGTATCACACTATCATTAGATAGCAGTATATTAACCCAAGCCCTAGGAGCGGGTGAAGGTATGAGCCTTCTACAGTGTGTTGGAGTTGATGCTACTTTTGGTAACTTCCAAGTGGATTATGCTGAACTCGTTTTAGAAGAAGTTGCTAATCCTGATACCAGTGCCGGCGCTGACCAGCCAATAGCTTACACTTCTTATAGAACCGAAGAATTTGATACCGCTGTTACTCAAAACTTCCAGAGGGTTTTTACATGCGAACCAGAAGCCAAAACACTCTATATTACTTCCCCTTACTATGATTTTGGAGATGCTGATAAAATCTCTACTCATTCTTACCAGTCAAATTTTGATAATTATAGAATCCGTATTGATAATAAAGATACAACAAGTCGTAATATAGCATTAAGAGCAACAGGAAGAACAAACGATCCCCTCCATATACAGAAACAATTAACCGCATTAAATAACAGTGGTAAACGTCTTAGAAATCTATTAGAAAATACACAAAGGACAGGTTATGTTGTTGATGGTCAGGATTATTCCGAAAATGTAGGGGCAATGGATGTCACGCAATCAAGATTACTTATTGCTCAAGTGCTTCCAGTCACACAACAGGAGAAACAGGTACAGGTTATTATTAATTGTCCTCAAGGTAAAGGCGTTAAACGTCTTGTTCTATTCAAAGAAGTTAATAGAGTTATTTAATTAAAGTTTTTTTATCCATTTTTCATATTTTTTTTATTTTATATAATATATATAAAATGAGTTCTATTGATTACCGTTATCATACTGTCGAATGTGAAAATATTAAATCCGCTGGTTATGGCGAAAATGAGAATATTGATTTTAACCTTAACTTCCCTAACCGTGCCTTAGTGTGTGGTTCTGTACGCTTTGAAGGTGAAGTCGAAATATATCCTACTGGTATTGCCGGAGGTGTTGGGACCGCAGGAACCGCTCGTATTGCTGTTGACCACATGATAGGCGCTCACGCATTTGTTCAGGGATGTGTTACAAGTTTCCAGAATCAAGGTATTGTTGAAAACGCCACAGAACTTCCACGTTATGCTAAAATGGTTACAGTTGGAACAGCAAGAGACCAAGATATGAATGATGGTAAATATGTTTGTGAACTACGATCAAGTGATAAAGTTATTCAGGAACGTGTCCTGATGCCTCGGGTTGTGAGTGATTATGGTGGCGGTGCGACTGGAAACGGTGATGATAAACATAATGGGACTGGATTTATAGACCCAGCTGTAGGAACTGTTACTGGTAAAATCGCGGACCTTATTGTCAACCCCGATTTTTCAATAAAACCCGTTATAGGATTAAATAATGTTCTCAGTGCGGCTACCACTATTAATTATTCTACATCTGGAGAAATTAAACTATCTTTCAATCTTTCGAGGAATTTGGAATCCTTATATGGTATTGATGTGACAACATCTACAGTATTCCTACTTAAAAATGTTGAGGTTTGTTATACGTCAATCCCTGAACAGGCGACACAGGCTCCGGTTTCTCTTAAAACCTCCCTTTGTCTTAAATCCAATATGAACAGTCAGTTATCTAACCACTCTGCTCGTGTCCCCGCTATTTGTGATGCTGTTAGTATGTCATTCATTAGACTTAATCGTGAAATTTCCCAGTTTCACATGAATACAGCCCTTGAAAAGCCAAGTAATATTAGAAATGTAAAATATATGTTTAATGATTCCACGAGTTCCTATGTCACTTATGAACTTAAGAACCGTATGGAAATATTACATTACGGCGCCAGAGCGCTTTCTACTGGATCTCATAATAATATTAGGAGTGATTTACTAAGCGCCAATGAGTCATTCGTAGCAGGCTTAGACTTCGGTGAGGTAATAGATTTGAAAAATCAAAAATTTAACGTACAATTAGACACAGAAATAAGTTCGGACGATCCGTTCCTAATGTACCAATATTATCACAGTATAATCTCGGTCTAAATGAATGTAATGAATGTATTATTACAGATTTATTTAAATTTATCTATTTTTTAAAATAAAAATATTGTTTATATATATAAATGTCTTACTCTAATAAAATTCGTATCCATGAATTGGAACCTATCTATGATAATACAGGTACTCGCAGTGAATGGAGATTCGAACCAAACAAAATTTACTCTACTAATGTGTTACTTGCTAATATAAGAGCAGTTCAGGCCACCGCCTCAAAATATAATAGACTTGTGGGGGCTTCCGGTATGTTTGATAATGTTCAGTTATATGATGGTAATGTAGAATTACAGGCAACACAATTGGCCGCCTTCTGGTGTGGATGGAATCAGTCAAGAAAATCTAACTCCTCTCTTAAGGATTTACAGTCTATGCTAATCGGTAATTCTCGGGGTACTATATTTGAAGGTCAAGACCCTACGGCAAATGGAGCAGCAGGTAAAACTTATGGTAAAACACTTCGGCCATTTGTTTCAGCACAGGGTGGTAATCTTGTTTTATCAAAAACTGGTAGGGCTTCTATTTATGCTAATGAATTTTTGCCTATACTTAATGCCTTACCATACCTTGATACCAGTATTTTTAAAAATCTAAGACTTGTTGTTGAATATAGTATGACTAGTGGCGCAATAGTTCGTGAAAATCAAGGGGAAGCCCTAACTACTGATCGCCCCTTATTGGTTGTGGAAGAGGTTGTTGATCCTACACAGGTTGCGGCTGTTATGGGTAAAATGGGCAATATTGCCTTTGATAATGTAGAAACTGATAGAAATCTTGTAGGTGGTTTAACTGCTATTACAACTGAAACTCTACAGCAGACTAACTTCCATGTTAATTCTTTTAATAATAAAAAGGTTGGTAAAGTTCTAATTTGGAAACAATCCCAGTTAGGCTCTAATGGAGGCTCTGGAGCCACAGACTATCAGAACGGAACCTTTGATAGTGTAGGTCTTTTTAAGGAAGGTACACAAATTAGGGTTAATGGTCAGAATCTTTTTGCTAAGAATGGTATTAATAAACCAAATAAACGCCTTGCCCGTCTTAATGACTCGTGGGGTTCTGGTAGTCTTCAAACTTTTGCTAATGGTCTTGCCTATATTGCGCCTGAAAATGAACCACGCAATCGCTATCTTCAGGGCGGTAATTCATCGGTTGGTTATATGGACTGGTTTGGTTGTGACCTTGGGTATCAGGAAGTTCAGGATTTTCAGGTTGAATTTAGTAGAACGGGTGTCGCCTGTATTGGGGCGGGTAATGCCAATGTTCCAGTACAGACTGCGCTATCTAAATACAATCAGCCTTATAATCTCATAATGATGGCCTTAACCCAAAAGGCTATTGTTATGGATGGTAAGGGATCCTACGATGTTAAATATTTATAAAAAAACTTTAGAAAAGTTTTAAATCAAATGGTTTAAAATCAAATGGTTTAAAATCAAATAGTTTTGTCAATACTTTTTCTAAAAGTATATTATAATGGTTCCAATTAATTTTAATGAATTAATATGGTTTTTTAGATGTAAGTTATCTTATTGTTTATTTAGATTAAATGAATATTTTCATGAAATTGGTTTTATAAAATAAAATCTTATAAAATATAAATGGGTCTATTTAAATGGCTGTGTAGTCGTTTTAGTTGTACAAGTTCATGTAAATTTAATAATCAAGTGTTTGATAGTAGCAATCTCTCTCTTCCTTTAGAAGAATTTGAACTAAAGATGAAAGACGTTAAAAGGATCTTAAAGATATTAAATAAACGCGGAAAAATTTGTGTTCCTGTTAAGAATTGTACAGGAACTATGATTTAATTGATTTAATTGATTTAATTTTTATTATTTTTTATATATTTTATTATTATATAAATGGTTACTAAAGAAATTTTAGAATCTCATCCTGTTTTAGTTCTTAAAAAGGAAATTAGATTAAGTAATATAAAAGGTTATTCAACAATGAAAAAATCAGAAATTATTGATTTAATGTTAAAAGATGAAAATAAAGATAAATTTGACCATATTAAAATGGCAGAAAAAAAAGGAACAAAAAAACCAGTTAAAAAAGTTAAACCTAATGTAACTGAACTAACAGAAAAAAAGGACAAAAAAAAGGTTGTTAAGGTCACCACTTTTGGACCGGATAAACCACCACGAGGGAAAAGTAAAAAATTAAAAACAGTTATTAAAGAATTAGATGAAAAAGGTAAAAAATATATAAAAGCAAGAAAGGATTTTGGTAAAGATGACCCATTACGACCTAAAAAGAAACTAAAGGGAACCCATAAAATGCCTGATGGCACTGTTATGACTGGTAAAGAGCATAGCCCTGATAGTAAACCATTAAAAAAAGAGAAAGAAAGTAAATTTAAAACCGATGAACAAAAGGCTGAAAAGGCTAGGTTGAAAGCACTTCGTAAAGAAAAAGTAGAAAGACTTAGAAAAGAAAATAAATAAATAATATATATGTTTATAGTAATGAAAGTTGTTTATAAATTAAAAGGTATACTTCCATCTACAAAAGCAGATAAAAAATTAATGGCTGTATTTATTAATACAAAAAATGATAAACTAAAAACCGTACATTTTGGATCAGCTGGAATGAATGACTTCACGATAACAGGAGATAAAAAGGCAAAGATTAGGTATTTAGCAAGGCATAAACCACGTGAGTCGTGGGATAATCCTATTACGGCTGGGAGTTTATCTCGCTGGATATTGTGGTCAAAGCCCACTATAAAGGAATCTATTACGGATTATAAAAAAAGGTTTGGATTTAAATAATCATTTAATATTATATGTCATCATATAAACAGAAATTTAATAAGAAGCATAATCAACCATTAAACCAATCTAATTCATTAAAAAACATCTCAGATCTATCAGGATATTCTTTAAGTGGTCTAAAAAAAATATATAATAAGGGAATAGGTGCCGCAAAAACAGCAGGGATTTCACGTCCACAAGTTAAGTCTAAAGAACAGTGGGCATATGGCAGAGTCTATGCCTCAATTTCAAAGGGATCTAAGTCCGGAAAAATAGATAAAGATTTATTAATTAAAAAGAAGAAGAAAAAGAAATGAAGTTATTCAGTTATACTAAATTTTTCATAGTAATTAGTATTTTTATTATGTTTTTTATTTTCAATATCTATATCTTGGAATATTTCTAAAATACTATATTTATCCATTCTATAAGTTTCAACTAACCCATATTCTTCCATAGTTAAAACAAAATACATATGCCCTTTATGTTCTGTTTGTCCTATATATTTCTGTAATACTTCTGCGAATTCTGGGTTAAACATTATTATTTATAAATCAATTTATATCTTTAAATAAATACTTAAACATTTTTACTAAACTGTATATAATGAAATATTCAGAAGAGTTTGTTATTAATTTATTAAATCAGATCGACGATCTAAAATATGATATTAGACAACTAAAACGGAAACATATTATAGAAATCTGTGCTATCAATTGGGGGATTGGTATTACTGTTGAGGAAACCTTAAGAAAACTACATAGAATGGATTTGTACACTAATATAGTTAATGATACAACACTATTATTTAAAAAATATCCAATAGGTAATCAATTAAAATCTATTAACTAATAGAAGCCACCCATGAAATGATTTGATGGGCTGAACTTATTATATTGTGGTACTATAGGCGCGGGTGTCTGTGGTCTTATAGGTTCCTCCTTAATAGTTTCAAGTTTAGGCTTTGGTTTTTCTTTTTCTTTTTTTAATTCATCTACTTGCGCCCTTAATGAAATTAATTCATTATTTTTACGTTCCTCTTCAGCTTCTTTCTTCATACGTGCCATGATCTTTTTAGTTAATTTTTCTTCAAGTTCCTGTTCTTTGTTTTGGTCGTTTAATACTTTCTCTTTATAAACCTTTTCTATCTTTGATTCCTCTACTTTCAATTTAACAAGGTCTTTCTTCTGTTTACCCTTTGTTCGTTTTGCCAGACTGGTCTCCCTTCCTCTTTTTAATTGTTCTCTCAATTGAGCTTTTCGTTCTTCAGATAGTGGTTTTCTTGGTTTTTTAACTTTTATGGGGGCGATCTCCTCTTCATTCTCTTCCTTAACATCCATTACCACACCATCACCCTTATCCCCTTCATTGCTATCGTTTTCAAATAGTTCATCTGACATCTTATACAATTATACAAATATTTTTATTTCACAGAATAAACAAAATAAACAGATTATTTATACTAATCTGTATAATTTTAATTATACTATTTTAATTTTGTATAAAAAAAAGAATATATATATAGAATATAATATAAAGTTAGACATTTAGAAGAAGAATGTAGAATAAGGCAATAAGGCAGATCCTGCCCCAAAAAAGAAGAGTTTCCGTAAGAAAAAAAATCTGAGAAAACTTACAAAAAGAGGGGCAGAATCTGCCTTATTGCCTTATTTGAGCCATAAGTTGGACATTTAAATAAATAAAGATAAAGAAATATAAATAAGTTAGACATATTAAAAAATAAAGATAAAGAAATATTAATAAGTTAGACATATTAAAATTAAAGATAAAGAAATAAGTTAGACATATTAAAATTAAAGATAAAGAAATATTAATAAGTT
>Ga0181416_1000088_pt1 | contig 21818 bp, 14 predicted proteins | sample 39SPOviralmetaG_FD_130141 | JGI IMG/M metagenome (GOLD analysis project Ga0181416, IMG submission 130141) | Marine viral communities from the oligotrophic San Pedro Time Series (SPOT) site, San Pedro Channel, CA, USA - 39 SPOT_SRF_2013-01-16 | ecosystem: Environmental > Aquatic > Marine > Strait... | reverse complement strand
CCATTAGAACCTGCAGCACCAGTAGCACCTTTAGCACCAGCTGCCCCATTAGAACCTGCAGCACCAGTAGCACCTTTAGCACCAGCTGCCCCATTAGAACCTGCAGCACCAGTAGCACCTTTAGCACCAGCTGCCCCATCAGAACCTGCAGCACCAGTTTCACCTTTAGCACCATTAGATCCATTAGAACCTGCAGCACCAGTAGCACCTTTAGCACCATTAGAACCAGTAGAGCCAGCTTCACCCGCAGCACCAGTAGCACCAGTAGCACCTTTCTGACCCTTAGTACCTTGAAGAGCAGCATTAGTAATAGTGGCTTTCTTTAGCTTTGCAGTATTGCTAGCATCAAGAACTAATAGGAAGTCACCACTATTAACTTGACCGCTTGTCAATTCAGTTCTATCAGAAATAGTTCTGCCATCATCGGTTAGGATTTCATCATAATTAGTACCGTCTTCAGATAACTGCCAAATATCGTTAGTTTCGTTCCAACGTATCTCGACGTTGGCAGCATTACCCCTGTTTATAGCAATACCAGCATTCTGAGATGGCGCCTGATTGCTAGCAAGGTCGCTGTTTAATTTTATTTTATTGTCGGCAATATCAATATTTGTCGTATTTACAGTAGTCGTAGTTCCAGAAACAACCAAGTTACCAGCAACAACAACATTTTCAGATACATTCAACTGACCAGTTACAGTCGCATCAGCTGATATAGTAGTTGTTCCACCGATAGTAGCAGCACCAGTGGTTACGATTGAATTAAAGCTACCCGATGAAGTTGTGGTTATACCAGCTGGGATAGAAACTTCATCATGGAATACTGTGTTAGCATATATGTCTAGTTTGGTAAGACCTCTGGTTTGACCAGAACCAGTGCTAGTATACATAGCACTTTTCTGCGCTTCAGTAAGTGATGACCTATCAGTACCTATTGTTACTTGAGCACCATTAGCGAAAAAACCACCAGTAAGGTTTGTTTGAGCAGTTGCCGATAGGGATGAGCAGTTAGTATTGCCAGTAACAACAACATTCTCGGTTACATTCAACTGACCAGTTACAGTAACATCATCAGGTAGACCTACGGTCACTGTACCATTAGTTCTAGAGACATTAACTTCATTAGCAGTTCCGCTGACTGCCAAAACAGCACCATCAGCGTGATTTCCTAGAGTTACATTACCGCTAGATACATCAAAGTCAGAGGAATCGAATTTCGCGATACCTTTATTCGAAGTAGTTGCATCTTCTCCATCGATTGTAATAGTATTGGCACTAAACGTGACATCAATACCCTCTCCTGGATTGATGTTTATAGTTTCTCCCAACTCGGGATTAAGGTTTGATCCTGTTCCTGTTGTTGCTAGTCCATATTTGGGATTCTGTAATTTAGCATTAGTGATAGTATCATCAGTAATCGCATTGTTAACATGCAACTGACCATTAGTTCCAACAAGAACTGTGGTTCCATCATTACCCTTTAATATTCCATCAAATGTTATATCATTTGCGTGAACGCCAGACCAACGATCAGATGTTGTACCTACTGTATGCGTTCCGTTGGCGACAAGGTTAGATACAATTTTAGCATTTACTGTCAAAGAATCAGTTGTATTCTCACCAATTGTAGTATTTGAATATAATCTAGCTTGACCATTAATAGTCAAAACATCAGAGAAGTTATCACCGATGTTTGTAGCAGCACCAATAATATTGGTGGTACCATTTAAAGTAGTTGTACCAGTAACAGTAACGGAATCAGCAAACGTCGAAGCACCATTAGCATTAAATGTTGTTACTGTTGCTCCATTTAGCGTAGAAGATCCGTCAACATTCAAAGTTGTTTTGAGATCAGTAGCACTATTAGCAGTTAAAGTTGTTACTGTTGTACCGTTTAACGCACTAGATCCGGAAACAGATAGATCTTTGAGTGTACCTTTACCATCAGAATCTACGGTGGCTTGAACAGCGTTAGCCGAATCAGCAACTACAAATTTAGAATGACCACCAGCATCTGCTAGGTTTAAGTGTAAATCTGACTTTCCTGCTGCAGCATCTGCGGCAAGATACATTTCTACAGCATCAGCATTATTCAAACCGCCAGCGAACCTTACCGCAGGAGAATCTTTATTGTCGCTAAATGAAGAGTTTGCTCCGGAGAGAATAAAGTTAGCTGAGTTTGTTGAAAGGTCAGTAATATCTCTAAGAGTTAGGAACTTAAATTCTGGATTATCGTCAGAAGTAGCAAGCCTCATGAACTTGCCTTTGTTACCACCACCGATGATCAAACGACTTACGTCACCCAAGTTTACACGATCATTACCAGCTGTATTAAATATGACATTAGCGTTGAATGTTGTATTCGCATTAACAGTGATGGTTTTACTTTCAAAGATAGTGTTAGAAGCAACAGTAAGAGTGCCTCCAGTTGATGTAGACGTATTACCGCCTTTTAATGTATTTGCTCTTAACTCTGTAGCTGAAAAAGTACCAACAATGTGACCATTACCAACAGTAAATGCTTTTCTGTTAGCAGAGCCAGCTCGAGCAACCGTCACGACATTGTTACTAATAATCGTAGCAACCTCGTTAGTGTTCAGCCTCCAAGAGTTAAAACTGTTATTTAATTCAGTATTTGATACATTAATTGACATTTGATTTCTCTATTCAGTAGTAATTGACTTACTTATTTATTAACTTTTCAAGCATGGATTTTATATCGCCGATATCATTTTTCAGCTGATCTATTTCCCCTTGCATTTTATTATTCGATTCTTTTCTAACCCTACTGCTATTATGCTTCCTAATAGCCATATCATCATTAAAATATATTCCTCCAGATTCTACATCCTTCACTAATTCTGGAGTATCTTTAACTTCTACCAATTTCATTATGCTATACTTATTGGAGCACGGTGAGAAGTGATGCTTATAAAGTCAATCTCTGGCGTATATGATGTCCCCAATCCATCAGGTCTAGTAAACACAACCTTTATTTGAGCCTGATCTACACCATGGTGTATCGAGCCATCACCAGATCTGTATGACAGAACACCATTATTAGCAGTGTTTTCCCTAAGAACATTATCAGTACCCAAGAAATTATCACCATCAGTATTAGCTGAAATTCTGTAGTATTGTTTAACCTTATCTGACTTATTCCCTAATGTTGACTGCGCTTTCGGGTAAGACTGGTACAATGACAACTCAGTGTAATTTTTATCTTCGAGCTTCTCAGAATCGTTATTATTTTTCGCTCTAATAAAGAACTTAATACCACTAGAAGATGGTAGATAAGAGTGAGATGTAATATTAATTCTTTCGGTCGGAGTACTTCCTGAAGGATTAGATACTGTCAACTCCTTACTGATATATCTAGCATCAGAATCACCAGCAGGTAATGTTTCATTAGCCGAAGAAGCATTAATTCTAGCTGTTCTAGCATTAGCATGAGCATCATACCAAATAAAACTAGGAGTTACATTTTCATCGGTATTAGTCAACTCAGCCTTGAATTGTATTGAAGAATCAGTTCTGTTAGAACGACTGTAAATCCTTTTCAAGGTTTTATCAAATTCAGTTACAGCACCGCCAGTTATTTTGGTAAAGCTACTGTCTAAAGTTCCAGCAGTTGAAGTTCCTTTTATAAACCATTTTATCTCAGAACCACGTGGCGCATTGTATGGAACTCTTAATTGTAGTTCGTCAACATTAGGGTTAGCAACTGTTTTGACTGACCCAGTTGCCCCATAAGACTGACCTCTAACATATTCGCCTGCTTTGAACCCTAGCGTTGGTGTTCCAGTTGAATCTGCAAGGCGCAACCTACCATACTCTGGCGCAATAAACTCGACAATTCCCTTCACTGTATTTGCGGAAAATGTATTAGCAGAACCAATTTTAGTTCCTGAACTGTTGTATACATTTCCTTGTGGTTTGAATGTTCCTGCAGCATCAACTTTAACTGTTAGTAGATTGTTTCCTGAGTCATCATTTATTATCTTTCTGATTGTACCTTGACCATATGTTCCGTCTATGTCACTAGCTAAAGTGCGAGTTGGTAGGTGCCCATTCTTAGAAGAAATATTTTGAATAACAGTACCAACAGTCGGGGCAGAACCAGTGTAAGTAATCCCCATCAAACATTCACCCCTAACAGTTTCATTTAAAGAATATCCAGTGTTAGCTGTGGTAATATATCTAGGAGACATTGTACTTAGTTCCATATCTAGGAATTCTAATCTATTATCTTCTAGAATCACCGTTCCAGTTGTTTCAGTATCATACTTCCTATTAGCGATAACCACCTTCAATGCTTCTTTTGGTAACGATGTCCATTTATTACCCGAAGCCGATCCATATAAAGTTTGAAACTGTGGCACGAAGAATGCGCTCTTAGCTGAATCTATATCTTTCTCATCAGATTTAGCAGTCCATAATTGATAATCATGCCCTAATTCGCTTGGTATAACTGTTACTGCATAAGTACGACCAGCCGTTAAAAACAAGTCATCATCAAATAGGAATCTGGTAGATTTATCTGCCTCAGCTGTCGATGAAATATTAACATCTGCGTTTTTAACAACTTTACTTTGAGAAATAACAGTGGACGACGGTCTCCCATTGTTAACTTCTCTTATTTGAACCAGAACATTAGAATTGCCTGAGTTTGGTTTTTTCTTAAACCAAAGATAAACAGAATCTAGATAAACGCCCTGAGCTCGAGAACCGCCTTGAATTGTAAATACCTGCGATAAAAAATCTGGAACTTCTTCCTCAACCTGAGATGAAGTTACAATAACCTTAGACTCATCAGCAGTCAATTCGGTCAAAGAAATGCTTGATGTAGCAGCCAAATCACTGTGGTCCATCCCGTCACCGTTAGATGGTGAATAGTAGAACTGCCCGCACCTTGTCGTTGCGCCATCCTTACCTGAACTGACTCCATAAGAATCATCGCCCTGCGGTGGTTTAACGTCACTCACCTCAAGAAGATGTTTATAGCCATAGAACTTCATTGAACTATCGTTCGGTATTTTCCAAAAAAAGTGCAACACACCGCTTGCGTCAGTTACAAGAGGATCGCCGAATTCTTGAGATTCTTGAGTTCCTATGTTTGTATGATGACTAGCATCCATTCTACAGTATGAGCCAATGTGTCTGCCATCAAATCTACAATACACTCTTGTATTTGGCTTTAACCCTGTGCAGTGAGATCTCATCTCTTTGTGAGCCTTTATTTCATACTGATTAGATCCTTTCAGAAAACCAGATACATCTGAGAATTCAGCTAGACCAGTATAATCCTCACCTGCGTCTTCATATGCTTTTTTTAGAGCCAGACCAGTAGAGTCTGCTTTAGTTTGTGTCGACATTTTATATTCCCATTGTTCTTAAATTCTATGTAACATAAAAACCAAGTGACCATTGATTTTTAATAAAAACCAAGCATCCATTGATTTTGCATATACGCATAACCGTGTTCCCATTGATCTATTCCAGGGGATGCGTTTCCATAATCCAGCACTATCGACGACAATGCCTTTGACCCACCCTGTGGTAGCTTCAGTGCTACTGGCTGTTCAATCGTATGGGGTACTTGTGATACAGCGCAAATTCTGTGGGGCAACTTCATAGTGCCGTTGTATAATTTAGCAGATCTTGAAGATTCTACAGAAACTGTTCTATGCTTAGTCGCAAAGGTTTGTGATAAGTAATTGCCATAGCCAGTATGCGCCAAGGTTACTTGATTTTCTGAAACAGCGACATTAGCATAACCAGTTTGTAACTGTAAAGAAATATCATTCAGCTTTGGTACAGGTTTTAGCGGTTGTTCTTGTAAGTTAAAATTGCCAGGTCTCAGAGTATTTTCAATTACCCCTGCTGGTGCTGGATCAATAAAGATTGAATCTTTTGGCGGTTCTTCAGCAGAATCCGAATCAGTTGCCCTCAATGATGATTGTTTTAAAGCAACTATTTCTGCTCTGTTCAATTCTATCATCTCTTGGTGAAATTGAACTTCCTTCTCCAATTTCCTTAGAGCTTTCATGGTAAATCTTCTGTTATCATGCTCGTGGATTTTAATTTCGTATCCAGGTCGCTCATAAAATGCAGCTGCAGTTGGGGATAAGCTGGGATATGGTGGAACCCAGACAGTAGCCAAAATCATTTCGTTTAGTTCTGCTGGTGGAACAGAAGGATATTCCTCAGGCGTCCCAGCTACAACATTAACAGTTCCATCTTGCCTCATAGTAACTTTATCAAATCTTGGCAAATATTTCTGAACATGGCATTGGAAGTTTTTATCTGGGCTTGGTAGATAAGAACCATCGCTGTCAACATTAAATGAAGTCCCAACACCTGGATTAGTTGGGGCAGCTGCAACTGTACCCGAAGCAGATGGCGTAACCGCATTAGCCATTGCTGGTCTAAAATCAACACAATCTCTGAGGTCAAGTGCCCCATCTTTAGATTTAAATATTGGTATTTCTTGAGTTGTTATGTTTGATGCGCCATCAGGGTTCGAGTCATCAACAGTATATGAATCCACTGTAGTGAAACCAATGCCGTTAGTACCACTTCGATCTCTATCAAAGTAACTGAATTGAACCAATAATCCTTTGTTAGTTAGATCATAGTTGCTTGTTGGTCTTTGAACCAACCTAGATGTGTCATAATGAGTATCCTTTTGACCATTGTCTAGCATAAATTGCTCAGTGATAACATTGCCAGAGGTGGTCACCCCAGTGTTAGAACCTTGATACACAGCAACAAGTTTGAACGCATCAGAAACACCAAGAGAATACGTCCCATTCTTGCTGTTTGAGTGCGAAGCAGTATTAATGTGGATAAATTTATCTTTAAGTACAGTTTTCTTTTCCGGAACCGCAGCTGATCTTATCACATCAAAATACATATCAGCTGCCATTGAGCCAGTACTGAACGTCAGTTGCAAATCAACTTCCATAGTTGACCCATCAGCACTAGTCAATGTTCCGAAACCACTACCTGATAAATCAAAGATATTTCCTTGAGGGATATATCTTGCGTGGGTGGCAGAACCAACAGTTCTTGAATCCTTAACGGTCATAGCTGTTTGGCTACCGATACCTGTAATCAAATTGTGATCAGCTGTCCCTATTTTGATAAACTGGCCAATCTTGTAGTGAGTTTGGAAACTCGTACCACTACCAGTCACAGTAGATCCTGATTGAGAGGCGGTACCAGCAAAGTTAGTTGTTTGCTTCGCTTCTCGAGAAACAAGTATCACATTTCTTTCATCAACTGACGATAGAGGAGAACCTGTATCGTTATGTTTTTGAGTACCACCGCTGTGAGTATTAGCAGCAATTCCAGTCGCAGTTCCGCTAGTACCTACAGATATTTGCTTCATCGCTCTAAATACAAACTTGGTTTGTACATTATTGCTCGCATCTTTCAGCGTCTTGACACCGCTGCTTTGTATTGGGAAAACAGCAGATGTTAATTCAGGATCAGTTAGTTTAGCCTCACCGCTTTGTAGAACTACGTCAGCTGAAGCATCCCCACCAGCAACATTATTGATGTATAATGAGCGAACAGCTGAGAACTCTTTACCAGAATTCATTTTTACATTGAAGATATAAATTCTAAATTGACCCGAATCGGAACCAGAAATACCTGAATGGTACTGGAAACCTCTTATGTGAGCCTCACCGATTTTAGTTCCAGCTGGTGTAAAGTTACCATGGTCGCTATCTGCAACTGCGTTTTGCGCTGCATTATAAAGATCTACTTTTCTAATACCAGCGATATCCCATGTTCCCATAACATCATCACAGATAAGGTAACTGCCGAACGCTTGACCTATAAGAACATCTTCTTTTACTTCTGTGGTTGTCGCTTTACTGACCGCTGGTCTTGCTGTATTTACAATTTCTGTACGGAAACCATTTACATATGCAGCTCCTGGCGTCACTTCGTATACAAATTTGTCTTTATCGCCACTTTCTGTTGAGGAATAAATGCCCTCATTTACACTAGACCTTAAATGTTCTTGCGCCCTTACATCAAAATGTCTTAGTGAATAATGACCAGATTCTTCAAAGGTTCTTCTCGCCATTTCGATGCCAAGCTCGCCATACCTCGTATCAGAATAGTCCCTAATCACCAACCCATCTTGGACATCGGCTATTGGGAAGAATGCTGCAGTATTAGCATCGGTAAACAATTTTGCTTTTAGTTTTGGTTCTATCTTTAATCTTGCGGCACCTGGAGCTGAGAAGTTAGTTGCGCCAGAAGCATTATCAAGCAAACTAGAATCTTTATTAGAATCAATAATTGTTTCTTGAGTTTCAAAACCAACACGAATATTTGGAGTTGTAGAATATTTACTTACCACAGCATGCTGTCTTGCTGAGCGGATAAAGTGACCTTTATGGTAAACCACGCCACTATCAGAAACTGCACCTAAACCATTACCAGTTGCGCCTGTTGTGATAGTATTCGCTGCAACTATAAACGTATTACCAATCGCTTGCCTAAAAATAAGAGTTTCGTTATTAGCGAACGACTTAGTAGTATTGTTAGCACCAGAGTTTGTGTAAGAAACAAATACACTAAGGAAGTTAGGATCAGCACCCTCAGAACCCTCAGCTGCATCGAGTAATCTGGCTGTTACTCCAGTTGTTGAACCCTCAACTACACCGTTTGCTAATGCGCCACTTTCGAAGAAATCTGTAAGAAGAACAGATCTATTATTAGCATCTTTATCTCTTAACTTTACATATCCCCATGTTTGTAATTCTACATCACACCCATTAATTACAGTTCCGTTATCGAGAATTTCATCACCGAACCGCTCTACTTGATTCTGTAAGATAGATTGTAATTGAGTCAGTTCCCTAGCCTGAACTGCATATCCAGGTCTGAACAATACTCGATGAAAATTCTTTTCTTCATTGAAATCGTCAAAGTATGGGCTTTGGTTGAGATTGGTCTCTAATGATGCCATTTATAATACCTTTAAAAATCTAATATAATTTTAATATCTTCTTGTTGGTCAACGGCTCTTGTAACAGCTTGGAAGTTTTCAGTATAAAGAACTTCTCCTGAAAAAGTATTAGCCTCTGGACCTTTTATTGATTCTACTGTCGCTACCTGCGCTGTACTAGATTGTTCTAGAATAATATCATCTTTAGTAAACGCTTCTTGCTCACCATAACTATTAACATTATTTATATACATAGTGAAGAAGGATGCATCACTTTTAGTCTCATCTTCTCTAATAAATACAATTTCAGCATTAGACGCTTGTACAGCATTAGGTAATGCCGAAGCTAATCTTTGAACTGGACCGAGGTCTGTTACGAACTCTAATGTTCCGAGTTCTGCAGATAGTCTACGTCTTTCGTTAGTTACAATATTTTTAACAGAAAGAGCATTTACTGGTTCCGTTCCATCCATACTGACATACGATATACCAGCTCTGGTAGTTAGTCTCAGAGTTGATGGGCTGTTAGATGTATTGGCAACAGCCTCTACCGCTTGGTGGACATTATTAGAATTAACTTTTAGAATAGGGTCTTTCAAAATACTGATTGATCTAAACTCAGTGTTTGCTGGAATATAACCAGCACCTGTTGAAGAGACTCCTTCACTGCCTTCTATTTTAACATTGAGACATACCTTATCGCCACCAAGTTCTGTTATAGCGTCTGAACCATGACCACCTTGCGGTGAGATGATAACATTGGCAGTAGCACCTGATCCATGAATACTATTCGCTGTTATTTTTGCTACAGCTTTAGTGTAGTATTGTCCAGTGTTTATAACTTGTACATTAGCGACAGCACCTGTAGCAGCATTGACTTTAGAATATGCTTGAGCTGATTTGCCATCACCTATAATAGTCACAGATGGTGATATCACAACCCTAGAGTCAGTATTCGGTGTTGTTTGGAATGCGCTATTTACTGTCAGTGTTTTTGTTGGACCGTTCCACTTTATGATTTTTCTCAACTGACCGAGACCAGTTCCGCTCTTGATATAAACGCTGGAACCATTATAGTATCCTTCCACTGAAGAGACGCCATCGCCAGATATTCTTAGAGACAACTTACCACCAGTCTCAACAACACCAGTTTCAACTTGCTTATAGCCTGTACCGCTTGTGTTTGTTTCAATAATTTCAATAGAACCATTGACCGAAGCGTTTTGTACAGCATTTTGCCTTGTCTGCTCAGGAGATGCATCTACAGTCGATAATTTTTGAACAGGTATATGTACCGAAGTCAAGAATTTTTCAGCATTACCCAAAGATATTGTGTACATGTACTTCCAAGTATAACCATCAGATGTCGTGAACGCACTGGTAACGAACCCAGTTGGTTTAACTGTAGATGCTGCCCCTTTATGATTATACAAACATTTATAGACATTAAATTCATCAGTCAATACATAAAACCTTTTGCTTGATAAATCATCAGTCTTGTCGCGATACATGTCATAGACAGTGCCACTTTCCCAATCGTATCTGTTGGTTACATGAGAAACGCTTCCAGTGTCAACTTTCTTAGCACCTATAAAGTTTCTTTGCGTTTCGTAACTAATATTTTGAATATCACCAGTTGCTTCAGGGGCAGTTGGTTCTGACGCCCAATCGCTTGCCCTACCAATCGCAGCATAAAGGATGGTGGAGTTTTTGGTGCTTCTGCCGTCTGATGCGTTCAACGCAGTAACAAACGCCTTTGCGTTATTAATTGAGAGTTCTTTGCTCGCAAATTTATAAGTTGGCATTAGGATATCGACCCTTTATCATTATGGTATATGGTAGCACCTGTCACGCCAGTAGCTGACCATTGTACTTTAGTTGTGGCTAATGTATCGCTCGTTACAGTATTTAGTGGTATTTTAATGTAACGATTTGGATTTGTATGAGTTTTTATTGTTACAATATCGCCATTAGAGAAGTGCTTAGTAAACTCAGTTCCTGTACCCACTAGATTGAGATTAGAGTTAGAGAGAGCAACTGTTCCGTTGGCTTCAACCTGCATTTTGTTATTGGCTGTTGTGGTCACATCTACAGAGACATTAGAATGGCTCGCAAACTTACCAAACAACTTCTGCCCTGCTGGGTGTACTAATTTAAGAGCAACTTCTTTGTATCTTTGAAGAGCAAGTGGGGCTGCGACCTGATATGAATATTCTTGATAAAAGTCACTATCTTGTATATATCCTCTCTTAGAGGAAACGTGACTTCTTGCTGTTCCATAATAGCCTTCGCTGTTTGCTGCCCCAAGCAAAGATAGCTTTAACTTAGCCTGAGTTGCATTAGATCTTCCAGAATCACTTACTCTTACAGTTTCATTTTGAATATGAGAAAACCCTGAATCTATGACATTGAACCCTGTGGCTGCGCCATTCGCACCAACATCAGCTCGTATAACTGCGTTTCTTCCTAGAATACCTTTATCTTCAATCTTAATTATTGTGGCAGAACCAGTTGCCGTTGCGTTTCTAGTGTCAATTTCCCCAGGAATAACTGATGAACCGAATATTTTAATCGCCACTGTTGCGTTATTCGCGAACTGCCTATTCCCAGGAGATCTCTGTAGGAATGGTTGAAGAACCCTTACAGTTGTTCTATACTTACCATCAACCACAGTTGTAACAGGGTCTAAGTTTGGAGCAGCACCTGCTTTGATATCACCAGAGGCACCACTGGCTGTTTGTACCAAACCATCGTTAGTATCTAGAGTTGTGATATTACTATCGCCAGTCCCAAAATTAATATCAGTAGACTCTAGGGTAATATACTGCTCACCTATACCCAGAGATGATATGTTTGGCTCTATCAAAGAAACTGTAGGAGCAACGCTAAACCCAGAACCACCGACTTTATTTGACAACTCTTGGATGGTTCCGAACTGAGTTGTTTTAAATACTAGGGCATCTGATAATTTGGTGTAAATATTTTCTATAGATGTATTTGCAGAATCATTAGCAACCTTAGCAACAACTGTAGCACTACCAACCTTTCTAACTTCCATATTATTATCAAACTGCGGAATCATACCAGCATCAAACTGAGATGAAACATTTGAAGTTGTATTTGCGCAAACCTTGACTTTGATCAAATCTCTTGTATCTGCGCTAGAAGCATTATATTGATTGGCAGCAGTACTGACTATTTTCTTAACAACAGCAAAGATAGGCTCACTACTATATGAAGATGAAGTTGTAGAAACAAGTTCGTCTCCGACTGATATTGTGTGGGTGTTAGAAAATACACCAAGTTCTAATAATTGTTGACCAATTGTATTAGCATGAAACGCTGTAATAACACCAGAGTTAGCAGTTCCTATCCGTAAGAATTCACCACTACCAACTGTTTCACCAGCAGTGGTTCTTTGGTACGGCTGTAGAGCTGTACCGACTGTCATTTGAGCACCCCAAAGCAATACGCCAGAAGCACCATCGCCATTATAATCAACGTTCAGGTTGGATGCCAGTTGTAGATTAAACCTCAAACCAGCAGTAGATGATGGTGTCAAAGCAGCAGAGCAACGATACCAACCGTTTCCTACATGTTCCATTTTAGTATGCGCACCGCTCTCCCACTGAGAACCAGTATTGATTATGGTTCCATTTTCTAAATCGAAAAGAGGATAATTATTTCCTCTACCTAAACCACGGAAAGCAAGATATCGCTTGCTACCTCCAGTCCTTGCCTTAGCATAGACCGATGTATTATACTTCGTACCGTCAGAAGCATGAACACTGTTTGTTACCCTCAAAAAATGATCGGTGCTAGCAGTACTATTTTCAATTAAATTCTCTGCAGTCAAAGTACCATCTGGGGCAGTCGCAGCATTAGCTACAACATTCGATAGGTTGCCTCTAAGCCAAAAGTTAGAACTATGAGGACTTTCGAGTTGTTCCGAATAACTTAATATATTGACGATACTAGTTGTAAAGTTTTTATAGCCATCGATTCTTATTTTCGCAGCACCGTTTGTGGCACTGACAATTTCAGTAATAGTCCCGTTTGCTCCTGTAGCTGAGCCAAACACGCTATCGCCAACCGAATAATCTCTTGTATTCGCTACATGTATAATTGCATTAGAATTAGTGAGAAAAGGTTTTCCATCAGTTGTTATTTCATTTTGTTCAGGGAATCCAAACTGTGGTGAAGACAGTGGCGTGTTAGCGAATGTGTCCATTCTTCTAGAAGAAACTGATGTACCATAAGGATCAACAACCAACGGAGCAACGGCACCAAAAATATTATTACTACTCAACAAGTTTGTGTTTAAACTTATAGCAAACGTGTCACCAATATCAGCAGTAGAAAGTGTAAAACTTGCAGGACTGTCACCATCACCGCCAGTTATAATAACTTGAGTTTCGCCTTGATCTGCGCCACCGCTGTCATCGGTATATCCTGAACCACCTTCAACAATACTGAATGTGATAGAACCATTTAAATCAATTGTATCTGTGACAACAACTTTAGCTAGATCACCAACTTGGTCTGATAGAATATCAACAACATCCCCGACCTTATAATCACCACCTTGATTGATTATTTCTACAGAAGATATACCAGCTTCAACTATTGGGGTGTGTGTAACACCATTGTTATTAATAGTTTTGACAGGTTCCTTATGGTTGAATGTACCAGCAAGATTTGAAACCATTAATTGTTGAACTTCTCGATTCCTAACAACCCTACCGACAACATCTTCAACCAAACACTGCGCACCCGACTCAGTCCCCTCAATCGTTTTTCCTATCAAGTCATAGTTTTTTGGATTGAATTCTGTAACCAAGTATCTATCTAAACGCCAGTCGCCATCAGAAACCTTCAACATCTGATCGGCTGGGTAGTTTATCTCTACATCTTCATCATATATTGTTCTGAATAATAACTTATACGATGCTAGAGAACCACGAGCCTCGTTGAAATATTTTACATACTTTGCTAGTAATTTTTTGTCAGCAGCAACTTCGTTCGGTACAGAGGGGAGAAGTGTTTTTTGGAAATATTCTATGTACTCATCAATGGTTGTATTGATGTCTCGATAATCTTCTAGGTTCTGTATTCTTTCTGACAGCTTACCAGTTTGCTCAAGGTATTCATAATATGCTGTTATGAATGCGAGAAAGTTTTGGCCATCCTCTTTATAAAAGTCTGGAAACTGATTCTGTACAAGTGCTGACAGTTTATTTTTTATCATTTTTATTGTTCGCCAGTTACTGTGATTGTGGCATCATTAGCGTCCATTAACAGGACTTGTTCTCTTACAGGTGTAACGTCAAGTTTCTCGGGAGTAACTGTAACTTTCAAGAAATTATCAGAATAAGCTGTTACAGCAAAATTATCAACTTTGATTATTCCATTAACATAATCTATAGTTCCTGCGTTCGGGACAACATCAACCTGCTCGTTAGAAGAATTGTATCTAATAATTTTAACAATACCATTGACATCTATTAAGTAAGATGTAAACCCATTGTATGTGAATGAAGATGACTCAAGAGACCCTTTCCTAACTTGGTTATTGAATGAAACTGATAGTAATGACGCAACATTAGTATCAGGAGTCATTCTTCTTTGTATTTTGATGCTAGCATCAGTGTTTAGGATTGCGCCATTAGATGTATTATCTAATGTTCTTACAAACCTAGAGAACCTAAACTTATTACCAAACCTTTCTAGATTATCAGTAGCGAATGAAGTGATCGCAGTTCTAATATTCGAAGCAATGCCCGAGTCATCAAACGACGAGGTGGTCAAATCATAAAAAGCTGAAACGGTTGGTATAATATATGTATATTCACCATCAATAATTACAGGATCAACCGCTAAAGGAGTTCTAGTCTTTAGCGATGTTCTGATGGCTATTTTCTTATTTTGTGTCGCCCTTAATTCACCGAAAGGTTTTACAGCGATATAAACTTTACCATTAACAGGTGGATCATATTCTTCACCGCCAAAGGCTATGACTGACTGTAGGTCAGCATTTTCAGAAAGCAAGATTCTAGAATAATCCTCTGCAATCACTGCTCGGTTTTGTGTTTGATAATTTCTTGGGGCTTGGAACTTTATAGATTCAATAGTTTCTTGTGGTCTACCGCCATTCGCTGTTTTGGCAACAGAAGATATAATTGCAGATGTGTAAGAAGTTCCGATACTATAATCTTCTACGCTAAATGCTGTAGCACCATTAGTATCTTCGCCACTATTTACTAAATACTCAACCTTTACAATATTGCCAGCTTTGACTGGTTTGCCCAGAGAACCAGAACCGAAGACTATTTCATATTTCTCATCAGCAGATTCTTCTAAGTAAAATACAGGTGAAGTGTTAAATACCTGATTTATATTAGATGCCCTTTTGTAATCAGTTGTGGTACTATCGGTTGACGATTCTTGTACGGAAACAATAATACTACTAGTATCAACTCCAGGGTTTGGTATAATGTATCTAACTGGGTTCGTTGCGCTTACAGTAAACTGATGCGTCAGGGGTTCGCCCTCTTTAATTTCTATAGACTTACTGAACGTGCCGTCCGCTGCTTTAAAGAACTCCTCTGCCTTTGGCGTCACAAATGTATATGTAACATCATCTACAGTAGTTGTGAATTTAGAATTCTTTGGTAATGTAAATTGCGTAACATCAGCCCCAAGTCCTGTGAAATTTAAAACAATCTCAGCCGTGGCGCCATTAGAAGAAACTGGAAGATACCCAAGTTCTTTTGCTCTAGAAACCACAGAGTCTCTTTGTTGAGCAGTATCTAAAAACATTTCATTACCAATCATGTTCAAGTAATACGCATTATAATGAGTATTGTATGCTAGAACATCAAGAAGAACTGCCATAGCAGAACCCTCAAAGTCGTAGTCTTGAAACTGATTTTGACTGCTGAGATATGTTTTTAGATTAGAACGAATATCGTTGAAATCTAACTCTGAAACTTGTAAGTATGTGTTTGCTGACATTTACCTAACTCTTTCTAAGATTACGTCCAGAACGACAGGGTTCGGATCATTAATTATCATGAACGCTACCGAAATAACCAAAGCGTACATATCTTGTTTTTCTTCAACCAGAACTTCGACCACATCAGCTCTTGGTTCATGGTTTGCTATAGTTTCTCTAATAGCACTTTCCATTTGTTGCTTTATAGCCTGACTAAATGGCTCAAATAAATAATATCTTATACCACAACCAATTCTAGGCTTAAATGGTCTATCATAGAAATCGGTAAGGATCAGGGATTTTACAGATTGCCTTATGGCATCACGATTTACTTTGCGCGAAAGTTTTTTGGTTATGGGGTGTCCGAAGAATCCCAGATCCAAGTCGCTATATATTTCTTTCTTTTTTGTTTTTGCGCCTATCGTTGTAGCCATGTCACCCTACTATGAATTTTTGGATTCTTGTATTTCCTTACGCCTTTCTTTACAAAGTTTGCTAATCTCAGCAAGAGCTTTTCTTGCTCTAGTTCCTGCTGCTTTATTCCCTTGTACAAACTTTTCGTTTTCTTGAGTATATGTTTCAAATAAATTAACTAAACTATCGTGTATCATTATGCATTCCTTAAATATCAAACAATCATTTATAATATATTTATAATCCTTACAAGGATTGTAATAAAATAATATCACCATTACTAGTGGCTTCGTTAAAAATAACAGTAGAACCATTGTTAGCTATAAAGTCAATATTCGCAGCAAGGCGAACACCATTCATAAAGCAAACAAGTTTCCCTGGAGTATAACTCAATGTTTCCCCGAAATCATCAATACCACCAAAGGCTAATCGGCTATTCACTGAGACGTACTTAAATTCTTCATACCTAGCAGATACAGTTGATGCGCCAGTATCATTAGCTAGTCTGAACTTTTCGACATTGGCATAGTAGAAAACAAGATCATCTTCAACCTTTCTTATTTCCCAATCTGAAATTTTAACCTTTCCCTGTATACCCAGACCGCCTGAACCTTTCGATGTATCTATTTCTAAACCGCCAAGTTTTAATTGAAACTCGGATTCATCGAGGAATCCAGCAGATACATCTGTTAAATCAGTATTAGCTTCCGCAACATTTTGAATCTGCGGATTCTCATTGACTGGATCAAATCCTGCCGTAACACTAGTAAACGCAAGAAACACGCCAGTATTATTTCCAGCATTACCACGATCCCTGATGGTGACAGACGCCAAGTCTACAGAAGAATCTCCTGGCCACTGACCAAATACTGAAGCCCAACCAAATGCCAATTTTTGATTTGTACCATCACCGCTTTGTACACCACCTACAACAAGGTCTGATGATAATACATTTTGAACACTGACGAATTCTAACTTAGAGCCATCAAAAAGGAATTCTAACCCAAGACCAGTTGTCGTTGGATCCGTTGACACATACTTAATAACTACAGTCGCCTCGCCATTAGAATCAAACGTGAGACCAGTAGTTAGTAGCTGACCGCCTTGGTGAATTGATATCGTTTGTGATGCCATAATATTATCCTATTGAGGTTTGCTCGTAGTACCAGCACCAAGACCTGGAGTATCACGGTGGGTATGACCCTTACCAGATATGCCTGCCGAAACATGATCAACAGATGCTGTAGATTTACCAGTGATATCAAGATCACCAGTTAAATTAATGTCACCAGTCCAGTTTGTTGTTGGTGTGTCAACAGTTGTTGTGCCAGAAACTGTAAGGTCAGCGTTGCCGTCTATAAACACAGTAACATTACCTTTGACGTGGACGCTGTCATTGCCAGCCACAATACTATAATTATCCTTAACGACAGTTGTTACCTTATCGCCATCAGGATAAACTTCATACATCGTACCGCTTTTATGAAACTCTTTTATACGTTCTGCGCCAGGAGTGTCGTCATATTCTTTGTAATGCCCAGACTCAGTTTCTCGAACATGGTTCATTGGGTAAACTGCAGCAAACTTACTGTCTGGGCTATTGATCTTATCAGTAACCTTAGTTGGCGTAGTGTTCTCGCCTCTCGCCCTTTTGTTTACATCCGATTCACCTGTATATCTTGGGTAAACGCCATTCGGATCATTAAACCCAAGAGTTGTTTCTGCAACCTGAGACGGTGATCCAGCAAGAGAACCTATAATCGCAGGTTCCTGCGCCCTATCTCCATCTAAAAAGAACCCTACAACCCATGACCCCTCGACTAAACCAGTAGGGGAATCACCAAGTCCACTTACAGATGCGGAGTTTATATTATTTAAAGGTACAGCCCAAGGCAAAGAGTTTGTCGGTATGTCGCTTTTATTTTCACTGTGATAACCATATGCGCGAACTCGCACTCGACCCAATTGTTCTGGGTCATTGCGATCTTCAACTACACCGAAAAACCAAGTGAAGTTACCTCTACCGACAAAATCTCTCATTTACGATTTCTTTTTTCTACCAAACAGTTTTCTTTTTTTCTTTGGCTTTTCTTCTACCAACTCTTCTGGCTCGTGAGCTGGTTCTTTAATTTCTTGAAGAAATTCTGGTTCGGGTTTACTTTTTTTAATTTCTTGTAGAAATTGTTTTTCTCTATCAGATCCAGGAAGTGGCATCTTTATCTCCTATTGTTTTGTAGCTGTGTCTTTTACGCATTCGATAATAGTAGTCATAATCTTACTACCATCTAGCATTTTGTTTCTTAATTTTGTAATTAAATATTTCCCGCTCAAGTATTTATCTTCCGTTCCAAGTTGGTCTCTGACGTTAGTTGATGGTGGTACGCTTAGATAAATCACATCACCAGCATTAAGTTCGCTGTCTCCTGGGAGGCTTGCTTCAACATGAGTGTTAAAAATGTGGGAATAATAACTTTCTGATTGAGCAGCAGTCTGGTTATATTTCTTTTGCTCTTTTGATGTCAGCAACCTAACAACTGGATCGCCAAGGAGATCACCGCTGGCCACTTTAAAACTTTGTAGTTTCTTAAACCTGCCCACATAATTATCATACTTATAATTCTGCTCACTCTTAGACTTTGCAGCCAAGTCAAGGTTTATAGTCTTAGACCTAAACATACCGCTATGTATGTTTTCTAAAAAGTCCCCTTGCTTCATCACATGAAAGGTAACTAAATTTGTTGCCTCATTATATTCAACTTTCTTTTCATCTTTGAACATGTTGTTAATGTTCGATGGATAATATGTGTATGTTTCTTTAGGTTCTTGAGACACAAGGTTGCTTAAATTTTTAAAATTATAACCATCACTATTTTCATAGAAAAGGTAATATGGGATATGGTCATCCGAGTCTGCTTCTTTGCATAAGAAATCAATAGTATCGTCAATAGAAAGGTTTGGTATAATGAACTTATGACTGCCTACAGTCTCATCAAAAGTATTTTTCTTCGACATAGTGAATGCTGTTTTAGATTTTAGCGTTTGGTATAATGATTGTATCGAATTAGTGTTGATGTATTCGTTGGTTATACTTTCTACCATCGCCGAAATCGCATTACCTGCATCACCGCCATACGCTTTAGATATCTTCTGAGATGCTGAACTATACGCCTCTAAACTTACACCCGATAAGAAATACGCCTCACTATTTTCTTCCAACCTTGTTCGGTCAGTCATTCCGTGCAGTACAAATATATGATTCTTATATGGAAGGGAATCATCATTAGATCTATATGATACTATTAAAAGATCACCACCAGAGAAACCGCCCTGTATGTCTGTTCCTTTTGTTGGGTTTAAGTCATTAAATAAACCCAAAGAATCATTTATAACTAAATCGCACTGAAGATAATGATCAAATATACTCTGATAAACGCTGAAGTCAACAGTGATATTTTCTATATCTAATATTTGACCGCCAGCAGATACCAGTTTAAATGATCGTATATCAACATCACCTGCGTGTTTGTACCCTTTGTTGTCCGTCATTAAACGCCATTCCTTAGAATATCTTCAATTTCGTCTCGTACTTGAGAAAGATACCTTTTGTCAATTAGCTTGATAGAACGCTTCTTTTCGTTCAACTCCGCTTCATAATCATACTTACTTAATGCTGCCTTCTTAAAATCAGTTGCTGTAGAATTGTATGTCGCTTCGTCAACTACAACGTATCTTTCTGGCAATACACTACCATCGAACATAACTTCAGCTTTAGCTGGTATCTTAACGCCATCTTTAATTCTTGTTAGATATATTCTATATTCTTGTATTTCTGATTGTGCTGCAGTTACTGTGCCATACTTACCCCTTACATATTCTTCAAAGTCAAAGGTGGTTAGTGGCCAATCAAAAACAGCATCTTCTATCCCAGTAAAATGCAGAACCAACCAAGAATAATTTGAGTTGCCATAATACTTCTCAGCAACTGTGTCTGGTCGATCTCCTTCTTGGATGTCATACTCGTAGTACACGTCTGCTTTATTTTCGATTGAACTTGGTATCTTAAATCTTCTTAGTAAATTAGTCAGTTTGACTGTTTGACCATCATTGGTTAAATCGTGGTCAGTAGTTGGGAAGTAAGAAAAGTAATTAGACATTATTCGCTCGCCTCGCTAGTATTTCTTGGAGTCGGTAAGCCAGAATCCATACTATCTCTTGTTAGAATCTTAGTTTCCTGGAACGACAACTGTATTTCAATTGAAACAGGCGCACCAGTATCTTGGAAAAATAATGGGATGCCTTCTCCGTTGTAATTTACATTCATTGACTTTAACACGCAAGTTCCTATCCTATACAGATTGCCAGCAATAGCATCAGCGAAAGATATTTCAAATTCATCAGGATATCTAAACCCAAGAGAACCAGCCAAATACTCTGGATGCATGTGGAACTTGTATGCATTAATTATTTTTTGTATTTCTGAAGATTCGTCAGCATTCCTAGCTATAAACTTGTATGTAAATGAGTGATCACGCATATCAACACCCTTAAACAACACAGCCATATGTGGGTTTACAGCTAGTCCCTCATCTAAAAGAATCCCCTCTGCGACTGCAGCACCTGAAAATGCACCAGTCAAACCAGCTGCCAGAGGTCCTGCTTTAGCTGCTGCCCCAGTCGCAACAGCTGCAGCTAGGGGTGCGCCAGCCTGAACTTGAGCATCAGTATCACCTGATTTAAAAGCACCAACCGTTTGCGATATTCTCGAGCTTATCAAATCGCCCAAGTCGTTTGCTGCTGCGCCAAGAGCACCAGCAGATACTCTACCAGCTGCAGCTGCTCCAAGTGGACCCAAGTCACTGTTCTCATACTGGGCACCATATGTTGTTTGTAGATTAGTTGGTATGGGTAGTACGATGTTCCTAATGGTCAAATCCTCAGGAGCATCCTTTCTACTTTGGCGTACACGATCCTTCACTGTGAATATCATGTAATGCTCATCACCCAAGTCGGCAGGAAATTGTAACGGTTCTTTTACTTTATTATTATCAAATAATGCAGCCAAAGGTGAATTTACAAGATTACCTATCTTAGTCTTTTTTAGCAAAGAATTAAAATTGGCATTAATCGAAACTCCATTATCCCCTGCTGATATTGAGAAACCGCCCTGACCTGCTGCTCCAGCAATATTCTCTAGGTTGCCTCTCGCTTGCGCTACAGTAGATTTTATTCCAGATGTTACTTGTTTCAGGTTTATTTTCATTGATAGAGCCTGTATAAATATGCGTTGACGTATCTATTTATAAGCAGATTATGGCTCAATTTTATAAAGGAAAATATCAATGTAAGTTCCCTGAGAAATATAAGGGAGATCCGTCAGATATTATTTATCGTTCCAGCTGGGAACTAAACTGCATGTCATACTTTGACAAGAACCCAGAT
>Ga0181416_1000083_pt1 | contig 22730 bp, 21 predicted proteins | sample 39SPOviralmetaG_FD_130141 | JGI IMG/M metagenome (GOLD analysis project Ga0181416, IMG submission 130141) | Marine viral communities from the oligotrophic San Pedro Time Series (SPOT) site, San Pedro Channel, CA, USA - 39 SPOT_SRF_2013-01-16 | ecosystem: Environmental > Aquatic > Marine > Strait... | reverse complement strand
GGAGTAAGTACAGGTTTAGGGTTTGTTTATTGGACAGATATTATATCAGGCATTCTTATGTGTATAATGTTTGCGATACAGATTTATTATTTATATTTAAAAACAAAAAGAATAAAGGAGAACTAAATGGACTTTATGAATTGGGAAAACTTTGCATATTTGATGATAATCATTCTTGGTGCGGTAGGCACAATGGTTGCTACAAAATATCGCATAGTTGTAAAAGAATTAAAAGAGGTGGCTTCTAAGTATCATGAAGCGTCTAAAGATGGTAAGATCACTAAAGCAGAACAACAAGCGATTGCTAAAGAATGTATGGATGTTATGATGGCAGTTGTAAAAATGGTATGGAAATTCTAAATGCCAAAATTCGGTAAAAAATCAAGAGAACGCTTAAAAGGCGTAGATAGTAGGCTGGTAAATGTGTTAAATGAAGTAGTTAAATACTTTGATATAACAATAATTGAAGGCTTACGAACTCAAGAACGACAGAATGAATTGGTTGCGCAAGGTAAAAGCAAAACAAAATTTGGTAAGCACGTTCAAGGAAAAGCTGTGGACATTGCACCTTATCCAATTGATTGGAACGCTCGTGATGATTTCCATTACCTTGGTGGCTTTGTTCTTGGAGTAGCTTCAAAAATGGGTATTAATGTTCGTTGGGGAGGGGACTGGAGCGATTCTAGTCTCAGCCAAAATCAAAGAACCACTAAAGATAATTCTTTTGATGATTTAGTTCATTTCGAAATTAAGGAATAGGGTAAGGATACACGATGAAGGTACATAATGAAAATAAAAGAAACAGTAGTAGTTTTTCCAGATATACACTTTCCAAGTCACGATGAGAAAGCTTTTAAATGCGCTTTAAATGTATTAAAAACTATCAAACCATCAGCTTTCTTACTATTAGGGGATACAATTGATGGAGCTTCGGTCAGTCATTGGCAATGGTCTAAAAAACGTCGTCCACCACTTGAGTATCAACTTCCCGCAATTGATGAAGAAATTAAGCAAGGAAATAAAGGACTTGATAGAATTGATAAAGTCTTGGATAAGATTAAATGTACTAAAAAACAATTTGCCCAAGGAAATCACGAAAAATGGTTTGACCACTTTGTCGAAGAAAACCCATACCTTGAAGATTATGGCTCCAGAAAAGCCTTTAGATTCGATGAGCGTGGCTACGAATGGCACGACTATGGTGAAGTCTTTAAAGTGTTCGGAAGCAAGTTATACGCTTACCATGGAGGACACTATATGGGAATTGCCCATGCAAGAACTCACGCATTACAAATGGGATGCAACATCATCTACGGACATACTCATGACTCCCAAAAAGCAGTCATCACCCACATCTCAGGAAGCCACATGGCATATTCAATGGGATGTTTAACTGATATGACCAAAGACTATTTAAAAGGTAGACCAACAAATTGGACACATAATGTTGCAATTCTAGACATATTTCAAGATAATAATTTTAATCTTGTAGTATTAGATATTGTAGATGGCGTAACAAGTTATGGAGGAAAGGTAATCAGTGCCTAGAGAGTTAAAAGAAATAAATAAATTTGTTACAGGAACAGTAACAAGTGCTTCTGAGAGGGATATTCCAGATGATTCTGCCTCATTTAGTTTAAATATTGATAGTTTTTCTGAATCAGGTACATTAAGAGGGATACCAACAGACTCTACTATATTAAACTCATACGAATTAAATGATACTATTCAGTTAGATTTTGATGTCAATGAGGAAGACAATGACCTTGTTATTACTGGTGGAGCATGGGAAAATCCTGTAATAAATGAAGGTGCTACAGGTACTATATCAATAAGATTAACATCTCAGCCTACTTCAAATGTCGTTGTTAATACCTCTTCTTCTCGTAATAGCGGTATTGGTGGTATTGGAATAACAGGAGGATTAACATTTACAACATCTAATTGGAATACAAATCAAAATGTGACTTTAACTGCAGTTGATTCTGATTATGCTAGAGCAGATATTTCTAGTACAATATTATTTACAACAACTTCCGATGATTCAGATTGGGCATCTAGTACCGCTTTAGATCATTGGACAAAAGACGTTGTAAACAGAGCAACAAATACCGCAGGGTTAGTTCATAATATTCCAAGCCATATTTTATTAGGAGAAGCTTCAAGTAATGCAGCTACTTACAATGTAAAACTTGGGTCTAAGCCAAGTGGGGATAATTCAGTTACAGTTAATTTAAACGAATCAGCTACTCATTTTAATCTTAGCCCAGCTTTTTTAACCTTTACTTCAAGCAATTGGAATACTAATCAAACTTTTACTGTTACTGCTGTAAATAATAGTTTAACAACTACTAATCCAACGGAACATTTTAATTTAATAACAGCATCGAGTGCTTCAGAATATAGTGGCTTAGATATTGATAGACTTGTTTCAGTAACAAATGATGATTCAACTGATGAGCCACCAACTTGTTTTGCAGAAGGTACTTTAATATCTACTGTTATGGACTTAATACCAATTGAGCAAATTAATATTGGTGATAGTGTTTTATGTTACAATTTTGATTCAAAATCCGTAGAAGTGAATACAGTTAAATACTTGTCTCAACACGATTTTAATGAAAACAAAGAAGATATATATGAAATTGAAGTTGGTAATCAAAAATTAATTGGTACTGCAAGCCATGAAATAGCAACAACAAAAGGCAATTATAAACCGATAAGTGAATTAAAAGTTGGAAACTATATTGTAACTCCTCATAAGAAAGCAAAAATTACATATATAAAATTAAATAAAGATTATAAAGAGAAGTTATATAATCTTGAAATGGAAAGTACTCCCCACAATTATTTTGCAAACAACATATTAGTTCATAATGGAGTATGGGATGGTTCAGGGGGTGGAGGGAAAAACCCAAGCAAACCAGATGTTCCTAAAGATACATTTTCAAAAGGGTATATAATAATTAACTAATGGCATTATCGGTAACAAATACAACAACTTATACTGAAACAGCGTTTCTTACGTCTGAAAATTTTGAAATATTAGGCGCATACACAGGTAATGAAACTGCAGAATTTCAAATTAGAATTACATCTGTTTCTCCTTTAAAATTTGAATGGGTTAAGGATACAGAATCTGTTAGTGGGTCTTGGTCTTCTGAAATAAACGCGGTAGCTACAATTTCAGGTGGAGTTTATTTAGCAGATGGCATTTCGGTAGGTATGACTCAGTCTAATAATTATTGGGCAGTTAGTGATAGGGTAAAATTCACTTTTGATAAAGGCGCAAGAAAGTTTAACGACATACAAATAATAACTCCTGATGAAGGTTTAACGTCTATTGTTGGGTATTCTAATACAACAGGAACATTTTCAACTACAAAAGACGATGGAAATGATAATTCTACTGTAATTGGTCACGCTACTAGTGCTAATAATAAAATAACATCATTAAATCATAATAGTAGTTTATTATATGGGTTTGGAGGAGATGCTCAAAGCATTCCTAAGCGAATAGGTTATCAAAGATATAAGCAGTTTAATAATTCATTTAAACCAAATGAGTTATTTTTAGAAAACTCAGTTACCAATCTTCCTGATAATTTTACTGCTCCCCACGATGCTGAAGAAATAACTGTTTCTTATTATGCAAATACTGGAGCAAATGCTGATACTAGTCATAGTCTTATGTGTTTGATTGAAAAGAATACTCCATTTATGCATTTATTATTTTATAATACTACAAATGAAAACTATCAATATTTAGAGACAGTAAATTTAAACGATTTTGATATTGTAAATCCGATAGCAATGACAACAGATGGTGTCAATGTTTACATTTTAGATAATGTAATGAGAGGTGTTATACATATTTTAAGACCTGAAAAGACAACTAATACTGCGGGTACTGACAACGCTACTCATTATGCAACAACTTGGACAAGTGCATTTTTTAATCTTCCTTGGAATGGTTATTTAACAGAAAATGCTTATTATTCAGATATATTAATTAATAAAAGTGCTGAAGGAACTTGGGAAGACAAACTGTGGGTTGCGGTATACAAACCTTATCAACAAGGAAAGTATTGCTACATTAAAGGTGATGCTACGCATGGTAAGCCCCTTGTGTATACTGCTGATATAACAAATAAAGGTGGGCATAAAGCTAAAAATTTACTTGCTAGTTTAGATATTATAGCTTCTACAAATAAAATTATTTTAACCTCTAAAATGCCATCGGTTACAAATTGGTTTTCTGAACAACAATCGGGGTATAACGCATTAGCCTCTCCTCATAATGATGACGAATTTGCACAAGGTTGGACTACAAATAGAATTGTGCAGACATATGAAAAATCATTAATTCGCATGGGTGACACTGCAAACACTGTTGGTTGGATTTGTAATTATGCTCATACAGGAACGTGGTTTGGAAGTTCTGACAATGATAGAGAGTTTATTATGGAGGAGTGGCAAAGTATTCGTTCAATAAAAAATATAAACCAAGCTAATGGAAGCGATGCGCCTGATATAGCTGCTGAAAATAAAAGTACTGGTAAGTATTATCGCATTTATTCCCATATGGTTGTTAATGTATTATCAGCATTAATGAGTGAAGGCGCTGGAAGAATGAAATTACCTATAAAAACACAAACTTCAGATATTGAATATTTATCTGTAACAAGTGTTTTTTACAGAAAAGATGCTGATAATAAAGCATATTTATTTATTTACGATGGAAATACAATTAGTAATTCAAAAGACATTAAAGATTTAAGCTTTGCTAAAGAATATATTTTAGAAGCTATTTGGGTTGGTGTAGGAAGTGGTAATGATAGTTGGAATGCATTTGAATCTAATGATGCTCTTACTGGAACTATGAGCGATGTAGCTGGTGGAGGCCTTCATCAAGAAATTGAATCAAACGGATTAATGAATTTTGCCTTTTGGCAAAGAGGCGGAGTAAATAATAATCGACTATATTTTAAATATGGTTTTAAACCTAAATATCTTTCTACATACGATCAAACATTTACATCATCAGATACACAAATAGCTACTAAAGATATAAATTCAGCTACTTATGTTAAAAATGTTTTAGCCTTTCAAAATGCAAGTAGTAACTTTGTTTATACTCGGTATAAAGACGCTACTACTCCAGTTGATAATCTTGTTATAAATGCAAAACTTGCTCAAACAAAATTAACACCAACTATTGACATCAATGATGCTGAAGGTACTTTTATTGGAGGCGATAGTACTGTTGCAGATAGTGATGTCGTTTATTATAAATATTCTTATACTTATGATGGCTTTCAAGAAACACAATTATCGTCTGCCTCTAATGGTATAAAAAATACTGCTACATCAGCGGGTGTAACTGGTCATGAGAATTTTCATGTTGACATAGATTTAGAAATATTAGGAACAAGACCATTATCGAAGCGAATTAGTGGTATTAATGTATATCGTTCGCATAATAAAGATGCGGCTCAATCTACAGAACCCGATGAGTATTTTAGATTAATTAAAACTATTGAATTAAAATCAAATTTATGGTCGTTAGAAAGCGATGGGTATTGGAAATATACATTTAAAGATACAGGTAAATCGGGTCCTACTTATGAATCAATAACAGGCATTCCTGAAACATTGGAAAACCTACAACCTCATTATACGCTATCTACTGAAGGCAGTGGTTCAATGTTTATTGGAAATTGTTGGCATTACAATCTAGGAAGCGTTCCTACTTATATATTTAAATCAAAGCCTAATCGTTATAATATTTATGACTGGACATCTGATTTTGTAATACTGCCTGAACCCCCAAAAGAATTAGCATTTTGGGCAGGTAAATTATTTGCCTTTACTGAAAACAAAACATTTCAAATTAATTCAGAAACTCTTTCTATAGAAGATACACTAGAAGGTACTGGTGGCATTGCAAGTATTGTAACAGACTATGGAATGTTTTTTTGTGATAATTACACTATTTACCATCACGATGGTTCAAAAATAAACAACATTGGAAGCATTGTAAATAGTATTGACGAACCTACTTCGTTTAACAATAGAGACTTATCTTATATTCCTAAACTTGCTTTTGACGCTAGAAGAAAAATTCTATGTGTTGTATTTAAACCTCAAGACATAGAAGTTGGTTATACATGGGCATATTCTGTTAATGCTAAAAGATGGGATTTGTGGCAAATAGGTTTTTCAGATGACTATCCACTAACTCTTGCATCAAATCAAAGAGGAGAGATTATCTATTCTACAAGATATGGAGGTCTATACAAATATTTAGGAGGCTCTGGTAAACGATATTGGCAATGGATAAGTAAATACATAACACTAGGTCAAGATACTATTGATAAGACATTTTGGAAAATAAGAGCTATTTCAGAGGGGTTAGTAAGTATTTTTTATTCAATAGACAATACAAATGTAGTTTCTTTAAATAATGAAAAATTAGCTAGTGGTAGTAAAAATAAAGGTATTAAACTAAAAATTATAGGCTCCACTGGTACAACAGACCCTACTTTAGATTCTATTGGCTTGATCTACAGGAGAAGACCAATTAAATGAGTATATCACGAAAACTACCACCTAGGATAAACAATAGAGAATTACAAAGAGCCTTTGCTGACCTTTATAAGGATATAAATAGTATTGTTGATTATTTAAATCAAAACTCATCTGATAAGGTAGATTTTCATAAAGGTAAAGAAGGTAGTGTAAAGATTTTACAAGATGGAAATAATTATAAAGTACTATACAAAGCTAAAGATGGCTGGGTAGAAGATACTAGTGCAACATTTAACATAACAAAGAGGCAATAATATGGCTGGACTTTTCGATTCATTTTTAGGCATACAAGATTCAAATCAAGTAAGAAGTGATTATCTGCAAGACCAAGATACACAAGGTTTATACGACAATTATCAAGAATCTACAGATTTTGGTAAAGGTTTGATTAATTATACAAGTGATTATAATCGTGGGATGAAGCGTGATTATATCAATCAAGCTATGGACATGGGTGAGAATCAAATGAGAAATTATCAAAAATCTTTTGCAATGGGTGGACAGCCTGTAAACCAAGCTATGTTAAATGAGCGTAATCAAGCAGTAACTAAAGACTCGACTAATAGAGGCTTAATGGGATTTACTCAAGCATATAGGCAGAATTTGGGCTTAGGAAGAGACTTTATAAACCAAGGAATGAATAGCTTAAATCAACACAATCAAATATATGCTAATGCTAATCAGATAAAGATGGGCGTTGACCAAGCAAATTCAAATAAAAGGTCTCAATTTAACCAAGGGATGATGGCGCTAGGATTAAATGCTATTGCTCCTGGGTTAGGTTCAATAATGGGTGGAGGAACTTTTAGTGAAGGTTATTCAATGCCTAGAGAATTACAACAAATGCAAATGGATTATTATAATAAACCCGCACCAAAAATGTATCAACCTATGCCAAGAGGAAGTGGAGGAGGTTCTACTGAACCCTATAATCCTTTTCAATTAAAAACCCCATCGTTAAATCTTGGTGGTTGGAAACCTAAATAAAAGTGGAGACTTACAATGGCTAAATATTTTTTTGACCAATTAGATAAAGGCAAGGCGAGGCGTGATGCTCAAAAAGCACAAAACCAAGCTGTACTAGCAAACCTTATTAAAATGAAACAAGCCGATGATGCTCAAATAAAAAGTCAGAGCAATCAAAGGTTTATGCAAGAATACGGATTTGATTATGATGAAACCAAGCAAGACGATGCTCAAGGGCATGACTTTGGTATGCAAGACGATAGACAAGGTCATGATTTTGGAATATTAGACGACAAGCAAAGTCATAATGTAATAATGCAAGATGATAATCAAAGTCATAATGTAATAATGCAAGATGACGCACAAAAGCATCAATTGACTTATCAAAGCAAAGAACATGGTCAACAAACTAGTTTGCAAAATGATAGACAAACGCATGATATATTAATGCAAGATGATAGGCAGACTTTTGACTTAACTAAACAGAGTAAAGATTTTGATGGTAGAAAAATGTTGCAAGACGATTCTCAAGCCTATGACGCAATTAAACAAGAAGATGCTCAAACTCATGATTTAAAAAAGCTAGAAAAACAAGCTGGATACTCTATGGCAGAGTTAGATAAAAAATTAACTGCTGAAGAAAAGAATTTAACTACCAGACTTAATCACGATATGGAAGTTAATGTTCTAAAAGAAGGTGGTTTAAATAATAGACAAACAAAAAGTATAGCAAATGATTTACACAAGTTTTACAAGTCAAACGCTTGGAAAAAAGAAGCAGAAAAAACTAAAAGAGAAAATAACGTAGTTGATGCGCTTTTCGCTTTAGATATAGAAAGTAAACAGAAAGCAAAAGATTTTAAATTTATAGCAAATCCATTTCTATTAGGTAAAATGACCAATATGCTTGGATTAAATTATAAAGAGGGTGCTGTTTTAGATAAAGTAGAGAATAACTTACCTGCATTAACAGAAGCTGTGAACATTGCAAGAAATCTGCCTAATGTAGAATTAAAAGGCATAGGTGGACTTTTAGGCGGTATGCAACAAGACCCTCGAAAACAACAACTAATATCTGTATTAATGGAATATAAAGAGCATTTAGACCAAAAAGGAGATAGGTTTTGGAACCCAACTTCTTGGAAAAATGAATCAGATGCAATGAAGACAAGAGCATCTAATGCAGAAGCAACTATAAATGGTCTTCTTCAATTAGTATCTTCACCGCAAGCACCAATAGACCCAAATATTTATTTAGATAGAATAAAATAACATATGACTCCAGAGCAGTTACAGGGCAATATATCCTTATATAATAGCAACCCTTGGCTCTTTAATGATGATCAAGTTGATGGTATGGAGCGCTATGCTCAAGAGTATGACATTCCATTTAAAAGACTTATTGAGGTTGAAGAGAAAAAACAAGACAATCTATTAAATCAATTTACTTCAGGTGTCTCAGAAGGATTTTCAACACTTGGATGGGCTGATGACCCCAAGACAGAAGCTGGAATGATTGTAAATAGTTTTGGTAATTTAATTGGTCTAATGCCTGCCGTAGCTGGAATGGTTGTTACTGGTGGTGCTACAGGTGTCGCACGTCTTGCTCCTACACTTGCAAAATCTAGCGTATTAAAAGGAATGTCTAGTGTTGGCAAATTTTTATCTTCTGATGTAGCTAAGTCAATACCAATGAGGCTTGGTGAGGGTGCATTTAGTAAGATAGTAAGTCCTGCAGTTGCTAAAGCTGGTATTAATGTAAGCGATTATATTAAAAAAGGTGATGTAGCAGCAGACATTTTTAAAACTTCTGTTGAATTTGGAACTATGACAGCAGTTAGCAATGTTTGGGAAGGACCCAAAGATATGGCTGGTGCGGGGCTTCAAGGCGCAATAATGGGTGGTGTATTTGGCTCTGTTTCTAATTTTGTTAATATGGGCAAACTATTAAACCATAAAAACCCTGCAATTCGTAAAGGTTCTGAAGATTTCTTTTGGAACAGAATTACTAGAGCGGGTATTGGTGGTGGTCTTCAAGGTGGACTTGCTTATGCTCAAGATGCTCCTACATCTGTTGTGCTTTATGAAACATTACTTGGTGGCTTTTTTGATTATCGTCAATCCAATTCTAAAATTAGAGCGGGTCAGCAATATATAGATTCTTTTCGCAATAAAGAAAATCAAATATATGGAGATAAGCATCTTGGTAAAGAAGGCGATATGCTTAAACAAGATGAGTTTAACATACTTGACCCACTCTCTCAAGATTACGTTAAAAGACATTATAGAAATCATGTAGGTGAGATGTATGACAGAAGAATAGGTCAATTAGATGCATTTACTGATTATGATGGTCCTGAAGTTTCAACTGCTTCAGTTCATTTAAAAGGCATGAGAGATAGGCTTGAAATAAATAGAAAAGCAACTGAAGCTAGATTAAAACTAGAAAGAAAAACAGAAAATCTTTCTGGTGAAGATAAAGCTTATGCTCAACAATACGCCTTAGATGCTCTTGACAGAGAATTAGAAATATCAAGAGAAGCTTCTTTGACTCGTGAAGTAATGCAACATTTTATTCCAGATTTGTCTTTAGATACAGATGGAAGAGTCGATGCATTAAAAAGACAAGTAGAAGATTTAGAGTCTCAAAAATCAACTGCACAGGGAGATGAAATACTAGCAATAGAAGAATCTCAAAAAGAAAAAATATCTGAAATAAATAAAATAAATAAAGAGATACTTGATAAGGATGTAGAAGAAAAACCTATAGAAGCACTATCTGAAGAAGGTCAAAAAATTGTTGATAAGATGAGTGATGAAGATAGAATAAAAGCTACTCAAGGAGATTTTTCTGTAGTTGTAAAAGCACTAGAAGGTAATTCTGAATTAAAGAAAGATGTTAAAGAAGCTAGAGATATTCTTAATATGGAAAGTCCAAGCGCTCAAGCTGAATTAGAAGTACCTAATTACGCTCGTGATCTTATGTATGACATTCAAGACAATATTAAAGGTCGAGAAGATGCTCATGGTGTAATGGAAAACATTGTAGATATTTTTAATGAACAAGTAAAAAACAAAAAAGATACTCCTCTTAGTATTGAATCATTTTTAAAAGCCATTGAAGATAGAGCGCCTGATTACGTCCCAACTCCTGATATGAAGCGTAGAATGACTCAATTATTTAATCGTTTAAACGTAGAGGAAATGTATGAGTGGGTTGCTTTTGATAGTGAACGAGGAACAATTAATTATAATGATATTTATGATTCAAAAATGAATCGTAAAGTGGACAATAGGGCTCCATCTGCTGATGAATTATATCATAAAGCAAACGGAGACTTTCCACAAGGTTTTAAAGTAGTCGAATTCAAAGACCATGAAATTTATGATACAATACTTAAACCATATGATAAGAAGTTTAATTATGAAACAGGTGATTGGGAAGATGCGATGGGTGGAGCTAATTGGTTTCAATTACATCAAAATCTTGATAGGGCAGATAGGTATTTAAAGATACCCAAAGGAGATACAGGAGTAGAAAGAATTTATCCTTTTCACCCTAATATTCGTGATTTAAGTGGCAGTTCTTTAGATAGAGCGTTTGATACTTATGTCAAAACAATGGGCAAAATTGATAAAGAAGCTAAAGCCTTTATTAAGCTAGATATGGATGAGACCTTAAAGTCCTATGGAGATATGAGCCAAGGTCAACGTGATGTAGCTGAAAAACTTTATAAAAAATCTCTTTTATCAAATTTTCTATATGAACCTAAGTCTCAATTTCCAAATGTACTAAAGCGTGTTAAGTATGAACCTATTATTGCTAGTAGGCATATACCTCAATATGACATAAAGAAATTTGAAGGCGTTGTACCTGAAGATGGAACAATAGAAATTATTTTACAAGATGGTATGCCAAGTGGAGGACATACTACAAATACTGAAGGTATAAAACACCCTAAATACAAAGAAAGAAAAGGTAAAAAAGGTACACCTCCTGAAAATAAAGATTACGCTAGTGAAATAGATGGTTATATGACCTTACATAGTTCTTTATTTGAAAAGATACTTGATTTTAATGGGATGGATTCTGAGACATTTTCAAGAATTAAACCAACTGTTGCAGCGTTTGTTGATGGTCAATTGATTGTATTAAAAGCGGGAATACATCCATCTCAAAAACAATTTGATGATGCAATGGGAGCAACCAATAGAGCAATTGCTACAGTAGATGCGGTTAAGGTTTTTCCTGAGGGTTCAGAAGTATATAATGGTTATTCTTTTAAAAATAAAAAAGGCAATGAAGAATTTACTCTTAGAAAAAGAGGAACAGATAAAAAGGTAGCACAAAAAGATTTAAAACCAGTAAAGATAAACCTATCTGATATACGAATTAATTATGGAGTATTTGAAAATGCCAAAGCGTTAAAAAGCCAAACAATTAAAAAGCAGATGCACGTTTTATTAAATGAATTGCAAGTTGACCCTAAAGCATTTGATGCTTTTATGGAACAAGCTTTTATGCCAAAAATAAAAGGCGATGAGCAAATGAATAAAGTTGTTCAAGACTTGTCTGATAATCCTGAAGGCGATATTCCAAGAATTTTTGATATTCGTAAAATAGGAGATGCTCAGTTTGTTGAGATTGTTAATAATCCTGAACACAAACTTTATCGTGATCTATTAGCAGACATGGTTAAGGAAACTAGCTATAAAGAACTAGGTGATTCTTTCGGAGAAGAGGATAATTTAATTGACATAGCTGACTATACCAATCGACTACAAAAGTGGGCGAAATACACCTATTTTGACCCAATGGTGGCTATGGCTGAACCCGATATGTATGATGCAATGGTACTAAGGTATCGTAAGCAGAAATTTATGTATCCTGAATGGAAATATTCAGCTTCTGGTTGGGTAGCTGGTAACGACCCTGTAACTAAATTTCGACATGGAGAAGTTAAAAATGACCATTTCAAATTAGGTCACTCTTATAAAGAAATGATGATAAAATGGGGTAATTCTGATAAAGAGGTAAAGCTAGGACTTGCATGGGAAATGTTTAATGACCCTAAGACAGATAAAAAAACAAAGACCTTGTTAAAAGATATGTTAGAAATGGCTTTTATGAGAGTTCCTTCTGGTGCAGTTGCGGGTACTCGTATGTTAATGTTTGATGGCTTTATTGAGAATACTGGTGTTCGTTCTAATGGTAGAAATTTTGCAGACCATGGCGTTTATATGCACCCTAAAGACCATTTCTATATTGATGGTGCTGATGTTGATGGAGATAAAGTATTCTTTTATCAAGGTTTTAATAAAGACTTTAAAAAAGAAATTAAAAAGAACAAAGACGAACTATCTGTCAAGCAAGATGGTGTAAGACAAATGCTTCCAAGTAAAGACCCGATGAAAAATGCTGAATTTGGCTCTGACTTTCCTAAGGGTCCTAAAGGAGAAATGCTTAAAAAAATGTATGCTAGTCCTATTGGTCAGTATTTACCTGGGGCATTGCGAAAAGTTGGACAAGCATCCTACCAAGGTAAGCAATCTATGGGTGCAGTAGTTAATGCAAAAACACTTCTTAATTACGTTACCTCTGATGTTATAATGCGTAAAAATGGGAAAGCTGAATTTGACCTTTATACTAATGGACAAAAAGATGGTAAGATTGTTTTAGAAACAAGTAAAGCAAAGTTAGATGACCCCGATAATGGTTATAGAGCTTGGGCAGTAGAGGCAGCGCAAAGAACTGCTGATAGCGCAGAGTACTGGAATATTATTGGCTTTGATGAAATGAGAGATTTACTTGTTCGTAAGGCTTTTAATAAAGCAGTATATGTTGATTCTAAGGGTGTAGAGTCTCAATTATCATTTAGAGATTTGCAACGTACTGAATATGGTGATTTGTATGATGTAAATAACAAGTTATTTGGTAAGAACTATCGCACAGGTAGAGCTTGGAAAACACATGAAGTTCAAGAAGCAATGGAGTTTGCTCGTAATGCAGATTATAAAATGAACTCTTTATTATATATAGCCAAGCATTTTGCTTCTAATAAATTTGATTTAAAATATGAAAAAGGAAATAAGCAGTGGCGTAACCTTGTTAATGATTTTAATCAATGGGTAAAAGACCCAAATGTTTTACAATATATTGATAGAAAAAAATTAGTTGTTACTCCTCAGTACTTTAAAATTGATTATCAAAAAGCTCAAGATAGTTTAGGTAGGTTTTATGAGAATGCAGAAAATTCAGACTTAGCTAATAAGCCAACTAATATAGATTACTTAAAAAGAATGGGTTTATACATTCGTGGTAATCAAGCTGATTTAAGAAAAGCAAAAGACCAAAAATATGGTAAATATTATGATAAGAATACTGGCGAGTATATTCTAGATGAAAGATTAAAACTTTTATTTGATAAGATGTATAATGAAAGTGTTATCGCACCTCATGATAAGGTTCTTGAAGCAAAGCTAAAATTCAATGATCTTGTTGATATGTATAGCGCTATTACAGTATCTAAAAAAGGTCAAGCTTTGCATAATGCTATGATAGACTCTGGTAATGGTAACGTAGCATTTGATTTTATTAATAAGATTGCAACTAGAGCAATTAATACCAAGTCTGATTTTAGAAACTCAAGAAGAACTAGCTTTAGAAAAAAGTTACCATCTAATGTTTCAATGAAAGAAAACAATGATAATCTTCAGGATATTAAAAAACGTATATACAAAGAAGCTAAAGACTACAATATAGACCCTCAGTTAGCTACTGATTATTTTCATAATTATTTACTAAGTAGTTTATACAATCAAAGTAAGTCCCCACAACAAACTCGTAATACAATTGAAAGTTGGCTTACAAATGAAAAGAAAAGACCACAAAGACCTAAGGATGAAGATAGCGTAGTAAAAGGTAAGAAATATATGAATTCTAGGGCTATTGAGTATTATGAAAAAGTCTTAGATGATTATAGCAAATGGTACAATAAAACTGGATTTGCTAGATGGACATTAGAAAGTACAGAAGTGCCTGAAAGAGTTAAAAAAGAATTTATGTCTGGGTTAGCTGGAGCATATAAAGCTATACGTTCTCCAAACTTAAAAACGCAATCTCAACTTAGAAAAGAAATAGCTGATTCAATTCTCCCTGAAAAGATTGAAGCAAATGAAGCTAAAACTCAAATTCAAAAAAGAAGATATGCTCAAGTAAAATTAGAGAGACTACTAGACCCTAAGTTTAAAGATGTTAGAGAAGATGCAGTTAGGAATGTACCTGAAGATATTCCAAAGGTTCTGTCTCAATTAGAAGAAGATATTAAAGCATTGCCACCTGAGTTTACTACATCATTTGAAGAGATGTTCGCAGTATATCAAGCAGAAAACAATGTTTTAGCTAGACCTATATCTCAAGCTACATATGATGATTTACGAGGTTTTAGTCGCTTTGTAAGGCAAATAAGAATAGAAGGTGCTGATTCATCTCGCATGAGAAAAATGTATTATTATATGTTTCCTGAAAGACTTGGAGAAAAGCAATTAACCTATGATATGTCGCAAGTCTACAAGACACAAATACCTTATGTAGACCCAAAAGGTAAAGCTACAATGCTTGATGTTAAAGTACCATTTAGCACATTTAAATATTTAAGTACTTCTTTTGGTCATATATATACAATGGATAATGCAGAGAGAGAGCGCAATCAAGAATATATACAAAGATTTTATTCTTTAAGAGATCAAATACTTGGATTAGATAATGGTACAACTGAATTTGCTAAGATACATCGTATAGCAGTTGCTAAAATGTTAAAGACTCATGGTGTAGGTAAAAATGGTAGTGATGAATCTAAAAAAATAAGACAAGCTTATTACGAAAAGTTATATGATGAATTACTACCTGAATACGAGTCATTAAAAGATAAAAAGTATGGCGTAACTGAAGATGGTAAGAAAGTATCTAAGACTACTGATGAATTAATTGATTGGATTGGTGAGAAACATGGTCAGTTTTTAGAGCAACATTATAGAAAATGGGTTATTGCAGATACAAAAGACAATGTTAATATATGGGAAAACGTAGATGACTTACATCAATATGGCAAGTATGATAAGTTAATTGAATTTTTACCATCTGGTAGATTGAATATGAATCGTATTCGCAAAACTTTATTAGAACCTGCAGCGCAAGGGGATAGCAAAAAGATTTTAGACCTTATAGAAAACACTGCTCTTTCTAATGAAACAATGTATCGCATTCAATATGAAATTGTTTTAGAAAATTATATCTCTCGTAAGGATGTTCATAGAGATAGTAAAGAAGCTAAAGACATTAGAGAAAGAATGAGAAGGCGTTTTCGTAAAGACTCTGAAGGAAAAGACCAATGGAGACAAACCGCTTTTCAGCCAATAGGTTATGTAGGTACAAGTAGAACTAGTAGAAGTAATGCTTTTGAATATTTTCCACAAATGGGGCATATGAACACTCGTAAAAGTAGAAGAGAAGTTCGTGAGTTTATATCTGAGCAGTTAGATTTTTTAGTTAAGGAAGTTGACCAATTAATTGGCGACATAAAAGAAGATGCAGTAGTTAGTTTTAAAGACTATGCTATAAAAAATAGAACAATGAATGTACTTAGAGATGACATAAATGCATTTACTAAAGGGGATATTACAGCAGAAACATTAAAAGATAGATTTTTAGCTTTTGAAGAATCTGGGTATGAAACATTTTTAGGTAATAGAGTAAGTGAAGATGGTGGTGCTAGTGAACACGCTTTTAATTGGTTATCTGCAAACCACTCTAGAGATGGGTATTTAGAAAGTTTTAATTTAAGTAAGCCTGGGTCAGGTAAATCTAGAGGTGAAAATCCAATGCCTGGGTTTTCTATGGATTTTGATGTAATAGACTCTTATTCAAATCAATGGATTTCATCACTTTATAAAAACCTAACAAGTGTTTTAGCACACGATAGAATAAACGACTTTATAGTTAAAAATTCTTATAAGAACAAAGAAGACGTACCTGAATGGGCAAACTTTATGAAAATGTACGCTAGGGATGTATTAGGTCAACCAAGTGTATTTGATGAAAGTATGATAGGCTTAAATAAACATCAAGTTAAAGCATTTGAAACAAGAATTAAAACTATAGAAGCAATGCCTGATGATCTTATTACTTCAAAACTTATTGATGAACTTGAAGTAAAAAAGAAAATTCTTAAACGAAATAAACAACGAAGTAAAATAAGAAAAACTGCTTATTATGGATTAAGTGACCAAGTTATGGGAGATTTCTTAGATAAGGTTGCAATTAAGATAGGTGGTGAAAGTGGACCTAGGATACCACTATTAGGTCAGTTACCTAAGTCAGAAGAAGCTAGAAAGTTTGTATTAAGAAAAGCTATTCAAAACTTTGGAGCATTTGAAGCTAAATGGTCTTTAATAAGTCTCCTATCTCATCCAAAGACTGCAATTGGTAATATACTAGGTGGTAGTACAAATACAATTTCAAATAACGGACTTAGACATTTTATTAAAGCAAAAGATAACGCACACCTATATTCAATATTTAAAGGTGCAAAGCTTAGAGATGGTACTGAAATATCTCCTGATAATGTAAAACAATGGATGAATCGTTTTGCTGAAGAGTCAGGTGCATTGGAATCTTTTATTGTTTCTGAAGCATCATTAGAGCGTGGTTTTCGTGGTGCAAAAATGAAAGGCTTTTTAAAAGAATACATTGATGAATTAAAAAAAGACTGGAGTATGCCTGACCAAACTTTGTATGACATAGCTCAAAAACATGGTATTAATCGTGCAGTTGTAGATGGGGGTGCTTGGTTTATGCGTAAGTCAGAGCGTATGCTAAGAAGAGATTCTTTTGTATCACATTATTTAAATGCAAGAGAAGTACTTGAACCAATTATTCCTGATTTAAAATATGATAATCCATTCTTATTAAAATTTGCAGTTAAGGGTGTAGAAGCTACACAGTTCTTATATCACTCTAGTGCTAGACCCGCTTTTTCTAGAACTGCAGTTGGTAAGATAATGACAAGGTTTATGCCATTTGCTTGGAATTCAATTCGCTTTAGAAGAGTTGCTTGGAATAAAGCAAAGGTTGGTGGGTTTGATGTTAATAGTGCATCAGGTAAAAGATTACAAAGACAGTTATCAGCTGATATGCTAACATTTGCATTAGCTAATATATTTGTTTCTTCAATATTTGATTCAGCATTGCCTCCTCCTATGAGTTATATGCAAGATACTGCTGATTGGTTATTTGGTGATGAAAAACAAAGAGAACGAGCATTCTTTAACCAATGGCCGCACCCAGCGTTAGCACCATTGTCTACTATTACAGGTCCATCTATGAGATATATACTTGCGCCAACTAAAGCATTGATCAATAATGATTGGGAACCATTTTTAAATTATCACGCTTGGGCAATGGCTCCATTTGGTAGACTAGCTAGAAGTATGGTACGAGCTTATGATGTACCTGAATTATGGGTAGAAGAATTTACAGGGTTACCAATTCACAACTTAGCTAGAAAAAAGAAGAAGGCAGAAAAGAAACGTGAAGAAGAACAAGAACTCAAACGAGCGTCTTAACGACTCTACTATAAGAGAATACATAGCGGGTAGGTTATCCGAACTTCCAAGGCGAGTATTATATAATCCCAATAACAATAAAATGAAAGCTTGTAAGGAGTGCCGAAAGCATTTTTTATATAAAGCTCATAACACATTATATTGTGAACCTTGTAAACAAAGAAGAAAAACAAGGTCTTATCGACACTCCAAACGTAAATCTAGGCAGTTAGATGTCCAAAAAGTAGACTTGTAAGTCTAGTAATAACTGCATTTATTTTTGTATATTCCCCTTAGGCATACATTGTATTGCCTTTGTGTACTTTTTGGACATTAAATTAGATAGGGAGTAAGTAGCGGTATTTTAGCATATCTGCTACTTTTAATATGAGAATTAAGTACTGTTATAGAAGAGCCGAAGTGGTGGAACTGGTAGACACGCAGTCTTGAGGGGGCTGTGAGGGTAACCTCGTGGTAAGTAGCAGTACTGTAGCATTTATGGTACTAATTTGTACAAGAATGGGAAAAACTATTATACATCTATTCAAGTAGATGGTAAGCGTATAACAAAGTCTTTACGTACTAGCGATAAAAAAGAAGCAAAGATTCTTGAACGTAAACTAAAGCGTCAGATTTATGCTCAACTTGTTAGTGGGAATTATGATGATAGACCTAATGCGCCAGATGAAAGGACTTTAATCAAAAAGTTCTTAGCTATTAAAACTCCAAATACTAAAAGAACCTACCATTATATATTATATAGCGTAATGCCAAAGGCAGATAAGTTTGTTAATGTGGCTGAAGCAACAGAACATTCTTATAAAAGACATATTAATGCTTTTTATAATTGGTGTAATAAACATTACAGATGTAATTATAAAACGTATAAAATATGGGAAGTTGCAGGTAGGTCTAGAGTTTTTAATAAAGAAGAATTAAATAGCATTCTTAAAAGAACAAGACATATTGTTAATTATAAAAGTAAGCTATTAAGAAATTTTAGGCAGTTTGTAAACTTTGCTTATTATACTGGAGCAAGAAGACATGAACTGATTACTATTATATCTAAAGAAGATGGATATATGTGGGTAGATGGTAAAATGGGAAAGCGAATGGTGAAGTTAAACTCTCAGGCAGAAAAGCACTATGGTACATGGAACTATACTGATGATGATATTACAAAAGGTTTTAAACTAGAAGTCAGAAGGCTTGGAATTAAAGATGCTAGATTTCATGATCTTCGTAGAACTTTTGGTTTAAACTGCCTTTTAAATGGCGTAGATATATATGACCTAAGCAAACTATTGGGGCATAAGAGTGTGCGTATAACAGAAAAGCACTATGCTCCATTATTACCTGTACAAGTAAAGGAATTTAAAATATGACATTAAAAAAATACTTATACAAAGATAGTAATGGTACTATATACTATAGAAAAATAGTAGAGGGTAGTATTGTAATTATTGATACTAGAACTAAAAGTAAAAAGATTGCCAATAAATTACATCAAGCTTGTGAATACCAAGCACAGCACTACACCGAAGGCAATATTGCTACTATGTTAAATTAACAATTAGAGCATTCTTTTTTTTCACAGGGTAAGTTTTTCCAATTAATATACTCTGTGTATTTTGTTCTAGTTTTTCTATGTAAAGCAAAACTCCAATACCTTTCACATAGAATACAAAAATAAGGAGGATAGCTACTGATTTTTTTGTTATGAACAGTAGTCATCCTCCTTTCTAAATTAATAAAGTCTAAATCAATCCAATCACTTTCTTTAAAGTAATATTTAAGTGTTTCAATTTTCGCTTTTGTTTTGCGTTCATCTTCATTTGAGATAGCCATTCTGTCATCCTTATCATATCAGCTATCCTTACCATCTTCATATTTTTAAACTCTTTATTTTATCTATTGCAAATGTCATTATTATCATAAATAATAGAATTCCACTCATCCATATAACAAAAGCAATTCCTAGTATAAATATATTAGCTATCCACTCAGCTATATCAAATACCAGCATTTTCTATCTTCTTAATTAACTTTTTGCAGTTATCTACAACAAGTGGTTTTAATGTACCAATTGTTTTTAGAAAGATTTTTGTATCATCAAGAATAACTTCCAATTCTATTATTCTTTTTTTTAGCTGCCTTACGTCATCTTCTAAATACATAATTGCCTCAGTTTCAGTTTGAGGTCTATGATCGGTTAGTTTCATATAAGTATCCTTCCTTATTTTTACATTTAATACAAGTTTCTTTTTTTAATCCAAGTTTTGGCATATCATCATATACGATAAATTTTTTCTTATTACTGAACCAATCGTTTTGCCAAACTTTTTTACATACAGTACAATTTCTTAAAGGAAAGTTGTGCTGTTTTTTATCTCTTCGTTTATTGACGACTTTCTTTTTATGTCTATCGTCATACGTATCTAAATACCAAGGTTTATCCATAATAATTAATTGAGGCTCAGGGCGCCAACCAAGCACAAATATTTTCATATGTCAACTTAAACTTTATTTCACAAACCATATAGGTCCTTTCATTTAGTTTAGTTATTAGAATTATTTGTCTGAGCCTCAAATTATTTAGTCACAGTTTCCTGTTGTACAAGCACCGCCTTGAGCGGCAATAACTTGGTCTTGCGTAACATTTCTATCTATAGCTCTATCCAAATCTGTTATTTTAGATTGAGCATCACGAACAACATCGCCAATCTTATTTAACAAGTTACCTTCTTTATCCGTTTCGTAAAGAGCAGTTTGAATTGCTTTTAACTCTTCTAAAGTCAGTTCAGGTTTAATTACATGAACATTTTTAGTTATTACTTCTGTTTTAGTTTCTATTTCTAGCATTTTATGTCCTTTTTATGAGTATTCTATTTCTATGTAATCTATTTCGTTTATATGAAATACGATTCTTTCACTTATTTTATCTAAACTAGGATTATTACAACCTTCAGTTTGCCCTTTTAAGTCAACCCACATATACTTATGCACTTTTTTTGACATCCATATAAATTCTATACTATGAACATCATAGCGTCTTCCATTTTTTAAGGTTATGTAATTAATACTATTTGTCTTAAACATCGTTTCAAGATATTCTCGACATAAACTACTATGAGTTGTTTCTATCATTTTTATCCTTTTAGTTTTTTTAATAAGGTTAAGAAAACATTTATATCCATAAGAGCGTAAGTGTCTCCACGATCTTCTCTGAATGCTACTATATCTGTATGCTCACATTTTAAAAATGAAGCTATCTTTTTTCTGCGTTTTGCTTGAACAGTATATTCTTCAATAGTGCAGTCTACTTCTTCATGGAGCCCTAATGATTGACCATTAGAACCCCATGCACGTACAGCTTTTAAACCAAACTCTTTAGCTAGGTTTACAACTTCACGTTCAAAAGCATTGCCTTTTTGTTTACTAGGACTCGCCATTTATTTCTATATTTTCTTTTTTTAATTGAGCTTCAGTCATAGCTTGAACCTCATTAAAAGTAGGCTGACCTAGTAATTCCCAAACTTTATCCATTATTTCTTTTCCATCTTTAGACATTCTTTGTCTGTCAAGATTTTCTAATTCAGACAATGTTTGAACGAGGTCTTTGAATCTATCTGTTGCAATGTTTGCAAATATTTTATTGCTCATTTTTATCCTTATGTATTATTTGTATTAAGTAAGCAGTTATATATATGATTGCATCAAGAAGTTCTTCTAACGTTTCTTGTTTAAAGTTTCTACCATCATTTAATGGTAAAGGACCACCATATCTATCTGCTCCTAGTAGTAATCTTTCTTGTATCTTTTTAACAAGGTCTTTTCTTATATCTATATCTTTTAAGGTAGCCATTTATTCCACCTGTGTAATGTGATACTAGCTTCCATTGGGCCAATACCAAAACCAAGATTCATGTGTTCTCCATTTTTAGTGTGAATGGCTACAAATAGATTAAATATTGTAGCCATTACCACTCTAATACCGACACCATTTTTATCTTGCATTGTTTGTGCTTTGAATATGTATTTTATCATGATGATATTACGGGGATGTTGTCCTCTTCGAATTTCATTAAGGGTTTATTGAATTTGAACATTATCTTAATACGATTTCCATTTCTGTTTTTTTCACAGTATAAAGATCGTTGCATTTCTGTAGCACTACCATTAATTGATAGTACTTTATCTGCTTTTTGTACAACATTACTTGAACCTTTAGCAGAATGCAATGTTACAATTCCTTCCATTGAAGCTTGTTTATTTACGTGATGAACTGCAATAACGATACAATCAAATTGAGTAGCTATTTCTTTTAAGCTACCAATAATTGTATTCATTCTTTCAATTTCACCACCATTTGACTTAACTACGACCTCATCTGTGGTATCAACACAGACTATATCGGGTTTTTGATAAGCAACCGCTTCTTTTAATTTTTCTATATCTGGGGAAACATGACCAAATTGTATATGTTTAAATGGACTATATAAGTCTTCAACATCATCCATCTCCATATGATAGCTTTTAATTTCATCTTGAGTCTTTGAATGAACTATTTG
>Ga0181416_1000082_pt1 | contig 22777 bp, 9 predicted proteins | sample 39SPOviralmetaG_FD_130141 | JGI IMG/M metagenome (GOLD analysis project Ga0181416, IMG submission 130141) | Marine viral communities from the oligotrophic San Pedro Time Series (SPOT) site, San Pedro Channel, CA, USA - 39 SPOT_SRF_2013-01-16 | ecosystem: Environmental > Aquatic > Marine > Strait... | reverse complement strand
CAACCACTTTCTAGATCAGTAGTAGGGCTAGCAAATGTTTGATCTGTAGCATCTTTACCGGCTGCAAAACCTATATTAGCATCGTTCTTTTTAAAGACAAATACTGTCTTTTGATTTTGAGCATTTGTACCATCTGTTCTTTCCGCTATAACTACTGGAGTAGACCATGCTGCTTCTTGCGGAGAATTACCATCAGAAGTAAATAGTCTTTGTATTTGGTAAATCTTATCACCATTAGCAGATATTGCAGGTTGAGATGTAGTCCATCCTGATTCTAGCCCGGTAGTGGGGCTAGCAAATGTTTGATCCGTAGCATCTTTACCTACCAAGAAAGATAAATCAGAGTCATTTTTCTTAAATAGGAATACCGTTTTTTGGTTTTGAGCATCAGTGCCGTCAACACCGTCTTTTCTTTCGGCGACAATAACAGGTGTAGACCATGCCGCTTCTTGAGGCGCCTGTCCATCAGAAGTAAACAGTCGTTGAGACATATATACTTTATCACCATTAGCAGATAGTGCAGGCTGGGCAGTACTCCAACCAGTCTCTAGTTCTGAGGTAGGGTCTGCAAATGTTTGATCAGCTGCTGACTTACCGGTCTGGAAACCTATATTAGCATCGTTCTTTTTAAAGACAAATACTACCTTTTGATTTACAGCATTAGTACCATCAGTACCGTCTCTTCTTTCCGCAATGATTACAGGCCCTGTCCAGGCTGCTTCTTGAGGGGACTGTCCATTAGAAGTAAATAATCTCTGTATCTGATACACCTTGTCACCATCAGCGGACAAGGCAGGCTGACTAGTACTCCAACCACTCTCTAAACCGTCTGTAGGACTGGTAAATGTTTGATCGGTAGCATCTTTACCGGCTGCAAAACCTAAGCTAGCATCATTCTTCTTGAATAGGAATACAGTTTTTTGGTTTTGAGCATTAGTACCATCTGTACCGTCAATACGCCTAGCAACAACTACAGGGGTGGACCATGAATCTTCTTCAGGACTAGACCCATCACTTGTAAACAAACGTTGAGACATATACACTATGTCTCCATCAGTGGCTAAGGCTGGCTGAGCAGTACTCCATCCGGTTTCTAATCCCGCGGTAGGATTATCATAAGTTTGTGCATTAGCACTACTGCCAGCGGCAAAACCTACGGAACTATCGTTTAACTTAAATATAGACACTGTTTTTTGACTTACCGCATCAGAGCCATCTTCACCTTTAATTCTGCCAGCGTTATTCCAAGTACTTCCATCATATACCCATAAGTTACCAGAATCTTCCGCAATTACACCATCACCGGCACTAGGGGAGCCAAAGTCCGCACCTATTAGAGTTTGGGCATTAGTAGAAAGATTAGGTATAGAAGCATTAAAAGTAACTGTACCTGAAGTACTAAACGAAATAGGAGGAGACTGTAAACTTGACTCAGTGTTTGCAAAACCACCCCATGAGGCATAGGCATTTCCTCCAGTTGCCGAAGTGTCATGCTCATAAATACCTGAATTGCTATTTGCAGTAATAGTACCACCACCAAAACCTTCTGAGAAATTAGGTTCAAGAGTGTTATTCCCGTCAGAAGGTGCATCTAATTGGAAGGAGTTCATCTTAACACCGACATCGGCTACTGATAAGTACATAAGTAACGATGCAAATGTTTTACTTCCTTGAGCAGGTATAGTTAGAGAGTATTGTTTCTCTGTTTCACTATTTACCAAAATTCCTTCGGTTAAATAGAAGGGTATTGTACTTGCTACGCCATTATTTTCAGCATTATAAGACTTACGTTCAAACTTAAAGGATACTTTACAAGAGCCGTCAGAGGGGACACTGCCTACAATATTTACAGAAGTACCATCGGTACGTCTAGCTACAATTACAGGAGTAGACCAAGCAGCTTCTTGAGGGGAGTTACCATCAGAAGTAAATAGTCTTTGAGACATATATACTTTGTCATCGTTAGCAGACAGAGCAGGCTGAGTAGTACTCCAACCAGTCTCTAGCTCTGCAGTGGGACTAGCAAATGTTTGATCAGCTGCTGACTTACCGGTCTGGAAACCTATATTAGCATCATTCTTCTTGAATACAAATACTACCTTTTGGTTTACTGCTGCCGTACCATCCGTACGTCTAGCCACAGCTACAGGGGTAGACCATCCTGCTTCTTGAGGTGACGCACCATTAGAAGTAAACAGTCTCTGTGACTGATAAACTATATCACCATTAGCAGATAGTGCAGGCTGAGTAGTGCTCCAACCAGTCTCTAGTTCTGCAGTGGGACTAGCAAATGTTTGATCAGCTGCTGACTTACCGGTCTGGAAACCTATACCAGAATCATTTAATTTAAATACTGATACTACTTTTTGATTAACCGCATCTGTTCCATCAACACCATCAGTTCTTTCCGCTATAACTACTGGAGTAGACCAGGATGCTTCTTGCGGAGAGTTACCATCAGAAGTAAATAGTCTCTGTATTTGATAGACTTTATCGCCATTAGCAGATATTGCAGGTTGAGATGTAGTCCATCCTGATTCTAGTCCTTCTGTAGGGGCCGAAAATGTCTGATCTGTAGCATCTTTGCCTGCTTGGAAAGATACATCAGAGTCGTTTTTCTTGAATAAAAATACTGTTTTTTGGTTCTGTGCATCAGCACCGTCAATACCGTCTTTTCTTTCCGCTACTATTACAGGAGCTGTCCAAGAGGCTGCCTGAGGAGACGCCCCATCAGAGGTAAACAGTCGTTGTACTTGATAAATTTTATCCCCATCAGAGGATAGCGCAGGCTGACTAGTACTCCAATCAGCTTCTAAGCCGTTTGTAGGATCTGTGAATGTTTGATCTGTAGCATCTTTGTCTGTTAAGAAACCTAGCGTGTTATCATTTTTCTTAAATAGGAATACTGTTTTCTGATTCTGAGCATCCTCTCCATCTTTTCTCTCGGAGACAATAACTGGTGGAGACCACGAGGATTCCTGCGGAGATGCTCCATCAGAAGTAAACAATCGTTGAGACATATATACTTTATCACCGTCAGCAGACAAAGCAGGCTGAGTAGTACTCCAGTCATCTTCCAATCCATTAGTAGGGCTAGCAAATGTTTGATCTGAGGCATCTTTACCGGCTGCAAAACCTAAGCTAGCATCATTTTTCTTGAATACAAATACTACCTTTTGATTAACTGCATCAGTACCATCCTTTCTTTCTGCCACAATAACTGGTGCAGACCATGATGCTTCTTGAGGTGAGGCCCCATCAGAAGTAAATAGTCTTTGTATCTGATACACTTTATCATTATTATTTGTTAAAGCAGGCTGAGTAGTACTCCAACCACTCTCTAAACCGTTTGTAGGATTATCAAATGTTTGGTCTGTAGCATCTTTGCCTGCTAAGAAACCCAGGCTATCATCATTCTTCTTAAACAGGAATACTGTCTTTTGGTTCTGAGCATCAGTACCATCTACCTTTTCCGCTACAACTACGGGCGAGCTCCAGGCTGTTTCTTGAGGGTTATTACCGTCGGAGGTGAACAATCTTTGTACTTGATAAATTTTATCGCCATTTGTAGATAAAGTAGGTTGCGAAGTAGTCCACCCACTCTCTACGCCATTAGTAGGGCTATCAAATGTTTGATCTGTGGCATCTTTACCTGTGTCAAAGGCAAAAGTATTATCATTTTTCTTAAATAAGAATACTACTTTTTGGTTTACAGCTGCTTCACCGTCAGAAATCGGAGTAAATGTTATATCTTTACTTAAAAGAAAAGCATCTCCGTCAGCACTTTTAGCATTTATCGCTAGTCGGTAAACTGTAGGACTAGTAAATGAAGCAGTCGAAGAAAAATCAGATATAGTTGTATTAGTAGGGTTTAAAGACTCTTTTTGGAAACTAGGTTCTGTTAGATTGGAATGCCCGCTTACTGATGTTATATTAAGATGATATGTTCCGTTTTGAGCAGGAGAACCAGTCTGTTGTGTAGTAGAAGCTAGCTGTAATGCTGAGCCTCCTTCCAATACTTTTAAAATACCCCCTGAACCTGTAAAATCAGGAGTACCATTTGGAGAAACAAGTATGGAGTGGTTAGTATTACTATACTCTAATGTAGGAGCAGCCTCGCCATCACTTACGTGAGAGATATTCCTAGTTAAAGAGGCTGTAATAGCTCCAGAAGCCCCCTCCCTTACTTCTGCAAGAACGGTTAGAGGATAGCTAGCTACAGTAGTAGGAGCTGTATAAGTTCCTGAAGTATCCGTAGTATTATTTATAACTGTAGTTACGTTTCCTAAAGCATCAGTTACTTTTACCGTATTATGAGCAGACACAAAACCTTTGGGATCAACGGTTAAAGTTATAGAAGGGGCACTGCCCAAAGTCCCACTAGCGGGGAAAGATATAACGGGATCAGAGATAGTAAGCAAAGCATACCTAGCGTGTGTATTTGCTGTAAAATGTTGCTTAATTGACGTTATGTGCTCTATACCTTCAGTATTTTTTACTGTAATAGTATATGTAGCAACACCTGCCGACGTAGCGCTAGTAAACTGAGTAAGGTCTGGTATTCTAGCAAATTTACCTACTTTCGTAATATCTGAAGTGTTTTGCATCCCAGTTGTATAAGACCTAGTTACAAAATATTCTCCATTACTTAAGTTAGAAGTCTGATTCGCTGTATCATTATATTGTAGTTCATTACTACCTTGATGTACAAATAGATCAGTACCACTACCTGTCAAGTCATGTGCATTAGTTAAAACATTACTTGGGATTTGATGATTCTGGTTGTTTAAAGAAACTGCTATAGGTGAATCACCGTCGTCTCCGTCAAAAAGTATTCTCGTACTAGTAAATCCTATATGCTCTACTGCTGTAAAGGTATCCGATCCAACAGTATCTGTTAATGTAACTTTTACAGTTCTGGGCAAAGCCTGGTATCCATTAGATATAGAAGCGCCTGTTGGAGCATTAAACACAAACTGACTGCTTTGTCCATTTTGTGTAAGATTTTGTATTATAGCACCTGTTTTATCAAAAACTTCAAACTTATAAGTCTCGGTGCCTTGCGTATTAATACCAGACGCAGTAATAGTAGAGCTAGTAGGGTATGAAGCTATAGCACTTTCAATAGCAGTACCCGTATTATTATATACAAATTCTAGACCATTACTAACGGTTAAAGTAACGGCTCTTGCTTGGTTGTAATTCGTTGTTAAACCTCTTCCGGAAACGCCAGTATTGGTAGCAGGGAAGAAGTCTGAGTTCATAACTTTAGAGCTCGCACCTGCAATATTAGATACTTCGCCCCGTTTTACTTGATAACGTATCCAATAGTAATAATTAGGAGCACCACCGGTTTCAGTAATAATGTCTGAGTATACACTTGCTGTAGACACGTCAGCAATTTTAGGAGCGGTAAAAGTAACTGCATCTTCATCCGACCAAGTAGCTTTACTAGAAAGGGTGACAGTTTTTGTATCAGTGTCTACAGATACTACAGTTATATCAACTAGTAGCTCTTGTACTGTTCCATTTCCACTGCCGGATTGTCCTGCCGCTATAGTTATTAAGTCACCAACATTATATAATGCACCCGAGGTTCCTGCTGCCTGATTCCAGTCAGTAGTTCCTAGAGAGAATATTCTATAAGATTCTCCTGCTACAAAATTGCCTGCGGATATGATATTTTGAGGATTAACTCCTGACACTACTGTTTTTGCGGCAATATTATCAATACTGTCAAGAACTAATTGATTAGAATTTGTCCCTGCTCCGTTAGTAGTAGTTGAGATTGTTCTGTGGTTTACAGTATTTCTGAATATTTGAACTTCATGCGTTGCTACATTAAAAGTTTGAGAGTGTTGCCATATAAGCTCGACAGCACCGCTTAAATTCGTAGAAGCATTTAGGCCTTGAGGAGGTAGAGGAGTTGTAGACGCTGCAAAAACAGAAGAACCCGCAGTTTCTTGGGCGGGAACACCTTCTAGTGCAGGAATTAAATAAGCTCCATCAGAGTGCTCATCTGCAGCGATAGATACTAAACCATTAGATAAGAAGTTTAAATTTGTTATACGGAATTTTTTATCTTTCCATCCAAACTTACTATTAGTTAATTCAAAGATTTCCCCCGCCATCAGCATCAAAGCAGAAGGTCTAGCAGTAAATTGAATACTTAGACCATTTCTAGACTCATCCAGAAATTGCTGTATATTTGTTCGGGCATTATAGTAGTTCGTTATAGAAGGGGTGGCAAAACTTCCTTTTTTAGGTATACCTTTATCTTCTCGTAAATAATTAGAATTAAAGAAAGATATTGATCTACCCTCAAATCCTAGTTGTGGATCAATTATAGTCGCACTAACACTGTTGAAGGTCTTTTTACTACCTTTATCATCTACCTTTATACTACCTACAATATCTTCATCATATACTTTTTCGTAGGAGCTGGTCGCAGGATTTGAAGCTGATTTAACTTGTAATTGGTATTTACCGTTAGCATATCTTAAAATACCATTAAACTGTCTCAACATTGAATTAATGTTATCAAATACAGTATTTTTTGTATCTATCGCTAAGTTAAACTGATGTCTAGTAACATTTCTTTGTGCATGGCTATCCCAACCTAAGTATTTCCAATATTTTATATTGTCGGAATCATACAAAGAGTATCCAGATGCAGTATATGCGCCCGACGAGTCGGGAGCTTTAATAATAGGGTTGCCGTCCGCTGCTTCACCAAGAGTACCAATATCTAAAGAGAGTGAAGAACTGCCTGTGCCCGACATTTTTGTCAAAGAAACACTACTTACTGTTGTTAAAGCATTCCAATCTGAATCAGAAGATAAAAGCGCGCCCTCTGATCGTTTTAATTCTATAGAAGTAGGAGATACTCGTCTCCATACTAAAGAATCGTTATTAATAGCTCTGGTTTTATTAAACTTACTTAGTAGTTTTCCAGAACAATCTGTAAGTACTAATTTTCTATAGTCTGTACCACTCTCATTAAAAGATGGAGATACAGAGCTTACTTTGCCCATAAAATGAACCTTACCACCATGCGTATACTTATATCTAGCACCTGGTACTGGCAAAGTAGAAGGATCTTCTATAATAACTGTAATATCAGATTTAGTATCACAAGCACGAGCTGCTTGTTTAAAAGTTTCTAAATCCACTAGTTCTGGATCAAGACCTTTACCATATCTTTTGCTTTGTAGATAGTCTAACAGTTGAATTGCAGGGTTAATAGATATTCTCATATCTTTGGCTGTCTTAATTCTAAAACTGTCTCCGCTTTGTGGATGGAATTGCTCATCCCAAGGAGTTTCTACAAATGCTACTGCATAACTAGCTGTTCCTACCCATTTTACTATTTTTCTTACTTGAGTATAGGGGACATTATTGTGGTAACGTACTAAAACTATATTTTGACCCACATATCGGTTATCTGTAACGGGGTTGCTCTCTACAGGTAGTTGAATAGCATTGTTGACAAGTACTTTAGTATACTCAGTAGTAGAGAGTCCGTTATTTGTTACACCCCCTATACCTTCAATAGTATTATTGTCGAAATTGGTAGGCTGTAGCGTACTCTTAGCTCTCTTTCTTCCAAAAAGGCCGGAAAATACAGAACCTAATAGCTCGCTAGGAATAGGTGTGTGAGGTTTAACTCGAGCTGCTGACTCTGTTACTGTTTCCCCATTCCGATTATAAGTATCTTTTGCCCCAAGTGCGGCACTCATTGCATCGCTCACATTCTGTATAGCAATATCCAAATCATTATTAGACCCATTACTAAAAGAACTAGTGTTTGCCGTTAGTTCTGCTGCAACTTGACCAAACACTAGATCTGTATGTGATACAAGCATGTGCCAGTGCCTGTTGTTAGCAGCGTTACTCATAGTTATAGTACTTGCAGTAGAAGGTATTGCTTGTTCCCACCTAAATCTATGCTGCTGTATCCCATCTACATCTAGGAAAGACCACTTATCTATTATAAGTGTCGTAGAACTTTCTTGTACGCCATCAAAAGACAGATATACAGAATCCCCTACATCAAAGAAAGCAGGGCTTTCGCTAGGGTACCTGTATTTATGGTGCTCATAACTATAATCATAGTTATTGCATTCGATTTCTTTACCTCTAACAACAAAGTCGAGTTCAGGAATAGTAGTTTCACCGTCTGCAATTCTATACTCTGCTACAACATATGCAGTATCTAAAAGTCTGTGGTTTGTTGTCCAGTATTGTAGAGGATCTTTTTCATAAAAATCATTCTGTATTTTAAAAGATTTAGAGGTTGCTTTACTTACGAGTAGATCATTAGCTCTCTGAGACGGGCTACCTTGGTGACTAATCAGTGTAAAATCTAGTGGGTTGTCAAATTTAAAAGCGGTTTCATTTAGTATCCCTTTTAAGCCTGTTGTACCTGCTTTTTTAACTTTAGTAGTCTGCTCATAGTGCACTTCCACATTCATACCTAAGAACCCGGATTTTTTGTAGTTATAATTATGCTGAGTATAGATACCTACACCTGTTTTAGTATCAGTACCTTCTAGAACAATACCTTGATCTACTCGACCATGACAAACAACTCCCACAGTATTAGACTCGCCCTGAATTTCACGAGTATCTTTGTCGGTTGCATCTAAACATACAGTGCTTCTATTATCAATAACTACATCATAAAGACCGCCAATTTTACCTTCCGCAATAGCATAGGCTACATATACTTCGTCAGATTTGTTTTTATTATTATCAAAGAAAATAGGAATAGAATCAACTTTTTGAACACCATAAATTACAGGTAGCGCTCTAGACTCTAGGTTAATTCTTAAGTCAGTATCTCTAGGTACGTCTACTTGATAATCTTTAAAAATTACTTTTTTACTTAGTCCAAGATTTTTCTTTTTATAAGTAATCTTTGTTCTAGTCTCTTTAGTATTATATGTAGCTACTAGATTCATTGATCTATCGGAATGTTCAAAACCAAAATCCGATGCGTATTCTGGTCGTATAACCATATTTAAGTCTGGTAATCCATCGGGGTTTAGTGCTCTATGTGCTGCATCATTTGTTGTTCTGTTTTGAACTTTTACAAAATCACCCCAATGGCTAGAAATTGTCCAAGTTACACTACTAGATTTAAGAGGGTCTTCGTTCAAAGAAGCATTTGTAATTATACCTTTAAATAAGAGTACTGCACCTTTTAAATCATAAGTATTATTATAAAAACCTGGTATGCCTCCAATAATTTCATTGGTCTCTGGATTAATATGAATTCTATATACTGATACCTCTCTATTAATATAGTTAGTATATGAGACATTATCGTTCCCTAAGATTAGAGTAGAGATTTCTTCGGAAACTAAAGAGATTAAATAGTTTTTACTTGTTTCATTTGTCCAAGTGCCAGATACTAATGTTACCTTTACGCCCGCGGTAGAGAACCCATCAATACGTAAAACTAGTCCATTATTTGCATCTGCTCCTTCAAACGATATAGAGTCTCCTTCAGAGAACCCCATTTCTGATAAATCAACATCAGTACCAAGTAATTTTTCTCCAGCATAAAAAGTACAAGAAGCAAAAGCAGTTGAACCCAATGCCCCAGAATCTAAAGTTAAAGAAAGGTTGGAGGCTTTTGCTTCAACACTCTCATTAATATTTCCAATTTTTTGTAGTTTATTAGCTATATAGTTTTGAATACCGTTAGGAACTGCAGTAGAGGGGCTAACATTGTTAAAAGCATCTTTATCTAACTGCGTCTGTTGCTGATGGCTATAAGATCCATCATCAAATTCGATATTATATGCCGCATCTGTAATATATACATACTCAGTGGCCTCGCCAGTACCTTTTCCATTATAGAAAATATCTAAAGTAGGTTTTTCAAATTTTACCAAATGAGCAACTACATATGGTTCATTGTTATAAAGGTGTGTTTTTAAATTATTATTAATAGGACGAACTGACATTATTTCTGGGCCTCCTCAAGCTTTAAAGAAAAAGAATATAAGTTTTGTGTGTTTAGTGAGTATTCTTGAACATCTTCATTCATTACGACTCTCATCTTAGGGTCATAAAAGTTTAAAGTTGAGTCCACCGATAAATTTCTCTGTAGATTAGGAGCAAAATGTATTCGTATACCTGCAGGACTTCCTGTAAAAGCTGGATTACTTGTAGCTCCCGGAGCAGTAATTGCGTCTTGGAAATCTGTGGCTGTTTCTACTCGTGTTACTTTATAAAGTTTTTGATGTAAAGTGTCATTTGTATCTGTTACTGTAAAAAAGTCTCCTGGTTTAGGAGTGCCGTGGGTACTAATAGTGTAGCTATTGAAAGAAGCAGCAATATTATCAACCCCCCTAATATAATCAATAGGTGCTGCTGTTCCACCTCCAGCATCACTACCATTTCCTGTGGCAGTAAATACTGCACTTACTTGCGGATTTGTAGCTCCTACACTTGCCCATGCACCTGTTGTATTGCTACCTACTACCATAATTTTATAGCGTCTTCCTTTTACTAATTGGCTTCGATTAAGAGGAGATGAGTATGTTTTTAACTCTTTTGCACTTCCTCCTGCAGAAGCCGGCTTTACGGCTGTAGCAAAAATTCCACTTCGTGGTAGTTTGTTTTGTGGCAAAGATAAGAAAAAGGGGGTTAGTCTGCCCTTCTTCTGAAGTAAGAAAGAATATACTGGCTCAAACTCATCACGAGTTAAAGGGTTGTAAGAAATATCTACAGTCCATTTGTGCCCTGCTATTGATTTGGCAAGATAGCGACCAGAATTACTACGTTCATTCATAGTTTTAGCTTCTGACTTAATTTTTATCGAAGAAAAACCGGGGGCACTACCAGTGGCTACGGGCTGTCCTGCATCATTTACAAGATTCGTAGGCTCTGGTAGTACATTAGAAAAATTTGTGCTGCCTGGCATTATACTTGTGTCTCCTCAACGGCTTCTAGAAAAAACTCTCCTTGCTCGTTTGCCGCTTCTCTTATCATTTTAATTATATTTCCTCTTTGAACTCGTAGTAAATCCTCAACTCCTGTTGCATCTACTGCACTTATAGAGAAGTTTACATTAGTTGGTGCAGATGTTTGTTGTTGTCCTGAAGGGATTATTTCTCCAGGAACTTCTGGCATAAACACTTCTGGACCTTGCTCTCCTACAACATAACCTCCTCCGGCTCTGTGTTTGTACCCTGCGAAAGCTGGAGTAAAGTTATCCATACCACCCATACCGGAACCACCCCTAGCATACTGTAATTCTCCTGACTGGCTGCCACCTTTTGCAAGATCGACGCTGTTACTTCTTTTACCCAAACTTATGGCAGTAGGGCCGCTGCCTACACCGCCTCCTCCTTGATAAGAAGTTGCTTTAATTGCAGCTACATTATCCGAAGTCATACTTAAAACCGCCGCAGCAGCTGCCGCACCAAGTACAGGACCTACAAAAGGAATCATTGCTAACGAGGTATAGGCGGAGATGGCACCTTGTAAGCCTCCAATGATAGCTTGAGCAATTTTCATTTTCTTATCTTTTTCAAATTGCTTTCGTTTTTCTTGATCTTTCTTTTTCTCAAGTGCAGATATTTTTGATAAACTCGCCTCTGACTTACCATCTCTTGCTCGTTCTGCTGCTATTTCGGAATCAATTGCTCTTACTCTTTGCTCAGAAGCTGCTTTTTGCATCTTACCCATTGCACCAATAGTAGCACCCAAAGCACCTAATCCTGCGGATACTTTGGTGGCCATAGAAGCAGACTCGTCTTTCATAACTGTCATAGCCGTACCCCAAGCAGTAGTCATATTATCAATACCTTCTAGAGTACTAGCAAGTAATTCTCCTTCTGGACCAATAGAGCGAATGTCGGAAGCTATACCTTGTATACTTCCTCGTGCTTGCTCTTGACGAGCTTTAGCAACCGCTTCGTCTTGATTTGCTTTCTGTTCTTCTTCGGTAGCTCCATCAAAAGTCGAAAGATCCGCAGTAGCCAGAGCACTTACTTTTCCTTGACCTTCAATTATGGCTGCTGTGCCTGCTCCCATACCGGAGTCTCTTGCGTCGTCTGCCAAAGTGGCATATCTTTCTTTTATTATATCCCTTCTTTGCTTTTCCAACTCTATGGCTCGCATTAAATGCTCGTGTTCTTTTTGACTACCCTCTGCCGCTAAAGTTAGTTTGTCTCTTTCTAATTCTAAAGCTTCTGTTGCTAGCTCTAAGTTATCTTCAAAAATTCTGGATGAGTCTGCTGTATCAATGTCTAGACTATTAACCTTTGCACTTTCCATTGCTAGTACTTTATATCTTTCATTAATTCCGTCAAGTTCATTTTTTAATCTATTAGCTGCTTCTACATTACTTTCAGTATGGAAATCGTCTTTAGATCGACCACTGGACATTCTTCCTGTTACTCCACCTTCGTCCATTTCCGCAAACTGGAAAGTTTTAGGTGCTTGTCCATAAGCATCGAGAAGTTTTTTTGCTCTTGCCTCAGCCGCGTCTATTCCGTCTTCGGCTAAGATTTGATTAATTTGTCGCAGTCCTTCTGCAACATTGTCTATTTCTTCTCCGAATTCTCCCCAAGTAGAAGTAGTATCTCCAACTAAGTCTTTGGCTTTAGCAATAGTATCATTAAAGCTCTTTGCAGCATCCACTGCTGAGCTTGTTGAGTCGGCTTCTTTTTTGATTGCTGCTTCTAGTTTTAAGTAACCTTCTTCTGTTCTATTATTTTTAAAGTCTTCAAAAGCTGCATTTACAGCTTCCTGGCTAGATTTTACAACTGACAGGGCCTGTCCTACAGGTTGTCCATCGGACGCTAAGTCTTCTAGTGTTCCTCGCATATCCGATACTCGATTCTGGAAAGTAGTTACGGTTCTTGCACCTTCTATGAATAACCTATCCATTTCTTCCATTGTAGCGAGTCCTGCAGTATCTGCGGCGTCTTGTGCTCTATCAACGCGATTCCTAGCACCTCTCTTAGCGTTACCTGTGGTTTCTGCTAATTTTCTTTGTGCTTTTTCTAGCTCGTCGGTGGCTTTAGCGGCTCTTAGTAGTTGATCAGCTTTTACAGAGTCAATTAAGTCTCTCATACCATTTGCTGCTTCTCTTAGTAAGCCTGACAAAGGGGTTATCGTTCTTATCCATGCATCACTTTCACTGTTTGCCTTTTTAATAGAACCTTTCCACTGTTCTACAGTTTTTGCCATATCAGAAAGCCTTTTATCATTGGTTTCTATAGCCTTACCCAATTTAGTATCTGGAGTGCCAAAAAACTTTTGGAATAAAGGTACCAGCACGGACAGCAGCCCTACCGCCATAGCAACATAAGGCATAGCTGTAAGTATTGCTGCACCCGCAAATTTAGCAGTTGCGGCAGTTGCAAATAAAGCATGACGAGTTCGTAAAATAGCCGCAGTATAAGCATCTTGACCTCTAGCTGCCGCGATTGTTTGAGCAGAGTTTGTGGCTAAAGCTGCTTTATGTGCTGTGAATGCTGCTGATAGACCGTGTGTTTGAATACTGCTTAATGCAGTAGCCGCTGCTTCTTTATTTGTAGCCATAGTAAATAGATGAGTAGCACGAGAAAGCTTTCCTCTTGTTTTAACAGCATCCTTATACATAGGATTGCTTTTCTTCATCATATTAACAGTCATATTTGCACTTTTGTGCATTGTTTTTATGTTATCTTCTGACAAAGATGCTTGTGAGGCCAGTTTGTTAAAGGCTTTACCCATATGTTCTACAGGCTTTAAGTTCAGAGTTCTTATAGCTCCAATATTTGCAGTTCGTTGAGCCGCCTCAGTAGCTTTTTCACCTAGTTTTTCCAAACCGCCGATCATTTGACCGCTTATAGAAGCTCCAAATGCAGCTGCCAAAGCTCCGAATGCCATAGGAGTTTTAGCCAAGAATCCTAGTAGTGGCCCAAAAACAGAGTTAATACCCTGAATAAAGGTTTTTGTCATATCACTGAATGACGCGGACAGCTGAGCATAGGGGCTCGCGTCGACTGCTTCTGCTAATGCGTCAAACTTGTTTCTGCCATCTTCGATGATTGCATTTGTAAATGCTTGTCGTCTTTCAAACTGGGTAAGGTCTCCCGCCGACTTATTCATAGTACGAGCATAGCTATCTACAGCATCATCTAGTCGAACCATAATACCTAATTCATCTAGAATTTCAGGCTCTAGTTTTGCTGCACCTCTTGTAAGACGATCCATGGCGTCCGCCATATCTCTACCTAAAGCTAGGGAAGCACCTTTGGCAACTTTTGCTAGCCCTTCCATTTGTTTCTCACTGAAGCCAGCAGAAACACCAATAGCAGTAGTTCTCATAGCTTGCTCTGCTGAGATTGCGTTATCAGTGATTTCTTTCAACTTATCAGCAACTAATGTAAGACTTCTGCCTCCTGCTCGTCCAGTAAACTCCAAACCTTCCTGTAGTTTAGATATTGCATCATTTCTAGAAAGTACGCCAAAAGCCGCAGTTAACGCAAAAACGTTCGCGGCTAATGTTGCATAGGCGGGTACAAGACCACCAGTGATACCGGTGGTCATTTTTGAGAAGTTTTTGGTCGAATTAGAAGATATTCCTGCTACACCTTTCTGCTTTTTGCTATACTTATCAGCAGCTTTGGTAGCTTTGTCTGTGCCTTTTGCAGCTTTTTCGGCATCTTTGCCGATCGCTTTAAGGCTGCCATCCTCCATGACCTTATACGTGACTTGTATTGTGTCAGACACTATTTCTTTCTCTTTAGCTTATCACGCTCCCTTTTTAGTTTCTGTTGAGAGGTTTCTATAGCTCTTGATTCTAAAAAATGCAGAATCTCTAAAAATAACTCTTTATCTTCTATTTCATAGGTTTGTATAAATATAGGTAAATTTGTAAAATCTTTTCCTACATATCCTATATCTGGGTATATTCTGTCCCCTAACATACCAAAAGTATTCATAGCATATATAGCTATATCGGGAAAGTCCCTAATATCTGGTGGCATTTCATCAAAATCAGGCTCTTTGCCTAGTTGTTCACACATTGTAAGATAACGCTCTTGCGTCATCTTTGAATCACTACCCTGCAGGTACTTCTTTAGCCTTTCGAACAGCTGATCCTTTTGATCCTGTACGAAAGTTGTCAAGATCAAAGACTACCTCATTGAGCCATGAGTCAAATTCAGTAGAAGAACTAACTAATGTCTCGCAGTTATCTGCTGTATATTCTAACTCTTTATTGGGATCTTCTGAACCCATTTCAATAAGTAGTAAGGTTTCGAGATATTCTAAAGTTAAGCCTTTCCAGTTTTTTACCACTGATTTACTAAACTCTGCTATAAACTTATCTTCTTCTAATTCTTCTACGATTTGTCTTGTCTTTTTATCAAATCTTGAAGAGGTACATCTTTTTCTTAGGCCTGTCAGTTCTTTCCTAGAAAGATTTGCGATTTCTACTGTAAAACCATCAAGGCCGGGATAGTCGATCCAAACAGCTTTGGAATCAACCATTAATTTCTTTAGTTCCATATTTAGTTCCTAGTTAGTGTTAAATTTTATTAAACTGCCTAAATCGGCAGGGTTATTGTTCATCTTCCAATCATAGTTTTGAGTAAAGACTTCGTCAATATTGTTTCTATTTGTAAAGGTACAGTCTGGTAAATTAAACTGAAATCCTTTTGACTCATCTTCTCCTGCCTTAATTACTATGGTTACTCCGGCTTCCCAAGTCTGCACTGTAGAGTTATTTTCATTAGTGATATATTGACCTAAGGAACCCGATAAGATTCTTTTTTCAAGTGTGAAATTAGAGGGGTACATTGAAGTTGCTGCATTAGTAACATTCACTGCATCATTGATAGTCTCGTGAGCTGTCCAAGCTACACTATTTTGTAACTCGATAGAGACTTTAAATAGCCCTGTAACTGGGGCGTCATCAAAAGAAACGGATAAGTAATCCATTCTTTGAAATGTTCTAGTAGAGGATCTAGCTTGTACATTTCCTGGAAATGTCTGTCCTCTAGTCAACTTTGATGCTTGTCCACGTATGCCTAACTTGAGATTCTCTAATTTCTCAATTATGAATGTCCCATTTGTTATCACACAGTTTTCAAGTCTGTATACATCATTTGGTAATTTAATGTATAAATCAAAAGTATTTAATTTATGTCCTGATTCATCATAATCTATTAATAAATCAAAGACAGCTTTTAAATCATTTTCTACTAAAGCAGGTATTGTAAACTCAAAGTTTGCAGTATTTGCTGTTTTTATATTTGACGCTTCATGAAAATGATTCAAATTATGTAATGTTCTTTGTGGATATGTTTTGTCAGTAAACGTCTGACCAAAACTCAAATTTTCAGTTACATCTAGTTCTATAGGAGTATTTGTATAAGTTAACGCTTGATTACTATATACTCTTAAATCTGAAGCCGCCGCACCAGACCATTCTGTTTTATATGCAGTAGCCGATACACCCGTTCCAAAACCTGCAATACTATCGTAACCTTTGAGCCATCCTCCAGCGTTTCCACCAGACCACTCGCCAAGACCTGAAACACTTTCCGAAATGACCAAACGATTGTCAATCCAAAACTTTGCCGTATTACCTACAGGATCTAGCTCCCATGCAACTGTATGAACTTTGTCATCGAACTCTGGGATTTGACTAATAGGTATCTTTTGATAAATTCTTGCAGTATCTTGTACCTGATTTTCTGCCCCTGACTGTCCATTCCCTGTACGAAAGTGAAAATTCTTTACACCAGCATCTGTTGTAACTCCTATCCAAGTTCCTGAGCCAGAGCCTCCATGTTCAAATAAACATTGTACACTAAGGGCAAAGGTAGAGGGCAGTACTACATCTCCTGCCATAAAAACTTTCTGATTTCTAGGAGTACCTCCGAAAGCAGTCCCATCAAGACCATCAATTTCTACAGTTGGAGCATGAGTTTCTGATACGGTTAACCCACGTTCAATATTAATCGTGGGATAAACGTAAACCTTAGCGTCCTTTTTAAAATTGTAAATAGCCATGATTCTCCGGGTAATAAAAAGGGGTCCGAAAAAGACCCCTTCTTAACTTTTTCTATCTCCATATTATAGTCTAAGAGACCATAAATGTCAAGAATTATTTTTAAGAACCTACATATTTGATTACAAGTTCGTCTGTATCATCTACCGAATCTGGTAGTGCATGGAAGTTAGCTTCCAATGAAATAACGTCTTCAATAGAGTGTGTAGGAACTTCTAAGTGACAGCTTTGCATATCGAAACTAACTCGAGGAGCACTCGATCCGCCCACATTAAATACCAAAGCAAAATCATTAGTAACTGTGCTAGTATTTTCTATAAGTTGCTCAAATAGCTCTGCACTTGAATCGGTTTGTCTATTCAAATAGCAAGTAAAGCTACCTGTAACACTACGAGTTCCTGTAACATGTCCTAACGGAGTATTTACAATACCTAGAGTTTCAGGCGTTAGGTAGGTCATATTATTAGTTATAGTAATATTGCCACCTGTCAGGGTCAAGTCATATGTTTTGCTGTTTGGTACAACTGATGTAGCTGCTAAAGAAGTTAGTCGGTTTCTGATAAAGTTACCAGTGTCTTCAGTACCTTCTGTAATTGCATTAGAAGCTGAAGGACCTGTCTGTTGATTATCACTAATTAGAGTACCCATACCTGACCAGTTAATAGTAGTAATACCATCAATATCAAAGTCAAGAGATGCTTCGTTTACACAACAGTTTTCAATCTTATACACACTGTGATCAGAGCTCGAAGACTTTGAACCGCCCAATACAAAGTAAAGCGTAAAAGTACCTAAAGTAGTTTTATTAGAGTTTTGAAAGTCAATCTTAAGACCATCAGTTCCACTATTAGTTCTGTTAAATCCAGGGAAACTGGTACCAGCAGTAGGCGTGGCAGGAGGGCCTGATACACCATTAGTACTATTAGGGACATAGTTTGTTGCAAAAGTACGGCTTAATGCAGCACTAAATGCGCCCATAATATCTGAAGAAGAAACAGTTATTGTATCATCATCTTCATACCCAGCACCCGCATTATCAATAGTGAAAGTGAAGAATGTAGTATTAGAGCTAGCAGAGTCGTCGTATGCTATAGATACTGTGGCACCTTCACCATTACCATTTGTTTCTGTAGGTACACCAGTAACTGTAATATCTTGACCTAATTTTCTTTTTACTGTAATATCCGCATCATCTACTGTTGTTACAGGATCTGCAAAAGTCACTTTCTTAGAGCTAGTGTCTACCTGAGTAACATGAGTATTTACTGCTCCAAAAGTCGCTCTTTGACCTACTTTAACATTATCAACATTGTCAAAAGTTACTTCGTTAGAGTTAGTAACTCCGCTTGCCTCATTTACTTTAATTGTGAAATCTGCCGCAACAAAAGTTACTGTATTAGGTGTACCGCTTGTATAAGTGGCACCACCACCTGTAGTAGCTGCAGTCTCATAAGTACCTGACCCAACCATCTGAGCCCATAAAACTTCCTCTACAGCATGGTGAAAACCTGCTGTCGGGTTAGCTTTACCACTACCAGTGTTTGTACTTTTGAAAGGTCTTGCATAAGTTGAAAAACTCCACTCCGCAGGGGCAAGAGAGTTATTAAACATTTGTCGTCCACGACGGCTTTCACCTGTGGCTGTCGACATCTCTGCTAAAGTAATCTCAGAAGAGTTTGTTGCTTGTGAGAACGAAAATCCTTCGAGTACTGGCAATTCCCAGTAATAATCTCCTTTTTCTAGGTAGACTTTCGTATCTCTGCTGAAAAATAATTTATCTGCCATAGTTTTCTCCTATGTATCTTGAAAAGACAAGGACGTGAACTTTTGTTCGTGCCTGTATTTTCTAGTATCGAACCTCTATCTGTAATTCACCTACGCCTAGAGGCTCTAGTACACCTTCGTCAGTATCTAAACTAACGATAGTGATTTGTTGTGTATAGTGAGTCGCACCTGTGCGATCCTTATACGGTAATTGAGAGTTTGTTTCCAGTACAGTCTCTACGTCTTCTAATAACTCGTCGAGTGCTAGTACTGAATCTTCATCTTGTACATAACATCTAACTGTTACAGACAGAAATCTGTCTTTATAACCGCCACCCTGATACTCTCTACTCTCAGAGCCGGCATTTAGGTGAATTGCAGGAAACTCCTCCACTTCATCCCAAAATTTAAGTCTGGGGGAAACATTCCCTGATATATCAGTAAGGAAAGAACCTGTCCCATTTATTTCTTCTAATTTTTCCACAAGAGCATTTATTATACCTAAGCGTCTCGTTGTGTATGCTCTGCTCATTATACTCTCCTAGTATAGAACCTACCGATTGCAAACTGAGCTGCTATTTCTCGAATAGATTTATCAATTAAGTCTCGTGGATCTCTATTGCCATCTGCCCAATTACCTGTACTTCCTTCTTCAAATACTTTGTAAGGGTCTTTTCTATAAGTATACCCTATACTTGGAAATCCTTGAGGAGTTTGAGCAATTTCTGTTACTTTTACACTTTCAGCAAATCTTCCAGTTCTATTAACAAGTGCTGGCTCCCTCATATTCTTCCTTACAGTTTCAGGAAGTTTTTGATTAAGCAATCCTAAAAGTTCCAAAGGTTGTCTAGCTGAAGAGTTAGCTGCTGCCTTTTTCCTTCTCATTCTAGCTACGGCTGGCAATGTTGCTTTACCTAATTTCTTTTTAGATTTTCTAGCTTTTGTAGCTTTAGCCTTAGAGTTTCTATTTTTTGAACTAGAATTGTCGTCTATCTTTAAATCTGTTGCGGAAACTTTTACGTTCTTTAAGTTTTTAAAAGGCTCCAAAACTTCTTGTCTAGTTTTTTTAATATACTTCTCTCTGGGCGTATCTGAGCCAGAAAGATTTTTAATGCCACCAAGTTTGTTTATAGCTTTTTTAATTTGATTCTGAAGGGTTGCTTTTTGCTTTTTTAGCAAATCTCCTCCAGATCTATTATCTACGGCGGCTTCTAATTCTACGGTATAAGTATCTATTTTTGCATTTTTTATGATACTAACATCAATACCTAAGTCTGACATCATTTTTCTAATGTCTGGTTCTTTTAGAGCATTGCCTGTTTCTGTAAAAATAGACTCGTCTCCTAGTACATCTTCAAAAGCATCCCTTATTAAGGATTCTACAACACTCTTTCCTTCAACGTGACCCAGTTGTACTTCTCGTCCTGGAGCCTCTCTTACTTTTCCTGTCTTGGTTCGCAGTGCTTTATTTTTTGTTCTTCCAGTTTTTTCGTTAGTAAACTCTTGCTGTCTTAAATAATTTTGTATATTAGTAAAACAGGCTTTTAAATGAGGTCTATATGTGTCGTATATTTTTCCATAAATAGAATCGGGATCACCATACTGACTCTTTCTCTTTACAGAAGATGTAAACGTCATTCTTATAAAACTCTTTCCAGAAGTTAGCTTTTTCTCATCAGCCTTAATTCTAGGTAAACTTCTTTTTAACTTAGTTAGTAGTCCTTCGGCTTCTTTATTTATAAACGCTTTATCTTTATTACTTAAGGGTATACCTTGAGCCTCTGCCTGTATCTTTATTTGTTTTGCAAACTTTCCTGAATTATATCTAAAAATATGTGCACGTTTATCAGCTTGCTCTCTTCTATAATCTTTAGAACTTCTTTTCAGTTCCGAGTCTAACTTATTTAAAAATGCTAATAAATCCTTTTGAGCCATTAGAAGTTTTTATACAAGTCTAAAACACGTTTAATGTGGTCCGGGAACGCTACATTATTTCGCTGACTTGTAGACCCCTGGTTCTGTATACTCGCACCTGCTATAGTTTGACGAGCCTTATGCTCATCTTTATGATAGTATGTAACTAAGTCAATAACTGCTAATTTTAAGTCTTCAGGACAGGAAGCATATCCTGCATTATATAGTACTTGTACAGCTCCTGGTCCGTTAGGCCAATTTTTTGAAGTACCGTTTGAGTTTACTCTATAAATACTATCTGTGGCTGTATCCACATAATAGTCCTTATTTACCTCAAGAGTTTTATAATCTAAGTTTAAAGATTCTCTTTCTTTTACAGAGTGAACTGCTACAAGAGGGGTTTCAGTAAGCTGTACAATATTAGATGCCCAGTTAATGCTAAGAGTCTCTGTCTTAGTATTGTTAGCTGCTTCTCCATCCGCTGCTGTACTATAAAAATCTACAATACTGTTTCCACAATAAGTTTTTACTAATTGACTTACAGATGCAATTAAAGAATCTAATCGAGCATCGTCTTTCGTCCCAGTAATATTCTGAGAAGTTTTGTAGTCGAATAATTCTATTAAATTTGCCATTTTCTATAAGTCCATTAGTAAAAACTTGGGGGAGGCGAACCTCCCCGAAGTTTAAAAGTAAAAGTATTATGCTTTATACTTAACAACGCGAGATGATTTCGCATCTGCAACCAATTGATTGAAGCCAACAGACTGGCTAGCAACCAAGTTAGTGCGTTGGTCAACAACTGAGTACTCAGTCTCGAAGTTTACACCGCCAAGACGTGGACGTACAAAGTTAGTAGTATTAACAAGAATACCTGCTGCACCACTTGCTGAACGAGCAGCAATTTCATCAGAAACAACTACTTTAATGCCATAAATGCTTCCAACTTCACCAGTTAGTTTAGTAGCGAAATCGCTACCAACCTCAGTAACGTCATTGAAGCCATCATCATGGATCATGTCATAGTATTGATCCGAAGGAACAATAAGTGCTAGATCAGCAACATTAGCGCCATAAGCACCCATACCTGCACGAGCTACAGCTAGCTCTTCTGGAGTTGCGAAGCCTGTGCCGATGGCAGAAGTTCCTAGACCAGAAAGTGATTGTGCAATATTTAGACTACCAGCTTTACCGATCAAGCCTTTGTCATTTGCACCAGCGTTACCAAATAGAATTGCATTATCGATAGCAAGAGCGTGAGCTTTTGCAAGTTGCTTAGAAAGTTGTGGAAGAAGACTTACAACTAACTGCTCATCTGTATCGTTAAGTACATAAGTACCACAAATCAAACGATAAGCATTTACAACAACGTTCTCTACGCGATATTCACCATCTGCTGTAGAACCATCTGCTTTAGTAGTGGTAAGACCTGCTGTAGAACCTCCATCAGTACCGCCGCCACTCCAAGTAGCACCTTGTGGGATGCGAGTTACAGGAAGTACAGTAGCCGCTGAAGAAACAGCTAGCTCATCAAAAAGACCACCTAAACGTTGTTGATGACTGATTTCGTCAACAAAAGTTTGAGAAGTAATTTGATCTAGTTTACCTGCGAAGGCAACACCGCTGTCACTACCGTCATCACCTACGGCACCAGCTTTTTCGAATACAGAACGACCATAGTCAGTATCATAACCTTTCTTAGTAATTGCACCCAAAAGACGAGAATTTAGGAACTCTTTACCAAACTTAGACAGGTCATCAGAACCTGAACGGCCAGCGAAAGACTTCTTGCTTTCTTGCATAGCTTTGATTTCTGCTTGCTTCTCTTGAAGTTCGTTACGGAAAGTTTCCATAACTTCTGTTAGAGATGCGTCTTTTTCAGACATTTTTGCTTCAACGTCTGCCATAAGTTTTTCAACGCCTGATTCAACACCAGAGTTTACTACGCTTTTAATTGATTCTGCTTCTAAAGCTTTCGCTTCAGATGCTTCTTGAGCTGCTTTAGCTTGTGCTTCTTCAGCTGCTTTTTGCTCGGCTTGCTTCATAGCAATCTTAGCAGCAGTATCTTCT
>Ga0181416_1000078_pt1 | contig 23331 bp, 29 predicted proteins | sample 39SPOviralmetaG_FD_130141 | JGI IMG/M metagenome (GOLD analysis project Ga0181416, IMG submission 130141) | Marine viral communities from the oligotrophic San Pedro Time Series (SPOT) site, San Pedro Channel, CA, USA - 39 SPOT_SRF_2013-01-16 | ecosystem: Environmental > Aquatic > Marine > Strait... | reverse complement strand
TCGCAAACATTCGTGTGTGCCTGGGCATGCTTGCGGTGGCGCTACTGCTGATCACGTCAGGACTCTTCCTGACTCACGCCTACTACATCTCACCTGAGGGAGCGCATTGGATATTTTCCTTCGTTGCACCCGCATTCATCCTACAAGGCTACGGCATGGTCGTGGTCTGGGTTCTACAAATACGGGGAAACATCTAATGATCGAAACCATCGAAACCTATCGCGTGACTGAGGGCGATGATCGCCGCGAGTTCACCACAAGATTCGACGCGCTGCGCTATGCGGTGCGATCTGATGGCATGACTGAGGTGTCACTGTGGCACCACACTGGCGAGCGGTTAGCCAATGGCTTTGCCTACAAAAACGAGGACAGTCTCAAGATGGTAGACCGTGTCGTGCTGAACGCCAACGCTGACCACCCTTGGTTGACCCTTCTACCTGAGACTTGGGTGTACTTGTACAGCGTAGTCGCCGAAGACCTTGCCCGCGCTGACGGGACAGTGCTGGACACCTATGTGTGCCCTGAAGGAGACACCCATTACACCGACGAAGGGCAAGAAGCGTTCGAGAGATTCGCAGACCAAGCAGAGCAATTGATGACCGACTCAGGACTAAAGCGAGGAGAGTACTAGTGAGCAGTTTCGACAACAAAGAACAGTGCAACGCATGCGGTGGATATTTCCACGAACGCAGCATGACATTCGATTCAAACCAAGCAGTGTGCTATTCGTGCCGCGACGAACAAAACGACGAGGGTGCAAAAGCCTTTATGGCTCGCGTTGCTGACAACGGTTACCACGTCATTCAAACCGGCGGGGGATGCACCGCCTTCGCAAAAAGAATTGGTCTCACCGACATCATGGTCACTCAGGACGCCAGCCATGAGATATATGAGGACAACATGTCCGACGTTGGAGTGGTCATTGGCGTCTACCCTGATGAACTCGAAGGACAACATCTGTTCTTCGTCAACCCAACTCACACCAACTGGGACATGATCTTCGGGCTGGTTGAGCAAGCCGAGAATGTCGCCAAAGCACTTGATGACATACAAGCGTTCCAAAAAATCGAAGCCTAGGAGGCCACTACAATGAGCGATGCCAAAATGACCGAAGCTATCTTGCAGACCGCAACTGACCTCACAGTGGGCGTGATCGGTGCCTACCTTGATCTAGAGTTACGGGGCCAAAAGCCCAATGGCTTTGACGAAGACGGCTATCCGATAGTGCGCGATCTAGGCGCACCCACCGCCCTTGAGGACGCGATACACGCGCTCACCGAGTGGGCACTGAACTGGCACGATCTAGGCGAGCCACCCAAGGCAAAGAACGAGGCCGAGTATGCGCTGGCACTCCTTCACAGAGTGCAGGACAAGTTCGCCGCCGACGAAATTCGGGGGCTTAAATACTCGGACTACCTAGATGTTTGGTTCTTGCCGACAGTGTGGGCGTTCGATGCCATCGCTGCCATTGACCAGGAGCCTGCCCACACCAGCAAAGGGATGATGGCCCAACTGAAGAAGACCGCCCCATTCTTTGGGTTTAGCGACGAAGACATTCTTGAGATGTGGGTGTTCCTGCAAGAACTCAAGGTTGCACCAAGCAACAACCAAGCGTAACATTCAAACCATAACTACTAACCAATAAGGGACAACCCATGAAAGCAGAACTTAAAAAGCAGATCGTAGACCAGATCATTGAGATAGTCGGCGAAGGCGGATCGTTTCAAGCAGGATTCTCCACCCTCACCGCGATGCCTACCAACGCACTCACGGGCGACAAGTACCGTGGATTCAACGCCTTTTGGCTGGGCTTCTTTGGATGCACCAAGGTGGCTACGCTCAAGCAGTGGGGGCAACTGGGCTACAACTGCGCGGGACTAGGCGAGAAGGGCAAGAACGTGGGCATCAGAATCACCAAGGGTTTCAACCTATACGACAAGGAAGAACAGCCCGACGGTTCCACCCAGAAGAAATACAAGGGCAAAGGCTTTGGTTCCGCCATCGTCTACCGTGCCGAGGACGTTGCCTCTTTCGAGGACGGGTCACCCTACCCGATAGAGGTGCCTGAAATGATCGACACCACCGAGCGTAACGCCAAGGTGGACGCATTCATTGCCAACTATCACGAAGCTACTGGTGTGAAGCTTACCCACAACCCAGTAGGCGGTGCCTCTTACAAGCCGTCTACCGACACCATCAACATGCCGAAGCCGGAGCAGTTCCACGACACAACCACCAGCACCGCCACCGAGAACATGTACAGCACCCACTTGCATGAGGCAGGTCACTCTACAGGGCACAAGTCACGGCTCAATCGTTTAGCTATGAACAACCTCAAAGGTTACGCCTTCGAGGAACTCATTGCAGAGCTTACCGCAGCGATGCTCTGCGTAGAGTTGGGCGTGACCAACGAAGCGCGGGACGATCACGGGCACTACGTTGCGTCATGGTTGATGGCACTTGGCAATGATGTTGACTACATCTTCAAGGCCGCAGCCGAAGCGCAGAAGGCGGTGGATTACATCATCAAAGCCCAGCCTGAGAACCAAACTGAGGAGGCCGCATAGCGGCCCATAGGAGCAACCAATGACTGGATTCAGTTTCAAAATGCCGAGCGAGAAAACTAGCGTCGAACGGCTTCACGCCAAGATGGACGGGCGGGTGTCGGCGCTCTGCGGGAATGGCAGCGACAGAGTCATACCTAGAGAGAGGTTTCTAGAAAGCGATAGCCCAGAGCGATGCAAGAAGTGCATCACTTTGATCACGCGAGCCGGATAGGCGCGGTGAGCGATTCGTTTTACATCTTGACCGCCACCCATGATGACCAAGCAGGTCAGAACAAAACAACGTTCAGCACAGAGGTGGCGTTGCAATGGTGCAATGAGCGCGACAGTGAAGGCTACAAGCTTTTCATCCAACGCTACAAAAGAAAGAAGTGGAAGATGATTTCACTCGAACTACTTAGGAATCCTGAGCTAGAGGAGGAAGAAGAATGATGCGAATGCAGATGGCGCAAGTGATCTATTTGAAGGAAGAGAAAGGGTCTCAGGGGTTACGACTCAAGCTCTGCGACAAGTCGTACCTGACCAGTGAGTCGAAGCAGCACCTTGCTGATTTGCAAGTGCAGATAAATAACGTGAACAAGCTATTAGGGAGAAACCAATGACACAGGAACATCTAGCCCCAGTATGGGATGGCTTTTGCCGGATGAGGTCTTTGCCTCGCCTATCTGCCGATGAACTATTCGCGCAGGATTATCTGTCAGAAAGCGAACGTGCTTTTGTAGGCATGTTCATCAAGCTATGGGAAACAGCGGAGGACACGCAATGATCACGAATGATTTTTTGGTAAACAACCTTTTGGAAATCGACAAAAGACTGGCGGATGAGAGTGATTACGAAAGCAACTTGAGACCAAAGATCAAAGAGATCTTGGATTTTCTTGTCGAAACTGCAATGAATTTGGAGATGGTAGATGACGAACCCAAGCGATAAGACTGACCTTCACCTGATTGTCGAAGGGATAGAAGACATTTGGGAGTCGTGGGTCAAGGCCAGCGAAGAGGTGATCGAAATCGAGACCAGCTACAAAGCATTCTGCTCTGCTACAAAGAAGGCGTTGATGGACGCTGGCGCAACCGCGACCAAAGCAGAGGCACATGTGCAAGCCGACGTTGAGTGGGCCGATAAGTACCGCGAACTCCAACTGGCTAGGTTGAAGGTGCAGAAGACGCTGAAGCTGATGGAGATAAAGCGGATGGAGTTTGAGGCAGAGCGCACCAACCAAGCCAACCTAAGGCAGATCCAATGAGCGAGAAGTTTATCCATGACGTTCGGGAAAAGGTGATCAAGATGGAGAAGATCAGCCAGATCCAGGAGACCCTACAAAACATGGCAACCCTCATGGTTGGCTACCCCGATGCGTCCGAAGACCAAAGCAAGCGATGGCTTGACACCTTGAACGTGTGTCGGGTGGAACTCCGGCGGCGACATCAATCAAGTCAGGTACGTCTTGCGCCCAAAACAGGAGGTGACTAGTTATGAATAGAGAGCAATGGAAAAAAGCGTACCAACTCGTTCGTCTTTCAACTTGCAAGAACCGCAAAGCAAATGCCGACGAAGACGCTGAAGTCAAAGCTTATAGACAACTGCATGAACTCATTCAATGTGGCTTTATGACCCGAAAAGATTTTTGGGCTGCTTCTGATTGCGTTTACGACTATCACTACAGATCGGACAAACTGGATCTAGTGCGGCGTCGAATGAGTGATTTGAGACGTGACTGGATTCTTTATAGGTGTAGCGGATGTTAACAATGATCAAGGTACATCTTGCGCCCAAAACTGAGGATGACTGATGAAAGTGCTGGATCTTTTCAGCGGGATAGGTGGGTTCTCATTAGGACTGGAAGGTGCCGGTATGGAGACTGTCGCCTTCTGTGAGAAGGATTCATTCTGCCGCAAGGTGCTGGCCCAGCACTGGCCTAACGTGCCCATACACGAAGACATAAGGGGTTTAGATGGACGATTATATAGAGGAACAGTTGACGTTGTTTGCGGAGGATTCCCATGTCAGCCCTTCTCAGTTGCAGGACTACGACAAGGGAAGGACGATGACCGTCACCTCTGGCCTGAGATGCTTAGAGTTATACGAGAGTGTCAGCCCCGCTGGGTCATTGGCGAGAACGTTTCTGGGTTCATCCGAATGGCACTCGACGATGTGTGCGCTGATCTGGAGCGCGAAGGCTACGAAGTCAGGACGTTTGTACTACCAGCTTGTGCCGTCGATGCTCGCCACCGACGAGACCGAGTCTGGATTGTGGGCTACACCAGCAGCGAGTACCGGCGGCGGGATACCGATGGACGCAGAAGCCAAGGGTTGGAAGTGGGAGGGCTCCTATTGGAGGAGGCCGGACGGCTCGAAGTTCCAGACTCAGTTGATCGATCAAGCGCGGATGTGGCGCACCCCGATGAACTCGGACTGGAAAAACATGGACACCGCGAACCAACTCAGTCTGTCAAAGCAGGTCAAAGACCCCGCACTGTGGCCCACCCCGACAGTGAACGGGAACTACAACGCGAAGGGAGCCAGCCAGAAGTCGGGGGATGGTCTGGCAACGGCAGTGAAGAAGGCCGGACTGTTCCCGACACCCACGACCAGGGACTACAAGGGCGGCAGGAAAGCCGAGACCCTCGAGGCCAAGGGCAGACTACCGACCAACAGCCTCCCAGACTTGGTGAATTCTCAAGCGGGGGAGACTGGCCCCCTGAATCCACCCTTCCTCGAATGGCTCATGGGGTTCCCCATCGGGTGGACAGAGTTAAAACCCTAGGCAACAGCGTTGTCCCAAGGCTTGTGGAAGTGATTGGAAAAATAGTTGTATCATTGGACGAAAGTTATGGTACATTGGACGAAACCCAACAAACAGATAACTAATAGGAACCCCTATGGAATGGCACAAGAAGACTGAAGATCAGTACGAATCGTACATGACTGTCATGGCGGGCGGCGACAACGAGAACGAAGCCAATCTGACTGAGGACGAATGGTTCACTATCACAGTAGTGCTGCGTGATTTTCTTGACGTGATTACGTTCGAGAGAGACGTGGACGAGTTGCAGGCAGATAGCTACAGCGACGAAAGTGTAGAGCAACTTGAGAAGGTACTGAAAAAGATCGAGAAGGTGGAGGAGTTCGACGCCAGTCCTATCTACGTTTGCGAGCTAGACCTACGCCGAATTGAGTCTGGTAAAGAGTCTGTCATTGAATTCCTCGACAGAAAGAAAAATGAAAAGGCTAGGCAAGAAGCCACAACATCTAACTAATTTTAAACCCCGTAAGGAGAACCTATGAGAACGGAAACAAAAAACGAACTGCGTCAGCAATTGAACAATGCGCTGGCAGACAATAGAAGGTTGAAGAAAGAGGTCAAGCAGATTCAAGATCTTGATATGCCAGAGCGGCTGTACCTATCGACGGGCGACATCTGCGTTTTGCTTGACCTTATTTTGCACGATCTCTCGGCTGTAGAGCATTACGTTATGGTTCAGGAAGAGGAAGGCGTATCCGTTTCAGACGCTGCGCGATTACGCGCCATGTACCAGTACCAATGTAAGATTAGCCATTTGCAGCAATCAATTGAAAGTCAGTGCAGAGCTAAGTATGAATGGAGTGCGCCGCTCCAAACGCATGAAGCAGTCTCTAGGACTGAAGACAAAGATTCGGAGATGACAAATGACTAGTACTGTAGATGAGCAGTTATACGAAGTAACTCTGACCAAATCTGAAGTCGATATGCTACAGCGTTTGATGGGGGCATCCTCTGATGACCCCAGAATTCACGGCACCATCGGCACTTGCTTTTGGTTTCACGGTATCCTAGAAGAGGATAACAAGCACTTCAAAGATACCTGGACTTCCTTGCAAGAGAAAGTGGAGGATCTTTGATGACCGTTATGGCTGAAATGGAGGCGATGAAAAACTTGGCTGATGAGATATTAGGCAAGCTGACAAAGGGTATTGAAGACGCGCCGCTCTATGAGGTGACCGTATTCTACACCCACGATGGCAAGATACGTCATATGTCGTACAAAGACCTCACACTGGGCGATGTCAGCACGTTGCCTGAAGTGTTGTCCGAGGACGTTGATTCTATGACTGTTCGTAAGATGAGAAAACTTTTGTAAGGATGAGCCGCTTGGGCCGTCAGGCGACCGGCAGCGTCAGGCGGACGGGATCGTCATATCCCTTCCTTATGAGAAATAGGAGCGATGATCGGAGGCGGCAGTGTTAATTCACTCCTAATCGCTCCAACTGCCGGATTCAATCTGTAAGAAGATACAAAAGATAGGCGACCACATAAAGGCCACCAACTAGGCTGACACCCATCACAACGCCTGTCTTAATTTCATCGTCTATTTTCATGTCACCCTCAAGGGATGGAACCCCGCCCGTGACCAATGGAGAATGCTTTCACGGGCAGGGTTCTTGGGGACTGCCGGTAACGTTAAGGAGATTCATAACCGACAACGCAAGAATCTCAGACGTTGATGGATTGTGCAATACCCAATCAGACTACGTCATATAGTGTTTATCCACCGCATCGAACGCTTTCCTGAACACTTCTAAGTCATCATCCTGGATAACAAAGTCTTTGGCGACACTGACACAAACCTTGACTGCATCGTCCTCGCCTACCGCCTCTTCAATGCAAAGAGAAACGTCCCTGAGCTTCATCAGACCAGAGGTCAGCATGCTGGGCGGCGAACCACCCGTCATGCCAGACAGTGCCGATGTGTGGTCAACCGTCTTAACAAAGACACCAGCATCAACGAACACTTGCAGCAAATATTCAGCCGCCTTGTGCTGCGACATGGTAAGTTGACTCTTCATCAACAGCTTATCAATGTACAACTGATCAGATATGCGAGCGCGGAATGTACCGTCCTCGCCCTCTTCAATCTTTACATCATGTTGTTCATGCAAAGCCTTGTTACCTATATCATTTACGGGCTTGTCAGAAGTCGATGTCCCAGTCGTTTTTCGTTTCATTATAGTCTCTGCCTCCAACGTTGGGCGGGGAGTCACCCACCTCTACCACATAATCTCTATACCGCCCAGTGACCGGATCGTAGGTGAGTTTCGAGTTACCCACAGTGCCAACCCATTTGAACCGGCACTTCCAAGAATGCACCTCAATGTGTTCTTCTGCGCGATGCACCGTGATCCCACAATCTGCTTTAGCAAACCAAGCTGCGGAGCCTGAGATGTGGTTGCCGTTAGGTATAGGCATCACCCCTGAGTCGTTGGCTCTCATCTTCGCTGGGTGGGCGATGAACCAGATGTGTAGATCATGGCTACGAGCAAACTGCACCATGCGAGTTAGCATCTCAGAGATAGCTTGATGCTCCATCTCAGTGTTGGATTGAGCGATGTAGTTGTAAGGGTCAATCACCAAGCCTCTACAACCCAACCTCATTACCGCCATCTTGGTGCGATCTATTATGTTGTCGATTGTCGCGGCTTCACTGTCCTTGCTTTCCAAGAAAGCGAAGTGATTGTTAACCCATGCACTTGCATCATCTAACTCTTCTCGAGTCATACGATCATGCAACCCCTCGAAGAAAGGCTTACGGGCATGCTTCTCTGCGAGCTTGATAATATGCATCGGCGGCGGGTTCTCGAAAGAACAGATAGCAAACTTCCATTGATGCTGCTCTGCCAGATTCACCAACACCGCATCGATGAACTCCGATTTACCAGATCCGGGCTGACCAGTGACCACCGTTAGCTGGCCCTGTAACACCGTGTAAAGCCCGTCAAGCCCGTTGAACCCAGTACTAAGGCCACCCATCAAACCCTTGTCATAGAGGAAGCTAACGTCCTCTGCGTAGTCGTTTGCCTGATAGACGCCTACTAACGGAGTCGGCACCGCCTCATCTACTGCACGGCACAGTTCATCGGCACCATGCTTCGATAAGAACTCGTTCGGATCTTTGCAATCCTCCGGCAACTCAAGGTGATAGCACTTCGCCCTGCCCACTCGACGCATGATCTCTTCACCCAGAGCCTCGCCTGGTTCGTCCGAGTCCATTGCTAAGATAATCTTTTCGGCAGACTCAAGGACAGATTTTGCTTTCCATAGGTATGCAAACTTTCTGTCCTCACTGGGATCTACCCGCCGGTTGCTTACCTTGCGGGGTGCCCCGTTAGGAACACTCACCACAACCGTGTCAGGCGAACGCTCTATCGCTGACACAATCGCCAAGCAATCGCATTCGCCCTCAGTGATGATGATAGTCTTGGTCTTTTCTTCGTCGGCATGCTCAATGCCCCACAAGGTGCCAGCACTACCGTCTTGAATGAACCGCTTACCCTCGACGGATCGCCACTTGATGGCCTCGTTCTCGCCGTAAGCAAAGCCGACTGCACTGTGCTCGCCCTCGCCGCCGAAGTATTTGGTGCCAGCTACAACCTGATAACCCTTGACCAAGTCAGGATCTATCCCTCTGTTGCGTAGGAATGCGTCACCAAGCGCCTTATCAGATTGCTTTGGCATGCTGATCGCTTTGACGGGTGCCTTAACAGGTATTTCCCATTCAGCTTTGGCGTTGATCTTGCCGGACAACGAACAGTGCCAGCATTGATATAGTATTGAGTCACCATCTGGATGCACACTTAGCGTCTTGTCGTGCTTCTTCTTTCTGTCTGGTGAACACACTGGGCAGATGTGCCTGCCCTCTCCATTGGATTTTATCCAATATTCTAAATCTTCTTGGTTCAAAGCATTCTCCTTGCGAACCGTTGAAAAAAATGATATTTATTTGAGAACGTACTCTACGAAGGCCATCCCCCAAACTTAAAGTTTGGTAGAGAACGTACTCTGAGAACGTTCGCAAAGAACGACAAACTTCTTAGAAGCCTCCTTCGCAGCGGCTTTCCTTCTAGCCCCTACGTCTTCCCTCAAAGCCATCTTTGCTATCGCTTGTATCTCCGACTCACTGACCTTCAGTATGTCGGTAAAAGGTTTTAATGTTTTCCCCATCAGGAACTGAGCCGACTCGAGCCTGATTTCATCGTCTGAATGACCCAGATCCCGAAACGCTAAGTCCATAATGACCCTAGCCGCTTCAAACGAGTGGCTCGACTTTGATCTCTGCTCTGGGGTTTTCTTTATCAAGGGCATGGTAAATGTGTTTCTCCTTAACTTGTCTATCGTTTTTGTACGCAAAGCCTTCCAAACAATCTAGGATCACAGACTCATCAAGGTCAGGTCTACGAGTCCTGTAGTGAATTGTCATGGTGACCTTTACGTCTCCTTCAATCAGTTCATCCAGCTTCGGGCACTGCTTTGCAAACGCCGTGACGTAATCAATCGCCTTCTGACTTTTGATGAACCTAGCTCTCCCCGCAATCGTGACCATCCTGCGCGAATTCGCTTTTGATGCAGGCTCACCCAAGATTGTGGTATGAAAGATGTTGCTCATGGTATTGATGGTCGTTATACTTTGCAAGCCAATAGGAGAAAACGATGAGCAAGATAGGAGATTTTGTTATCGATCAAGAGGATCGCGGTGTCGCGGTCTATAATGAGAGAGATAGGAGCTATGACTTTAGAAATCAAAAAGAACGTGGACATGGAACTGCGGGAACCAAGGGAGTCAATCCCAACCATACCGTGGGATCAAATGTTTTACAAAGACGCATACGACATCCCCGTAACCGAGGACTCTTTAAAACGGAAGTCCGACGCCATCCGATCAGCCTACAAACGGTATCTAATCAAGGCGGAGAATCCGCCGCAAAGAGAGTTCTTTATCGGCAAACAATACGTCGATCACGAATTGGTCGTGCGCGTATACTGCAAAAAGGGGCCAAACCGTGAGGGTGACGAACCATCACAATCTGGCGGCACCTATAGTCAAGGCTCTGAGCCGTGATGATTACACCCGTGGGAAGAGCCACAGATCCGTAACTCAACTGATTGACTCACCTCGAGTACGCATACTCAGAGAAAGACACTGGGACTCCTTGGAAGAGGACATCAGTGAAAAGCTTTGGAGTGTACTTGGCACTGCGGTACACAAGGTCTTTGAAGATCACTCCGGCGAGGACGTGATTAGTGAAGAGCGGTTGTTCGTAGAGGTCGATGGGTGGGTGATCTCAGGTGCAATAGATCTGCAAGACGCTGATGGCCCCAGTGATTACAAATGCACATCAGTGTGGGCAGTGATCCACGAAAAGGTTGAGTGGGAATATCAACTCAACGCCTACGCATGGTTGATGAGGCATGCCAAGGGTGTGCATTCCAAGAAGCTGAGCATCATTGCGGTGATGCGGGACTGGAACCGGCGGCAGGCGGAATCAAGCGATGACTATCCCCAGGCACCTATCGCTACATTAGACATACCTATGTGGAGTGATGAAGAGCAAGACGCTTTCATGGATCACAGGATAGAACTGCACAAAGAAGCCGAGTTCCGCAACCTTGTGGATGACCGGCTCCCCGACTGCACTGACGTTGAGCGTTGGACAAGGCCAACGACATACGCCGCCAAGAAGACAACAAACAAACGCGCCCTGAAGGTGTTTGATTCGATGGAGGATGCCGAGGCATTCCTAGAGAAACGTGGACACGCCGACAGCAAGTGGCATGAAGTCGAGGTGCGACCAGGTGTGCATGTGAGGTGTGACCAGAACTGGTGTCGAGTGGCAGAGTTTTGTGACCAGTGGCAGGAGCAACAATGATTGAGACCGACAAAACTGTCTTCGAGAAGATGGTCGGAATTTGGAGTATCACCCAGATACCGCAACTAAAGATGGTGCCTCAATCAGGGGTAGTGACATTTACTTGGGCAAAAGGCCCGATAGTGGAGATGGAGTTCAAGATGTTCGATTCGCTCGAACCACTAGAGCTTGTGACCTTCATCGAATCAGAAATCGAACGGGAGTACGGGATCAATGCGAAGCAATTTCGCTCTGACCTTTCAGGATACTTTGTGCATCCGTTCTCAAGCCAAAGGAGTGGCTAACATGGCGAAGAAACATAACATCCCCGCGAAGGTGGGTGAGGTACTTAATGAGATAGGGCTGACCCCACAACAAGCGGGGTGGGATTGTCACGGCACTTATGTACTGTTGCACAAGGCTTTGGAAAAGGTAGCGGCACACCGCAAGGTGGTGTTCGATACACCACAGATACTGACCGCGAACGTGTCAGCAAAAGAAGTAGTGGTGCTGGTGACAGGCCGGATGGGTGAGCTATCCGAATGGAGCATTGGTGAAGCGGCACCCTACAACAACAAGAACAGCTATCCATTTGCGATGGCAGAGAAGCGAGCCAAGGATCGAGTGATCCTCAAGCTTGTCGGATTGCACGGTGATGTTTACAGCGAAGATGAGGCGGATGAGTTTAAAGAAACCAGACCTGCTCATGTAAACGCTCAACCAGAGAATCCACCCACTCCCGTTCAAGAAGTGGTTGAGGAGCCTGCTTTGACCCAAGCTCAGGCGCAAGCTTTTTGCAAAGGATGTATTGAGCTTCTTGCTACCAACGAGACAGTCGATGGTCTGCGAAGCTATTGGTCAAACAATCAAGCAGAGATTACAAACGTGCAGTCACTGTACCCAGATCTGTATTCAGAACTGAAGTCAGCGTTCACTGCGAAAAAAGAAGCCATAGAAAAAGGAGCAAAGTAATGGCGGATTATGAAAGCGAGAAAAGCAAGGGTGCCTTGTATTTCAATGAGAACAGGGGTGGCCCCAAGCACCCATACTACAGGGGGCCGGTCAAAATAACGGCGGCACAAGGTAGAATGCTGGTCGCACAGTTCAAGGCAGGAGCCGAAGTGGTTGAAGCTAGGCTCGCGGGATGGAAAAACCAAGGCGACAATGGAGAGTACATTGGTTTGGAGTTGGAGGTACAAAAGCCTAGAGATCAACAGGCAGCACCCACTCCACCACCGCCCCCACCACCACCACCACCAGCCCCAACGTCGAATAGCTTTGATGACTTTGAAGATGACATCCCTTTCTAGCTATCCTGGTAATCGGCATGAAGAGATGCGCGAGCAGTGCCAAGCGTTTCACAACGCGCACCCTGAGGTGTGGCAACTGTTCGTGCATTTCACTTGCACGATGATTCGTAAGGGTTACCCGAACTACAGCGTCAACGCCATATTCGAGCGGATACGGTGGGAAAAAGATGAGGGTGGAAACGGTGAGGATCAGTTCAAACTCAACAACAATTATCGTGCTTTCTACGCCCGTCGTTTCATGCGGATGTATCCAAAGCATGAGGGATTTTTTAGGACACGGGAACTCAAAAGCGTGGATAGACCGGCAACAGAACTATCAGAACTAACACCGAGTTACTTTGAAAATAGATAACTGGCATATGAAGTGCTTTGACTGTGACCATAAGGGCTACGTTAAAAACTTCCCACAGAGGTGTCCGTCGTGTGGGTCTGGGTCATTGCTGATTACAGACCTACGATTCAGAACAAAAGAGAAGAAGGAGAAGGTGTGCGACTCGTAACCTTGTTTGTCTTGCTGGCAGCATTACCCTTGGCGCATCCGCACGTCCATCAGTGGCGCTTGGTTGACCAGCACACCAACGAAGATGGCGACACCGTGTGCTCTTGGTTATGCGATTACACTGGCCTTGAATACAGGATAGAGACAGTCGGTTGCTGGAATCCCAATGACTGATTACTTGGTTCTGCCAACCTTCCGATCATACAGCTTGTTGAATCTGGCTTGCTCTTCCGCAATCTCGTCATACATATTCTTCTCAACTCGAGCAGCCTTCAATGCAGCTTGTGGCGATTCAAGCGCATCATCCCGTGCTTGAGCACGTTGCTTCCTCAAAGCTTGTAGTTCTCTTTCTGTTTCTTTCAGAGTTTCAGCCATATTTAGGAACGCACGGTTTTCTCTTCGATACTCAACTCGTTCTCGCCCACGCAAAGCATCAACCCGACTAACCTTCTGTTGAATCTTAGTGCGCCGCTCGTAATAGTCGGAAGTGCTCTGACGCAGATCCGTTTCACCTTTGATACGACGAACGAAAGGAATCTCACGTAATTGAAGTTTCTCGCCCTTCGCCCACTTTTCAAAAGCATCAGCGTTTCTCAATCCAAACGTTCCCATACCGCCGAACATAAACTCTGTTAAGTGCTCTAGCGTGTCGGGCGAAACGTCAATCAAGCCAGACTCTTGCTCGTTGCCATAGAACAACGAGTTCAACTTGTCAGCTACATATATGAATGGTGCCCTAGTGGAACCCATATGCATCTGGGAATCAGGCAACTCTGTGCCAAAACCCACGTTGGTTCTGTATATAGGGGAGCCAAAGAAGTTCTCGTTTGACATAAGCTCAGCGCCGGGCTGAGCAATAGTAGGAACTAAGGATGTTGGCCCAAAACCTACAGGAGAGAACGAACCAGCGAACGCACTTAGCACAGCGGCAGAGCCTTTCGCTGGAGACACGTTACCTTTAAGTACTTCGTAGGAGGTTTGCCCCATGACGTGGAACGTGTTGTAACCATACGGCAGCGGTATGGTATAAAAGTTCTTGCCGTTGTCAGCCATGATGACAATGTTTCGTTCTTTAACGTAGTCAGGTATCTCAGAATAATATGATCTGCCTGTCTTTGGATTCTCTTCGCTCTCCTCTTCGCCCCTCATGGCAGAGAGAGCACCCATCAATATCAGCCCACCTACAGCACCTTGCTTAACTCGACTGGCTTCTTTGCTAAATGGGTTGCCGGTAGGGCCAAACAGACCTCGAGCGAAGTTGGCGGTGCCTTGAACGCTTGCGTTAAAGAACAAGTACAGCGAGTTTAGGAAGTCGCCAGCCATACCTTTTCGGTTAAAGTTGATGGTCAGGTTCTTTGCAAGGCTTGCCGCTTTCTTTACTGCTTCATCCCTTGGCACCCCAGCGTTTAACATCTCATCTCTTGACGCCTTGAACGCTGCAAACCGCACAGCGTTTTCTACTGCTGAGTTGGCATCTTCAACAAAATCAAAAACAGCCTTGAAGCCTGTCTTGAAGTTGCCCTTGAAGGTTCCATTAGCCATTTCAATCATAGATTCGATAGTCTTGACTTGATCCTCTGGTGGTCTTGAGTGGAACCAATCTGCTTTAGCCCCAGCTTGGGCGAATTCAACAAAATCCGCTTTGTCTTTACTGCCAATGCCTGTGATCGCATCAGTCAAGCTACCAGTCTTGGGGTCGTATCTTCTTAAACCTTTATAGAAAACACCCATTGATGGGATAACATCCAGCATAACCTTGCGAACTAACGCTTGATCCTTTGCTTTACCTTGCGACATGTCTTGTTCGCCAAGGATATTTAATATTGCTGTTTGAACATCTTTAGAAAAGTTGCCAATCACAAACTCAGGGTTCAGAGATGTGTTGACCATAGATAACCATCGATTGACCACACTGAACTTCTGCACCAAACCGTCAACAGTGCCCACATCAAACGAAATGATTGCATCACGCATACGCTTGTCTGTTATTTCAACGTAAACCTGTTGACCGTCAATCTTCACCCCGATCAAATCGCTGTCCATTGTGGGTGATAAGAAATCTGGCTTGACGGTAATCAGTTGCAGGAAGTCTTTGCGGTTAGCTCCCTTTGGTATCTCGGTAAACTTTTGCCCTTGTAGCTCTGGATCACTACCAACGTAAGTAAACTTCTTCTCAAAGCCTCTCGACATCCTTGGGTCATCAGGTGATATCACGCGCCAGAACGAATCATCGGGTGATGACTTGATTAGATTAACAAGCCTTTGTCCGAACTCTTTGTTCTTGATCGAACGCACAATCGCTCGTTCAGCGTTGAGCATTATGTGACCAAGCGGGGATTGAGCGGCAGACTCTCGGCCCATCGCTCTCAATGTCTCTTTGCCCTTGGTGCTCAAGCTGCTGCTGGTAATAACTGACTCAGCGTAGTCATCTTCAATTTCTTTACCCCTCAGTGGGGCATAGTATTTGTAAGCACCGCTAATCACATCGGCATTTTCTTTGGAGATCAACCCACCAGCTACTGTGGTATTCATTGTTTCTCGAACGATCTGGTCAAGATCGCTTGCGACATCCAAGAACTTCTTGGCTCTGCTGTTACCGCCGCTCCATGTGCCGGTATCATCACTCCACTGCATGCCGTACTTGTTTCTCATCCGATCTTTAACAAAGCTATCGGTAAGCTTTTCACCCGTCTTCAAAGAACCAGACCCTGGATTTGTCTCTGGGTCACGTTGCGGGTCTCTTAGGCTGATAGTCTTGTTGCGCTCAATTGCGTGACGCAAGGTAAGGAACTCATCTATCTCATCAAGATCAAGCTTGAGGTCTGCTATCTTGTTGGCAAGGGGTCTCTTTCTGTTCTCTTCAAACTCTCTACCGGCAAAACCAATCTTACCAGGAACACTTTCCTCGCCCCTGTATGGTGACGCAGACTCAGGCAGTTCCTTTAGGCCGACACTTTTGCGCCAGTCGTTGATTTGTTTTTCAACATTCTTAAAGCCAACAAGCTTGTCTTGTATCTGATAGACAAATCTGTTGCCAAGGGTGTGGCTGTTGGATTGAATTGATAACGGCGTTGCACCGTCCAACATTTCTTGTTGAGCTACTGCAAATTTAACATCTGGGTTTTGATCCGCTGCGTGTACTATTGATCCTTCTGCATTTCGGTTGGAGAACTCTTCTGCTGCTTGTTGGCTTTCCTCGACTCTTGCCGCGAGTATTTCTGTATTAGGCGTTGCATCGCTAAGGTTCCTGCCTGCATTGCGTCTTTTTCTAGTCCTTTCGAGTTGTCGTTTGGTGATTTCTGAAATGGTTTCATTGGTAGATGCTCCTCGATATCCCGCTTCTTTTGCTGAGTTGATCATGTAGAACCATCGCATCGCTTGTAGTGACGCTGGATCGTTCGCCTTACCTGAGACCTTGTCGTATTCTTGCTTGAATATAGTAGAGAATTCTTGGAACAACTTGTCTTCGTCTACTGTGACAGGGACACCAGTGTTCTTCTCAAACAAGCCCTCGAAGTAGCTGCGTATAAACCTAGATTCCCATACGTCAATGGTTGTGTATCGTGAGTCACCTGTCAAGTTCAGGGTGTATGAACCAATCTTTTTGCCAAAGATAAACATCCTTGGAATGAGTTCGTCTTGACCCGTTGCCTGTTTCACAAGCGACTTGATGGCACCCATGCCGGATACGTTGCTCTTGTATCCCATCTCTTTGTTAAACGCTTGAAGCTCTTTGGGTGTGACACCCTCACGCAGATAGTCAACAGCAGCTTGAACTGGGTTGGGTTCATTGGCGAATGTCTGCACTAAAGAATCAAAAACCTTGAGCGACATCGCTTTAGTTGGTGCAGTGGTGCCTGATATTTGGAAAGGTGAGCTTGCTACAACCCGATTGCCTTTGGGGCTAAGCCCTAGCTCAATGTCATTCAAGTTGCCTTTTTGCTTGAACAAACCAAGCAGATTGAGAGCGTCACCTACGTTCGCAGACAACACGGTGGCTGGTGATGTCAGCCCGTTAGCAACCTGATAAAACAACATGTCATCGTCGGTGATGGTGCCGTACTCTTCTTCGAGAGCGGCCCTGATCGCTCGCATATCCTCGGCGTAGTAATCTGAATACTTGGGGTTGTTTGATACAAACGTTTGAACGTCTCTGATTGCTCGTTTGGCTGCGGTCTTTACCTTGCTTGGATCTACCGTGCCTTTGATCTCAGCCATGACCTTGGGCCAGAAGTTACCAAAGAACTCCTCTTCCACTGCTGAGTTATAGTCTGCGTACTTTGTCTTTGCTCTTTCTACCAACCCCTCTATCGGGCTAGAAGACTTAGCCATTGCTATATCTGGGACAGGTTGGCCCTCTGCAAGAACCTCTTGATCCTCTTCTACCACATCGGGTAGCGGGGCAACCTTATCAAATGTTTCATCTATCTCTCGGCCTATGCCTCGCTCCGGCACCGCCTGTAAGCCCTTCTCAAGCAGCATCAGGGTTCTAATCTGCCCCCGTTCTCTGGCACCGATCTCGCCGGACTCTAGCCTCTGAAGGACATCCTCGAACGTTTGGAAGCCTGTGCCTCTAAGTGCGCTGCCTGTTCGCTCAAACAAGTTAAACATTCGGTTGATTAGGTTCTTTGGTTTGCCAGAGATGAGTGACTTATCTTTTCTTGCGTATCTAATAAGCTCAGCAACAGCCTCTTCCATTTGACCAACTGAGGAGAGGTTTTCGTATCGTCGTTGCGCGTTGTTGTAGAAGGTTTCATTACCAGTGTTAGGGAATATCTTCTTTCGTACAGCATTTTCAAGCAGACGCCACTCATCATCCTTCCACAGGTCAAGACCCCTAACAGCGTGAACAACTTCGTGATCTAGAATTTCTGCAAGTGCAGCTTCCCTTGCTTCTGGGCTATCGTCCCTAGCCATTTGATTGGCTCGGTCTATCGCCAAGAAGACTGTCTTGGGGGATCGATTGTAGTAGCCGAGAGCTTCTTGGATTGCTGCGTCTTCTATAGGCTCGCCTTGAAGAACTAGCTGCCCATCTCTGGTGACAGGCCCGTACTTGAGGATGTCAAGAATACGCAACCTGACATCATCCAACCCAAAACCCTTGAGGGTCTCTGATAGTTTGTTTTGTAGGTTTTGAGCCTCTTCAGAAACATCCTCTTGATACGGCTCTGTTTCAAACTCAGGTACTGGGGGAGGTGATGGCAGTCTTGCCATCTCAGGAACGGTGCCGTCAGACTGGACAACACCAGAATCTTTCAACGCTTTTTGTAGTGCGGTAGCGACAACACGCTTGCGCTTTTCACTAACGACATCAGCCAGTTGAGATTGAATGTTTTCAATTGTGCCGTCGCCAGTTTCTCTGACGAACGCAAGCGCATCATTGTACTGTGTTCTTGTGAATGGCTTGGGCCTGAAGTCAGGCAACGATACCGCTGCATCACCAGGAACAATAGGTAACTTATTCAACTCACTGACAAGAAACAACCTTTGAGAGGGAGACATCTTGCTGATGTCTGACTCGTTAACTATCTGCTCAAAAGCATACGCCATTTGAGGAGAGTCAACGTCAGTGGCTATGTTTTTTGATTCTAAGACCTGCTTTATCTCAGCCTTGGTGGCCCTATCGTCTTGGTATTCCTGTCGGCTACGGGCAACGTTCGCGCCTACAGAGCCAAAGTCTGTTAGCCCTTCTGGTGCGACAGGCTCTTTGACACCAACCAGCACATCAAAGACTCTAGGGTAACTGTCACCAAGAACACTCTTCGCTTCTTCTAGAGTGAATTCTGTTTTCTCTGGTAAGCCATTCTGTCTGCGCTCAAAGTTTATCTTTTGAGCAGCGGTCATGTTGGATAACGGTTTGTAGATCTTCTGACCACGATCAGTTAACGGGGGCACACCGTATTGCTGCCGGTGTAGTGCATCAATACTTATCCCTTCGACATACGGCGAGCCAACACCTGAAGTAGTTCTTGCTGCTTCGTTAAGCACCTCGGCGGTCACGGTGTGACCTTGCGGTCTTAAAAGCTTTTGACCAACATTAAACAACGAGGCTGACTGCTCTGGCGTGTACGGCTCTGGTGTCAGGTCTAACGAATCAATGACCGAGTTGGTGATGTTTCGGTTTATAAGCTCTTGATTTAGATTGGATGCTAGGTGCGCCGCCGCTTCGTATTCTATTGCTGATGTGCCGTACTCTTGACCGTTGATGGAGTGAACGACCTTGTACTCAATACGCTGACTAGCCGGAACTTTTATCGTGCGAACGCCTTCAGGAGTTCTTATCTGTCTCTCAGTTTCAGGGACGGTAACCTGTTCTTCTATAATCTGAAAATCACCAGCTTCAGGAAATATCCCGTCACTCAAAGCGGCATCTCTTGCTATTTGTGAAGCATAAGCTTTGCCAATGAACTTATTTGTCTCTGTGTCTGATGTTTGCCCGTATACACCGACATTGGGATCAAGCTGTTGTTGAGGATTAAACGGATCACCGCCACGGACAGAAGCATTTATTGCCGCAATCTGCTGCTCTCTAGTTGGAACAGCACCAGCCTTTAAGCCTTTTATGTAATCATCTTCTCTAGCAAGACGAGCATCATTTTCAGCTTGACGCCTAGCCTTCTCAGCTTCTTGGTAGTAAATCTCTGTAAGTACTTCTTCTTGCTTTCTTAGTTCGCCCTCTTTCTCTTCTAGTGAAGACTGAACTATCTTGTTCCTGCGGTTAGCAACACCGACAGAGATACCGTCAACTAACGTACCGGCACCAAATCCAACGGTGAAGTCATCCCAAAGAGTGTCGCCTACCTCAATGTTGTCATCGTACATACCGTATTGAATGGCATCTTGAGCCAAACTATTTGCGGCTTCTTGTATTCCCTCTTTCATGCCAGTGCTCAATGAGCTTCTAACACGATCCATACCCGTCATAACTCGAGACACTTCTTTTGATAGTCGTATCTGCTGGCTCATCAGGTTGGCTGCGAGGAGTTCGTCGCCAGCGTCAATCGCTTGGCGTCTTTGAGCGTCAAGGGCTTCTAATCGTTGTTGTGGTTCTTTGATACCTCGGATCTTTTTAAGAACACTTAGCGGTGTAAATGCTTCAAAACCGCCAACAATTCCACCAAAAATAATAGATAGATCAGCGTTGTCTTGATCAATATCAATGCCTCTGGCCCTTGATTGCTCTATTCTTTGAGCTTGATCATCTGCACCAAACCCGCCACCAGCCGCGATTGTTGACCCTGAACCAAGGATTCCAGCAGCTTTTGCGCTCGCACCCAGAGTTCCGGCAGCTTTAGCAACCCCAAATCCAGGTATAGCAAATGAGGCGATAGAACCTAACGCTTCACCAACCTTTACTGCATAGCTATCTTTATAAGCTTCATCAACACCAATCGCAGAGTCGATTGCCCGCTTACCTTCGTTGGCAAGACGAATAATCTCGTTCTCTTCTCCGCTATCAATAAGATCTTCAAGGCCAACCAGATTAGTACCAGCGTCAGCTATGTGGGCAAGACCGGCACCAGCAGTCAACAACCCTTTGCCTAAACCCCTGACAGGGGCGGCAAGCAATTCAGAGGGTAGTCCAAGAGCGTATTCGGCAGTGCTCATCTCTTCATATGCTTGGTTTATTCCAAGCTGCTGAAAGTAATCAGACTTATCTATCTTGCCGTCATAGAATGTGTCATACAGGTTCGTGGCTAGATCATAATCAGATATATCATCGTACTGCGGGTACTGTTCTCTAAACCTTGCCAGTTGCGACATTACTGTGCATTTCTCAAGTTGAGCGGATCGTTTTCTGGTGTCAGGATTGCGTTAGGAGTTTCTGCCGTCGGTGGGGTGCCGCCTTCCTTGTCGCCAGTTTGAATGTCATCTCTAGGCTTAATCAAGCCAAATCCAGCCATAAGGTTTTCTGCAAACTCACGAATCTCTGCTGGGCTTGGAGTTCCATTAGGGCCAGTGTAATCTCGTATGAAGTCTTTAATCCCTGCGGATATTGTAGGCGCATACAAAGAAAGCTCTTGTGTGTAAGCCCGCCTTTGCGACTCTGTTGCTAGATCCGCATACCTTTGTGCGGATATTTTTGCAGTCAAGCTATCAAGAGCAAACTTTCTGTCTGCCTCATCTTGGGCAGCGAGAAGCTTAGCAGCCTCCATTTCAACACCGACAAGCCTATTGATCTGATCAGATTCTATTCCGGCAATGGCTAGTTCACCTTTACGATCAGACTCATAAGCTCTGATGGCTCGCTCGCTTGCTGTTTCAGCAGTCCTCAATCTAGACTCTTCGGTCTTGATTCCAAGATCCATTCTAGCTTGCTGTTGGGCCATCATCATGCGGGTAGACAACTGCTCTTCAGCACTCGCCTCTTTTCTACCTTGCCGTCTAATGTCGGCGGCAGTTTGCCCAGCCTTAGATATACCACCAGCCAAATTGCCACCAGCAATACCGGCACCTAACTGAATCAATGCTTGAGCGCCAGCTTCTTTTCTCGCTTCATCGCGTATGCGTTGTGCTCGATCCTCTTGGCTTGAAATCAGCCTTTCGTAGTTAGGCATATATTGACCGAAATCAGGCGTGTAACTTTGAACCAAACCGCTGTAATCGGTTGTCCCTAGCCCAACCTTCCCTCTTAACTTATCAGCTAGTGATTGCTCGCCTTCTTTAGGTGTGAGAAGCGCCCTAGCTTTTGACACATCGGCTTCGGCAGTGTCTCTGTTTATTTTGTCTATAGCATCCATTGAGCTTTGGTAAACGTTAGCGGTTGCATCCGTTTTAGACCCAGTGCCTTGTACTCCAGAACCTGCGGTGCCATCTCCTGATGTATCTTTGTAGTCAACTGGGATTACTCCATACTTATCGTTAAACCCACCCAATGCATTATTGGCTAGGATAGATTGAATAAGATCTGGGTTTGCAAGATCAACCGTACTCACCCTAGTAAGGTCTCGGAAACTAGCTCCAGCACCAGGCTCTTTGGATATGTCAGGGGTGCCGCCTTCTACTTCACTGGCTTGAACTTCACCACCAAATGGTGCTCTAAGGGATTGTATACTTGCCATCAAAGCATCAGCGGTGCCTTCTGGTGCGCTACCAATCCCTCTTTGCGATGGGGTTTGAGTAAAGCTACCAACAGCAGGGCTTGCCTCTCTGTTTCGCCTATCTTGAGATTGCTGGCGAATCATTTCTCCATACTCTTTTAGCTGTAACTCTTTAGTTCGAGCCGTTCTTGCAGGATCTGTTGGCTCTGGTAGAACTGTTTGGCCTTCCATCCTACTAAGCTCTTGAGCATACAGCCGGTCAGATTCGGTTATTGGAAACTGAGTTATGTTTGGATAGCTGGAGGGGTCTTGGTCTACCACCCTCTTAAAACCGCCAACATTCTGATCATACATATCTTGCGTAGGAATCATGGAAGGTGGAGGCGAAAATGGTTGGGTCTCTGTCGGGCTAGTCCCGCCAAACACTTGCTGTAACGCATCGTATGCTGCATTGCCAGGACGAACGATGCCGCTCATTGGAATGTTTTGCATTTCACGACCAACACCAACTGTATTAGGTGCCATGACTGTGGAAACAGGCGTACCAGCAACTGTTTGCAATGATGCTTCGCCAGCGGTATCAAAATATGATCCCTCTAAGCTGGCTAGTATGTCATCCATAGTAAAGCCTTGATCCTTCAAGTCTTGCAGGTACTGCATTCTTTCATCAATAAAAGCTAGGCGTCTTGGATCGTTCTCATACTCTTCAGCAGTTATTGGCCCAGGCCCACCAAACGGAACCTTTTCACCATTAGCCATCTGAACCACGCCGCCAGCATACATACCCATAGGAGGCTGCTGGGGCATCCCTTGAGGCATAGCTTGTGGAGGCATAGGCTGCTGCATACCCTGCGGAGGCATGCCTTGAGGAGGCACAGGAGGCCCGCCAGCGAGAGCCTGCATCTCAGGCTGCGGAGCACCCATAGCAGCGATACCCTGCTGCATCACCTGATCCTTCACAGTGCCTTGATTCTCTTGACGTTTCTGAAACCGTTGACGCATGTCACCACGCCGCTGTATCTCAGATACGACTAAGAACTGCGGGATTCGTCCTGTAGGTTGCTTAGCTTCTTTCTGTAAGGCTTGATCAGGCAAGCCTTTAACCATGTCTTCGATTTCTAATATGTTCACTATCAGCCTCTCATGGCGTTATACAGACCTACACCACCGATGCCGGCACCAAGCAACTGTTGTGTATCGCTTGGGCCACCGAATGTAGCTGTTGATGTGCCTGGTGTAACAGGTAGTCCCTGAAG
>Ga0181416_1000077_pt1 | contig 23753 bp, 36 predicted proteins | sample 39SPOviralmetaG_FD_130141 | JGI IMG/M metagenome (GOLD analysis project Ga0181416, IMG submission 130141) | Marine viral communities from the oligotrophic San Pedro Time Series (SPOT) site, San Pedro Channel, CA, USA - 39 SPOT_SRF_2013-01-16 | ecosystem: Environmental > Aquatic > Marine > Strait... | reverse complement strand
GCTGTTGTTAGGTGGAGGTAGGTAGCTTATAGTATGTATGGTTTTCATAGTAAAAATTGTGAGGTTTTTTAATTACGTTATACCAAGACCAATTTTCCATACATACTATAAGCTATCTATACAGATAGAGAGAGGAGGAAATATGACAGAGCCTTATGTATATAAAAACCCAATGAAAAAAGATTGGGATAAAGATTGCGTAATAACTCTAACATTTCCAGAGGAAACAACAAGTGAACAGATAGATGAACAAGTTGATGAACTTGTGAAACTAGCTGATAACAATAAGTTGTTTACTTTTTTAAGTCATAGCATTGACTTAATAGAAGAAAAACTAGACGAAGAAGATGACATATAAAGACTATGTTCGATACTTTAATTTAGTATATATGCGATTAAGTGAATTTAATTATAACATTGTGCGTTGGTTTAGATATAATAACATGCAATTTAAATTAGAAAAACAAATCGTATTGAATATGTTTGATTTAATGTCAGAAGAATTAGAAACAGGATATGTATGTCATCAATGTCATGAACAATTGGCATTTGATGATGAACATTCAGAACTATGGTGGTGTAAAAGATGTGAATCTATTTACGAACCATGGGAAATTGAAGAGAGGAATAAAATATATGAGTGAGCATGACGGAGAAGACTGCTGTGATAATTGTAACGAACTGAACGATGATTTTGTAGGAAAATCAATGTTTGGTAGTCACGATGCAGTAAAAATTGTTGATGTAGACTTAAAAGCATATGCAGTTGTTTTAACTTATCTAAAAGATGATGAATATGTTAATTTTTGGAAAGATAGATTTGCAAATTTTAATGAAACAGATGAATTAATGACTAGATATGAAGTTGATGCAGTTGGACCAAAAGAAGCAATAGATGCAGCGATGAGATTAGATAGTTATCGTAAAGCTTCTATTATGACAGGTTGGTGGAACTGTTTACCTGATGAAATAAGTACAGATGATATGGGAGAAGTATTAAATAGTGTTGGTAACTCAGGATTATTTAACAGATTTTTCTTTAGTGAACCTACAGGAATACAAGTTGTTCTTGTAGAGAATGAAAATAAGTTAATTGATAAAGCTATGGAAGCTACTACTCATGTTATGAGTCATACTGGTGACTTAGCAGAAGATTGGCTTAAAGATATGACAGAGAATAGTGGTAAAAATGACGAGCAAGAGTAAGCTTGTTAGACAAAATCCACCTGCTTCAAATCATAGTAGAAAAGGTAAGACAGCTACGATATTAACAGATGAAAAAGTAGAAACTTTGTTAAGTACACCTTATGAATGGTATTTAATAGCTAGTTGTAGCAATTGGGTATCAGGTGTTAAACAAAATATAGAAAATATGACTCAAACTAATATCAGACATCTTAAAGATGTTGGTAAGTTTGAAGTTAAACAAAGAAAAAATGACGATGGAGAAATAGATATCTATTGTCGTTTTATTAAATTAGAGGATGTAGATAATACATTCTAGACAGGAGAATACATTGGAAGAAACAATGGAGAAAGGACCTATAACTTGTTGGGACAAAGTCGCATCAGCTATAGGTAATGCAGATAGAATACTGTTATACGGGCCACCTGGTACTGGTAAAACATATGCAGCTGCAACTAATAAAATAGGATTAAACATGAGTGGAGAACCTAATGTTTATCAAATTACTATGACAGAAGACACTGCTAGTGCAAACTTAGAAGGGTTTTATAAACCCAATTCGTCAGGTGGATTTGAATGGCATGATGGTATAGCAATCCAATCATGGAGAAATGGTGGAAGATTAGTAGTCAATGAAATTGACCACGCTTCACCAGATGCTATGACATTCTTACATGCTGTATTAGATGATAAAGATATAGCACAGTTGACATTAAATAATGACGACAAAGAAACAGTAAGACCAAAGAAAGGTTTTAATGTTATAGCTACAACTAACAGCCTACCAGAGAGCCTACCCATGGCACTTAAAGATAGGTTCCCAGTTAAAATACATGTAGATACAATACACCCTAGTGCATTAAAAATGTTTCCAAAAACATGGCATCAGGTAATTAGTGATACTTCATTAACAGAAAATATGGAAGATAGAGTATCAGTTAGAGCTTGGAGAGAATACTTTGAGTTACAACAACGTGGTGTTGAAATGAAAATGGCAGGTAATTTAATATTTGGTGAAAGAGCAGATGAACTGCTTGACGCTATTAAATTATCTGATGTTAATATACATGACAATAGCTTGAAAAATGTACAAGAAGAAGAATAGTAAGGTACCCTTTCCAGAAATAGCTTCTGGGGAGGGACCATGGAAAATCTATGATGATGCAAATCAACCTAGAACTTCTACTCTATCTCATGAAATGTATGTTCCTACAGATGATGAACTATGTTCATTATGTGGTTCAAACCATAACAAACAAATTAGAAGACATGAACTTGGCCATGCTAAGTGGAGTCCTAAAACTGTAGGTAAACTCAAAGAGAATGAGAATGAAAAATGCATTGAGATATGTGAAGAAATTCGTATTAACTATAACTTAGGTATAAAAGATATATATCTAGATGATTGGGTTGTATGTCAACCTATTCATGAAGAAAGAGCTATAGATTTATTTTATAATAGTTCTTTGTTCGATATAGTTTCATATATTATGATATGTATGGCACCTATAGAAACTAATAGCAATAGTTATTATTCTGGAAGAAGGCCAGCTAGTAAAGAGTTTGCATCTTTGATAGAAATATTTGAAGACCTAAGAGAAATACCTAGGGACTCAGCAAAAGCATTAACTAATTTGCGACTCAATCAAATAAATTGGTGCTTTAAACAAGCAAATAATTTATGGGAAAGAATTACATATACTAGAGGTTATTATAAAAAACCTAGTAAGTATATTAAAACTAGAAATGCAGCTAAAATCTTGTTTAAACTTATGGAACAGTTTAGTGAACCACCTAAAGAGGAACAGGTTCTTGAACAAGCCAGAAAAGCTGCATTAGCTAAACAAAAAGCTAATAGTGCTAATAAGCAAACAAGTGGTAACAGTTCAGAAGGTGAAGGTGATGATATAGCTTCACTTGATGAATTAATGTCTAGAAATGCAGAGCAGATGTTTGAAATGACATCTCAGAGTAATAGTAATATGAATTATAAACCTAATCTAAATGATATGGCAGGTAAGTGGGGTAAGATGCAAATATTCAAACCTCATCTTGAAGTAAATCTACAATCTAAAATTAAAGGTGGTAGAGAATACAGGCCTATGGATTACGGTGTAAATCCAAAGTATATGAATCGTTGGTGTGTGGATAAAAAAGTATTCAAACAAAAACAAAGAGTATATGGTGGAACAATACTAATAGATGCGTCAGGTTCTATGTCCTTTAGTGGCGAAGATATACTAGAAATAATGCAGATGTTACCTGCAGTTACTATTGCTATGTATAACGATAGAGGTCAGGATTGGGAAACAGGTTCATTGCGTATCATTGGTCAAAATGGTAAGAGAGTTAATCAAGACTATCTAGATAGATGGACTGGCGGTGGTAACTTAGTTGATGGCCCAGCGTTAGCTTGGCTGGCTAAACAACCACCTAAAAGAATATGGGTTAGTGATATGTATGTCTTTGGATTACATAATTCAAACTCAAATAACTTATTAAAAGATTGTATTGAACAATGTAAGCGTTCAGGAATTACTAGGCTAGCTGATGTTGATGAAGTAAAAGAGTTTGCTTATCAACTGAATCAGCTACAATAGAAGGAAGGAAAATTAGGGGTACCGTGCAACTGGCAACAGTGGGTTGTACTCCTTTCCGACCTTAAGCACGGTATTCCATCTGTGGATGGGGGTGTCCAAGTTAGAGCATAAACAACTACCCGTTGATATTATGCTAACGGAGGTTAAACTCCTCCCACCTCCACCATTTTCTTTTATATTTACTTGTATTTTTTTTAAATCAACTATAATTATCTTATGACAAATATAGATGAACTACTTAATGAAGCAGAGCATGGAAAGAAAGGTAACTATGTTGAGGATAGAATTACTCCAGAAGCAGAACCTTTTTGGATTGCTTTAAAAGATAGAATAGTAAAAAAGAAAATAAAGATGAGACCTTATGTAGTACATAGGTTATTGCATGATGAATTTGGTATAGAAATATCTGAATCTGCAATAAGAAGATACTTACAAAAGCTAGAAAGGGATAACAATGTCTAAAGATATTGATAGCTTAATGGCTGAAGTTGAATCTAAAGTTATTCAAGATTTAAAAAAAGATAACTTAAATCTTTTAAAAAAACTTGAGAAGTCAAAGAATAAAAAAGAAGAGATGGTTGATGCAGTATATGATGCAGTATCAGCTAACTTAAGAACATGGGACAAACCTTCAATACCTAAACCTTCTAACTTAAAGAAGACTAAGGATGAAGAAATAGCCATAGCAGTATTAAGTGACATACAACTTGCTAAAGTTACACCTGATTACAATACAGAAGTAGCAGAAGAAAGAGTAATAGCTTATGCTAAAAAGATAGTTGACATTACTAATGTACAAAGACAATCTCATCCTGTTAATAAAGTTGCAGTGTTTGCAGTTGGAGATATTATAGAAGGTGAATTAATATTTCCAGGCCAATCACATTTAATTGACAGCAGCTTATACAAACAAGTAACAGTTGATGGGCCTAGAATTATAGGTAAGTTCTTTGATATATTACTTGCTAACTTTAATGAAGTAGATGTTCATTGGGTTATAGGTAATCATGGCCATTTAGGTGGTCGTAGTCGTAAAGACTATCATCCAGATTCTAACGCTGATAGGATGCTAGGTAACATCATGAAGATGGTATTTAGAGATGAAAAGCGTATAAAATTTACAATACCTGACAGTACAGGAGACAATCATTGGTTCGACATAGCTGATTTAGGTAAAGAATGTAAGTTTTTATTGTGGCACGGAGACAATGTGAGAGGTTTTAGTGGATTTCCATGGTATGGTTTCGGTAAGAAGCTACAAGGTTGGAAAACATTAGCAGCTAATGGTCTTATGCCAGACTTTGACAACGCTGTAGCAGGCCATTTTCATACACCTACAACAATGTATCTTAATGATATAAGGTTATGGGTTAATGGTAGTACTGAAAGTTACAATACATATGCATTAGAACAGTTAGCTAGCATGGGTAGACCATGTCAATGGTTACTATTTTGTAAGGCAGGTACTGGCGTAACAGCAGAATATCTAGTAAAATTGGAAGATGTATAGTACATATTAACAGAAGGTATGTCAAGCAATGAAAGTAATAGGAATAGAATACGCTGGAATTGGGACTCAACCTTACTTTATAGTAAGATATGAAGATGAAAGAGTTGAACTAGTGCCAATTGAAAGAGGTATAACTAACTTAGAAAAAGAAAAAATAGGTTAAGAATTAACGGGACCTATCGGTCCCTTTATTTCTTTTCTCTATTATGAATATATAGGAAGGATATTATGGTAGAAAAAGATACCAAGAAATTATTATCCCCTTTTCCACCCCATTTGGTTAAGAAAGCACCAGCTGGGAAGTTTGGGGACTATGTACCACACGCTAATTATGTTGAAAGACTAAGAGATAGTGGTATTAACTATACCTGGAAATGTGAACCAGTATATAGTACACACAACGGTGAAAAGAGAATAGTAGGTGCTAAAGGTACTATAACTATTGAAGGTATGGGAAGTTACGATGGCTTTGGTGATATAGATACATTTAAAATGAACAATGATAAGTTCAATGATGGTACTAACCTTAAAGACGCAGAATCAGATGCATTTAAGCGTGCATGTATGAGGTTTGGTCTTGGTGTAGAGCTATGGTCAGGTTCAACTCAGACTGAAGAAGAGGCTGCGGCTGAGGCAGCTAGAGAAGCTTCAGTTGAAGTTACTAAAGTTGACATGCGTTTAAAAGAGAACAAAGTTCCTAAACCAGAACCAAAACCTATAGATGAAGTTAAGTTAAATGATGATGGAACTATAGCTGAGGCACCTTTCTAATGGCAGATATGGAGTTTATACAAACAACTGTTAACGCTATGTTAGAGGGAAAGAATAGTGAAACTAGAATGAAAATTCTAGGATTAGCTAATCAATACTGTCAAGTACTTAAATTTCCTATGAAACTTACTGATTATAATGATAAACAATTAGATAAATACTTTGGATTTATTGAAAAATTATCAGATATGCCAGAGGTATTCACACAAGAATCATTTGAAAAACTACCCCTTATAGAAAAAGTATCTAGTATAATGGGAGAAGTTACAGAGATAGAAATAGAAGGTGGAGATAACTCATCAACTATTCAAGGAGTGGTTAGTAAAATGGCCGAAGCAAAAAAATATAGAGACGATTTAAAATGTCCTTACTGTGGACAAATGGTCTTTGATAATCGTAACAATAAAAAATCAGATAAAAGTCCAGACTTTGTTTGTTCTACTAATGACCCTGCTATATGCGGTGGACATAGTGGTAAATGGAGAAAGTCTTGGTGGATGGATAATAATGATATCCCCGAAGACTGGAACTTAAATGAAGGAACAGTGTAAAGACTGTACTAAAATTCTATCTATAAAAAAAAGAAAAAAAAACTATCGTATTATTGCTTGTAACAATTTAGGTTGTCTTCAATATATGGTAGAGATTAGGAGAAATAAATGATAGTAGAATCGTTTAGGGGCATAACTGTTCCTAAAGATATTAAATCAAAAGAGGAACTCATTAGATGGGCTTTAGAAACAAATCGTTTTAAAGAACCTATTAGTAATGGTGAGTTTGTTTTTGACCTTAGATGTACTAGATTCGGTAGTACATTGTTTAACCTTAGAGCTGAAGGTTATGATATTGCAACTATGCCAGCTAAGAAAAGAGGACATTACCTTTATTACTTAGTTAGTACACCTGCAGATAGTACAACTATGAAAAAGAAAGGACAACGCTTACTTAATAAGTTAAGAAAAGCAATGGCCTAGAAGTGGTTGGAATATTACTCAGTTGTGCATTATCTTTGCCTGTGAGCCTAGACAGTATAGCTGAGTATGTCCAATGTAGAAACATTGAAAAAAAAATAGAATATGTTATTGAATGGAAACCATTAGTATCTGAATACTTTAAACAAGAAGACATACCTAAAGCATTAGCAATTATATATTGTGAATCTTCAGGTAGAGACTATGTAGTAAATGACAATACAAATGGAACAAGAGACATAGGACTATGGCAATTTAATGATGATACATGGGCATGGCTAAAACCAAAATTAAAAATAAAAAGCAATAGAACTAACCCTAAAGTATCAACAGCAGTGGCTTCATGGTTAGTGTACAATGACGGTTGGTATCATTGGAATAGTAGCAAACACTGTTGGGGAGATGTAGATAAACATGGCTAAACCAAAAAGAGATGATTCTGTAGATAATATATTTAATGCACCAATGAAATTAAGACATTGGGCAGTAACATTAATAGGATACTTAGGAGATAGTAGAACAAATACATTACCTAATACAACAAAAGTAGATGAGTTAATAGGACAATTCGTTAAAGATTATAACTTTTACTACAATAAAATGAGAGAGGAAGAAGAATAATGAGTCACCCAATACCAGGGTTAGAATATTTTTGTGAAGAATGCTTTAAAGATTTAGAAGAAGGAGGACATATATGTCTATAAATACAAAATTTATGACAAAAACACAAAAAGAATTAAATGATAATTTAATATCAACAACACATATAAATAAGCTTAAACTTAAAGAAGAAAAGAAAGCTAAAACTTTATTACTTAAAAGTTATGGTGGTAAAAGATTTCTAGGATTAACTAAAGCAGGTAAACCTGTCTTTGTTTCTTATGAATTTAATCTTTCCGATTTAAAATTAAAGATGTCTTTCTCTCATCAGCTGCGTATCTTAACGGAAGAAGGTGCCAAACTTGCGAATGACAGATATACATTTGAAATGAAAACTAGACCTAACATTAGCTTTGACTTAATGACAAGAAAGTTAGACAAGAAAAGAGGTGGAGAAGTAACCATCCAAACTCTAAACTATTTGCAGCGACTATATGAACTAATTGATATTAATTTTCACAAAGGTTTTGTTAAAGACAAACCTACAAAGTTAATGTTTAAATACATTGCAGATGCTATTTATGTAGGAACTGATGTAACTCAACATGACATTATGGATTACTGTAATCTTCCAGAAAGTATATACTTTGTACCAGAAGGAACATGGTCATATCCTGATGAGTTATAAACCATTACCTAAAGAAGTAACTATTAAGAGGTCCAAGGTAGAAGGCCTTGGCCTCTTTTCAACTAGAACTATTGAGAAAAATACAGAACTAGGAATAACACATTACAAGACAGATAAAAAGACAGCACATGATGTTATTAGAACGCCTTTAGGAGGTTTCATTAATCATTCTGACTATCCTAATTGCATACTTGAAATTAGAGATGACGAGTATTTTTTATTTACAAATAAGCTCATCATTACTGGAGAAGAACTTACTTTAAAATACCATATGTATGATATCAACAATGATTAACCTTCTGCTTTTTTTTTAAATACATAATAGAATATAAGGCAATGGCAGACGGGCAATTTGTATCTCTTAAAAGGGCTCTATTCGTCTCTCAGGGGTATTCAGGTTAATATTTTTTCTTGTATCTTTTCTTCTTACCAGTTTTAGTAATTGGCATATTAATATCCTCTTGTTATTTTCTTAAGATTGTTTCTTAATTTTATTTGTTTATTTAAAGCTTGTTGTTTTTTTAATCCTTGAACAGTATCATATCGTTTATTGTAATTCCTTCTAGAACCTGCATGACTAAATATTCGGTCTACATATTTTTCATAACCTCCACCTTTGTCAAACCAAGGTGAATTAGGATTATTTTTAAACCACATATTAAATCCTGGACTTGAAAAATCTTTATCTATCCAGGTAGTTACCATTCGTTCTCTAGCTTTATCTCTCATAGCTGTATGAGATTTAATACGAGCTTTCATTTCACGCTCACCTAAACCATGAGTAGTCCAATCTTTCTTAGGGTCTATAGCTGACATTAGTATCCTTTAGTTCCATATTTGTTTTTACTCTTCTTAGTATGAAACTCTGTACCACCAGGACCTAAAGCACGTTTAGTACCTTTATATAATCCTTCAGCAGCTAACATAGCTACAGCACCAGGAGTTATTCCACCTAATAATTTACTCCCTTTAGCTATTGCAGGAGCAGCTTTACCATACTTAGCCAACTGAGCACTAACCATTCTCTCTTCAGGAAATCCAGCTTTTAAACCTTTTGCTGCTAAATGATACTGTTTATTAAAACTAGCAACGTTTTTTGCAACATCCTTAGACATAGTTCTATAACCATAATCAAATGCACGTTTTATTTCTCTAATACCACTAGAGTTCTTAGGAGAGATTTTACCATACTTAGGGTCGGTTATCCCCATAGGACCTTTTTTAATCCAGTTTGTTTGTTGAGCAGCTAATCTCATTCCTCTTTTTGATTTTTTTATTATATTCATATATTCATCATGAGGCCCCTGATACTTATTAAAAAATAACTTCTCAGACATTAGCTATTTTTTGTAACTTGTTTCTTTGCATATGTTTTTATTACTGCCAATGCTGCACCACCACCAGCTAATGCAGCTAACTGAACTACTTCAGCATCTACACCAACAAGAGGAGCAACTGTTAAGGCACCAATAAATGCTTCGATGAATGTCCAAGCAGTACGCTCCAACATATCTTTGAGGTCTTCACTCATTTTATAACTCCATGCTTCATTCCAAGGGGTCCACGCCACATCCTTTTTGAACGTCCCATCAGAGTTTCTTTTTCTCTTATATCTATTTAACATTATACACTATCCTTTTCCAATTACCATCTTAATACCTTTTTTAAGTTCTGTTAAGAATTTTTTACTAACAGCACCTTTAAGATTTTTATCAGCATACAATTTTGCGTCATTTGAAATTCGTTGTTGAGCTATTTGACTTAATGATTTAATATCAAATGAACCATCTTTTTTATAAAAGTTCTTTGATATTTCATTGCCTGTCATTTTAGATGAAGCTTGATTTAAAATCTTATTGACTGCTTCTGGTCCAGCAGCTTTTAATAATTGTTCAGTCTTTGCTTTACTACTAAACTTTGCAGTACCACCTGTCATCTTTAGAGATTCTTTATAAGCTTTCCATACTAATTCTTTTTCATAGCTTTTTCTAAGAGTAGTGTAATCTTGTTGTTTAAATAAATGAGTGAACTTATTCTTCTCATCTAATATACCTGTTGTTTTGTATTTAAATGTATTCTTCGGAGAACGCTGAGCATCTGATTCAAATAAATATTTTTCACCTTTAGGTGCAATACTTTTCAACTGCTCATAAGTTAATGATTTTGTTATTTGTCTAGCATCTCCACCCTCTTGATATCTAAATAAATTCTGTGGTACAATTTTCTTTTTATTTTTATCTAATAAAACTTCACCTCCTTTATTCTTTTTCCATAAATTATTCTTATCCATGAAATTTATAAAACTACCTTTATCAACTTCTGCATAATTCAATGGAGCTTTAGCTACACTTGGTTCCGATTTCAAACCTTCTGCATATGCTGCTTTGCTACTAGTTATAAGCTTTTCTTCTATACCTTTTTTAATGTTTCTAACTTGTACAGCTTCATCGTAAAGAACATCAAATACTTTTTGACTACCTATATTGAAGTCTTTCAACCCCATAGATGTTGCTGCTTTTCCACCTCTTAAACCTTTTGCTAATGAATCTAATTCTGTTTGACCATATTTAGTATCTTTAACTCTTTCTAATTTTGAAAGGTGTTTTTTAAAATCACTATTGCTAACTTCAAAAGAAGCTGTAGCTCCTTGGCCGTAATCAGTAACTCTAACTTTACCTGGTATTTCAATTCCTTGTGCAGCTATATCTTTTAATCCTCGTTTATATTGTTTTCCATATACACTTACCCCTGGTTTAACTTCTCGTGTAACAGTTTTTGTTTGAGGAATTTTCTCACTCATTACAACATTTCGCTTTTGAGGGTTTAGATGTCTATAAAGAGATTCTGTCTTAGTAATTTCTTTTGTTCTAGGGCTTTTATCTCGTTGTGCTTTTTTTAATTTTGATTCTGCTGCAGACAAATTAGCCTTTCCATATTTTATGTCTTCTGGTGTGTAAGCTTTATTAGCAGTTGCTGTTTTTATATATTGTTTAGCTTCAGCTATTTCTTTTTTTGCATCTTTAATAGCTTGACCTGCATCTGTTGTTACAGTTTCTTTTATAATTTTTGGTGGGCCTTCAAGTCGTATTACAGGTTCTGCTTTAGAAATATATCGTTTACCTTTTTTATCTTTAAATGGAACTATTGCTGGTTTATCTGGTACATCTAGGCCAATAGTAAACGAAGTATCTTTTAAACTACCTGTAATAGTAACATTTACATCTTTAGATTTAGCACCTCTAAGTATATTACCACTAGCCTCTGCTTTTAATTCTATCTCAGGTGCTTCATATCCTGGTAAATCTTTTTGAAGTACAGTAGCTACTGCAGGTTGGTCTAGGTTACTTAGATAAATTTTTTCTGCTTTTTTGAAATTACTTAAAGAAGTTTTTTTTGCTTTTTCAAAATCATCTTTAGCTGGGTATTTCTGCCAGTCTGGTATCTTTAATTCTGGTTTCTTAGGTACTTCAACTCTAAATTTCCTACCTTCTGCAGTAAGATTTCCTTTATCATCTATAAAATCTTTTACTTTTAATTGTTTACCAAGATTAACTATTTCTCTTAATTCATCACTTTTTTCTGGTGTAAAAGGTATGATGTTTCCCTTAACATCACGTTGCATTGTACCACTTATTAGATGTGATACCCTTCCACTCTTCATATATTTTGTTGGCTTCCAAGCAAATGTTACATTTGTTTCTAATACTACAGGATTTTGTAAAGCGTCTGCAATTTGTTGACCTTTTAAAGCTTTATCAATTTGTTGACCAGCAACACCCTTAATTTGAAAACCTTCTGTAAACGAACCAATATCTTTTTGGCCTTTACTTGCAGAAGGTTGAGCACTTTCAATAATCTCTCCTTCTGACCACCATTCCCTACCTCTAGGTTCATTAACTCCTTCAATGTATTCCATTCTTTCTGAAATCATTCCTGCTTCACCTGGTAAAGTACCAGCATCTTGTAGTGCATTCTTAAGAAGATTAGGCATAGGAGACTGGGATTTTTCAAATTTACTTCTTGTTTCAGATTGTTTTTTAGTTTGATATTTTGCAGCATCAGGGTCAACTACATCTGGTTCGGCTAGTTGTGATTCTTTGGGTCCTTCTTTACCAGCCCATTTACCAGCATGTTGACCAGGGGTTATTTGTTTTTGCCAGTTAGAAATAAGTCTTTCTGATTCAGACATAATTAATTGTTCTTTAGTTACAGGAGTATCTTTTTGAATTGTCTTTTCAAATTTTGATTTATACATAATATCTAAATCATCTACATCTATTATTTTGTCACCTGTTATATTTAATTTATTAATTATTTTGTCTGCTGATTCTCTGTTTGATTTACTTCCAGATTTATCAATAACACCTTTACCTTGTAAGTATCTATAAGCTGTTTCTTTATTAAGTGTTTCTACTTGTTCTTCTAGTAAATTAGAAACAACATTTTTTTGTTTTTCTAATCCAGCTACTGTTTTATCAACTTCTGCATTACGCTTATTAACTCTTTCAATATTTAATATTCTAGGAGTTAGATTCTCTTCAACATTTAATCTTTCACCTTTAGTATTTTCTATTGTATTAGTAATCATATCTAGTTGACTTTCTAATGTTCTAATAGATATGTTAAATCCGCTATCTGTTGCTGATTTAGTTTCTATACCAAATTCTTTAGCATAAGCTGCAGCAGATTTTGACTTAGGGTCAACTGATTCTGCCATATCTTTTACAGCACCATTTCTTGTATCAATAATCATAGGATTACCTTCAGAAAAATCCATAATGTTCATCTTGCCTGCATCTGACCTAGCTGCTTCTTCAACTTGTGCAGCCATTTCATCTGCTACATCTGTAATAAATGTTTCTCTCTGACCTTCATTAGCAAATTGAAGTGTTGAATCTTTATTAACTAATTCTTCAGCTCTTTGATTTATATTATCTTTTCCTACTGTACGAATTTGAGCGTCTATTCCTGGAGGAAGTTTTAAATTTAAAGCATCTGATGTATTAACAAATTGTCTTCTCTTAGCATCATCTAATTCTTTACGGATTCTTTTTTGTGCTTCAATTTCTTGTGGAGTAGGATTTTTTAAACCTGTTTCTCTTCTGTTAGACATATTATAAATATTTCTTTTACTTCTATCAGAAATATTTTTATTACGTTCTCTAATATTTTGTTGAATTTGTATTTTTTGTTTGTCTGTATAATTTGAAAAAGTAGGTTGAGGAGTTTTCTTAGCAGATTTCTTAGCTGATTTTTCAGCAGCTTCAGTATAAGCATCACCAAAAATTGCTGTTCCTTCTAATGCTATCTTTTCTTGTTTCTGCATTCTAGTTTGAAGGTTTATTTCTTTCATTAACTCTTGGGCTCTTTTTCGGTCACCACCAGATTTTAATAAACTTGCTAACTCTTCTTTTAATAAAGTTAATTTATCTTTTTGTTTAGCCATTAGAGAATTACTTGTCTATCCAGTTTGGCAGATAACACTTGTATCTCCCCAGATATTTCCTCCAACTTTTCTGTTATGTCATTACTATTTACAGTTGAATTGTCACTACTATTTACAGTTCCATCGTAGTCTATATATGTAACCCATACATCACCTTGTGATATAGCAGCTGCAACATAAGGATAAACATCTTTATATGCATTAACACTTGAACCAACAAAGCCATCTTTTTGCACAAGATTACTAGTTTGTGAATTACCTAATAATAAACAACCAGCAGTATTCTCATCAGTATTACCAGTGTGCCATAAAATATATTCAAATCCTGGTACATCATTCACATGTATCATACCTTTGTGCATGTCACCATATTTAGCTTGATATTTACTGTGGAATCCACCTTCTTTTCTTAAAGAAAGTTTGTATTTACCAGCAGGTATTCTAGTTTCACCCCATACTTTTACATCTCTTTGTTCATCTTCAAGGGTATAACAAAGAAAACTTCTTTTACCATTAACGATATCAAACAAAATTCCAGACGTACTATCTTTCTGTGAACTTATTCTTACTACTTCTAATTCCATTATCCTCCTACCTTAAATAATATCTCTCTAATTACTTCTTCAATGATTGTTAAATTTTGATTAAATCCTGATATTGAGTTTTGGTATGCTTCAACCTGTGCTTTAAGTGTTGCAACTTCTTGTTGTAAATCATTAACTGTTTTGAACAACCAACCTACTAAGGCAGCTAATCCACCTTGTAGTATCTGACTTAAATTAATTTTAGCTTCCATTACCTACCTCCGCAACAACCACTGCCACAACAATCCATTATTTACTCACCCCTTTGTTTTTACTTGGTTCAGGTTTATCTTTTCTAAACCCTATAGTTAATAACCATACAGCTAATGTAACTACAGTAGCAAGACCTGTAACTTGCTGAGCACTGCCAGTTAGCGTTAGGGTCGCAATAACCAAACCGACAAGTGTCCAGCTTAAATTCAAAGTCTCTTTAACTATAGTTATAAACCAGTTCCAAATTTTTTTTAGCATTAACTTCTCCTAAATATAAAGGATGCCATTGTAGCTATTCTAGTCAAAATAACTGGAACTACAACTTCTTGAGCTTTTTCTTTTTGGTCTTGTGTCATGTCATTACCTATGTCAGTAATATTGATATCTTCTATGTTTAAATCAATAAACACTTCTATTGGATTTTCTATGAATGCTTCATATTGCACTTCTGTGACAACATCAGCAAGAGTGTAATTCTCTACATCTGAGTTATCTACAGCTCTTTCTATATATTCTTCTACTGCTTCAGCTATTACTTCATCTGATTTAATAGACTCTGCAATAATAGCAACGTCTTCAGCTTCAACTTGTAATACTTCAGCAACAACTTCAACTTGTTCTTCTGTAAGTTCTTCAACATCTTCAATAGCTTCTTCAACTACTGCTTGTATAACTTCTTGTACCTCTTCAGATACATCTTCTAAATTTTGAACACCGACATCATTAACTTCTTCAAGTACTTCTACAATTTCTTCGGGTGGGAGTTCTTGCACATATACTTCGATGGCTTCTTCAATTTCCTCATTAGATAAATCCTCTTCTATTTCAATAATTTCTTTAATGGCTTCTTCAATTTCAGCAACTTCAACAGCTACTTCTTCTTCAGTTAAATCTTCTGCCTCTTTAACATCTTCCTGTATTGGCTCATCCAAAATCTCCTCATCAGTCTCATCAATGATAATTTCTTCTTCAAGTACTTCCTCCTCTATTATTAATATTATATCATCAGGTACATCTAATTCTATAATCTCTTCTACAATTTCTATAATCTCAATAGTATCTTCTATTTCCTGTATGACATCTACAAACTCTTGTATCTCTTCTTCAGATAAATCCTCAAGAATAATTACACTATTTTCTAACTCCTCAAGTATAAGTAATTCTTCTTCAGCATCTAGTTCTTCAGCTTCAATAGCAGCTATTTCTTCTTCCGTGAGCTCAATAACTTCCTCTTCAATAAAAATATCTTCCTCTGGTAAGGTGTCATCTCCAAGTATCTCTTCGTCCAGCTCATCTAAATCTTCTTCTTCCTCGATAATAATAGTAATAACATCAGGTACGTTAGTGCAATCATCGGGTTGATATCCAAACCAATCTCCACTCTCTACCGCTTCAAGATATTGTTTATACGATAACGGATTGTTCGGATGTGGACATCCATATTCGTCCCAAGCAAGGTACGTAGTAATGTTATCTTCGACCACATCTTCTGCCGCAGGTAACGTGGTGGGCGTTGTTGTTGACGAACTAGATGTCGTTGTATTAGGTACATAATCATAATCATATTGTACACTAACTACTGCTGTAAAGTCACTAACTGTACTACCTGTGTCATTTCTTGCTTGTATCTTTGCATAGAATGTAAGTGTTGTTGTTTCAAATTTCTCATCTATAAATGCAGGAGTAAAGTAATAAGTTCTCCAGGACAATGCTTCATTGAAACCAAAGCTAGTATCTATAGAGAAGTCTGCTGCTTGGTCATCATCACCAAAAAATAACCTATAGTACTCAGGTGGATTAACTTCTAACGCATCACTTTCTTGCCAAGTAAGTTCTATCTCTCCTGTTTCATTATCAACAGATATGTTTATACCATAAGGTGTCTGTGTTTCAGTATGATATGCATATACAGGAGTAGCTATTAATAATACTGAAGCTACAACAGCTAATAACTTTTTCACATTAAGTTATTGATTAACACCACCAGTGCAGAAATTGCAACTAACCATCCAGATAATTCTTGTCTTGATATTTTCTGATTAACCTTTTCATGTAATTCATCTATGCGTTTGTTTATATCTTGTTGCCCTTCCAGTATAAGTTGAAGCATTTCTTTTTGTGTAAATCCATTGCCGTTATGGGAGGTCATCAGAGTTCCATTCTTCAAATTCAGTATCCCAATCGTAACGATTGTTAGCTATTCTTTTAAGATAGAAACTAAAATCTTTTAAAAAATAACCGAAAATAAAACCTATTACATAATCCATAAATTGGATTATATCATATTAGTTAGGAAGGTTTAGGATTATCTGATTTAACTTTAGCTACTGCATCTTTCCAAGTAGTTGTACCATCAACAGCATCATGATACTGCATATCTAGTTGGTCACCTATAGATGGATAAGCAGCTTTTCTTGCATAGAGCCAACCATTTTCTTGGTTATCCCATTTACTATTGGTAAGGTCTGTTATTGCCTGTGCATAATCTGCATCAGAAAATTCAGATACAACACCATTCTCCGATTTATTAATCGGTTTAGCTGCTTCAATCTCTGATGTAGCTTGTACTTCTAGTTCATCTCTTGTTGCCATTGTTCTCCTATGTTACCATATTTTTAATTTTTAATACCAACTAATGTAAAATTACCTGTTGCTATATTGCCTGTGTCATAAAATAAAGTTATACCTGTAACTGTTGTAGCTTCTCTTAGAACTGTTCCACCTATTTGTCCTAACATAAATGGACTACCATTTGTTAAATAAACTGTATCATATTGAACATAAGTTGCTTCACTACCATTAGCAGCATTATGTATATATAAGATACCTCCATAACCTTGATTAGCACCATCATGAGTAGAGCCTGTTAAGTTAACTTTATCTTTATCTCCTAGTCCTAAGTTATCGCCGTCCTCGTCATCGAAATCTCTATCGCTTCTCTGATACGCTATAACCGAATTATAATTAGAATTAGAATTATCAGAACCACCACTCTCACGCAATCTAAACATTAAATCTGCACCATCAGTAGCAGGAAGAGCACTATCATAATAAAGTATTGCAACAGGGTACTCTGAAGTAATTCCTGTTAATGTTACTGAACCTGTATTACTAGCTGTAGCTGTACTTAATTGTGTATATTTACTCATTAACAAACACCATATATTGACACAATGCCTCCACCAATTCTTGCATCACTTTCATTTAAATCTATTACAATACCATCATAAGAAGTTGTGTTTAGTATAACACCTTTACCCCAATAACTTCTAAAGTTTGGACCACCTGCATGATTTGTACCTTGCCATATAGCAAAAGTATTAGCACTATCAAATGGATTAAATACATACAATGCACCACCACTTGCTTGTGCTCCATCATCTATACCACCAAAAGCATTAAACCACCTAGTGTCATCTGTATCTCTACTAACTGTGTTAGATGCTTCAGCTTTTAAAGAATATAATCCATATTCATAAACAGTACCACTTTCTACACTATCATCAGATGCCTTTACTAACCTAGCATTTGCACCTGTAGCTGTACTTTCATTACCTACTAATCCTGATACGACTATCTTGTATACTTTATAATCAGCAGAAAATACATCAGATATTTTATCGAAGTTTACTCCTGTGCTTAGTGTTTCTGCTTTAATTAATTTCATTGTTCCAATCCATATAAACTTACAGTGCCTGTATAGTTACCACCATTGTTACTATCAAATACTCTGAACCCATCTACAGTAGATGCTTGTGGTAATACTCCACCACCAAATCCTTGTATAACTTCATTTCCTGTACCTAGTGCATGATTGTGACCATTCACAGTTGTGTGAAAAGAAGAGTTACCTGCGTTAAAAATATAAAAATATCCTGTGCTAAATTCTAAACTAGCATTACCTTGATTTTCTCCAACTCTAATATGATTACGACTTGTACTTGCTGTAGATGTTTGAGCTCCTGAATTTTCACTAGAACCATCTGCAACACTTTCAAACCAATGTTCTTTATAAACACCTTGGTCCTCTAATGTACCACTTTCAAATAATCTAATACTTGCTATTGCATTATCAGTAGCATTATCTAATTGATAAAACACTACATGTGTTCCATATTGACTTTCTTTAATAGATGTAAAATTAATTGCTGATACACCACTAACAGTTTGTGATTGAATAAGTTGATACACACCTAGGTCTCCACCCATTGTGATTATGGCTCTAGCTACACCTAATGGAGCCATTACGCAAACGCTAGTTGGCTAAATAAATATGGTGTTGTACCTACGAATACAAATGTAAGTATGTCTATAGCATTAGCTGCTGTTGATAGCGTTAGTCCTGCACCACCTGCAGTTTTAGCTGCGACATCTCCTCCACCATTAACACTTACTGCATCTATGTCCATTGTTCTTGAACCAGTTCCATCTTGTGTTGCTACTAAAGTAAATGTTGTTACTCCTGTTGCTGGTACATTTAAAAAATGTAAGTCATCAACATTGTGTGCTAATGTTACTGTACCTGTATTACCATTTGCTAAGTCTATGGACATATCTTCTGCTGATGTAATAGCTGCTGTTGTTTCATTATAATCTTTTAATACTGCTGCTGATATTGTTTGGTCGCCACCTGTCACAGCACCTGATAAAGTAACAGCACCTAATGTTTTATTTGTTAGGGTAGCTGTTTCTGCATCTGCATAATTCTTAACTGCTGCTGATGTAGGTATAGTTGTATCATTATCATTTGATGTAATTGTTTCTGATTCTATTACTAAACTACCTGCAGCAATTTCTGATGTAGTTAATCCACCAACTGTGAATGTTAAATCGTATGGGTCTGCATCAGTACCATCTGTAACATCACTCCAGTTAATATCAATACCTGCACCTTCAACAAATTTTACTTCTCTTGCCGTATAAGCACCTGAAGCAACAGTAGGTTTAATCTCTACTTCTGTTCCATCTCCATCTTCTAATATAAAACCTTGTTGAATAGCATCATGTACATCTTCAAAATGTTGTTTAACTACAGCTTGTCTTACTGTATCTCCAGCAGCATGTGTATAACCATTACCACTGTTTTTATTATCTTTATCTCTTTCTATTGTTGCGGAACCAAAAGCACCGCTTGTCCATTTAACAACTTCTCTTTTACTATCGTTATCTGGATTTAAAACTAAATAAGCAGGAGCAGCTATACCAGGGTCTGATGCCATATCAAGTGTAGTATTACCACTGCCTGAGTTTAATTGTGCGTCAAGTGTTACCTCAACTGCATTACCTATGTTTGATTCTAACGCTGTCATATTTTTCTATTATACCTCATTTATCCAAATCTCATAATACCAAATGCATTTATTCCAAATGTATCTCCTGATGTTACTGTAGCAGAAACAGTTTGTCTTGTCCCCCTTATTGTTAAAATTGCTACTCTAGTAACACTACCAATATTTGCGTTATTGTCAATTGGGTATTGAATAGATTCAACTACTCCTCTAATAACTTCAGCAGGGTCATAAATTTCTAATGTAACAGGAGAACCTTCTTTTTGTTTTAATGATTGATAAATTGTTTCACCTAAATTTTTAACAGTAAATGGTTTTCTAAATGGTCTTTCAACTCTATCAGAAATATTTACAGGTATTTGTACTACAACTAATTCAGGTCTTGCTAATGCTCTAATTTGTATAGAATTTACTACAGGTGTAGTTACATTACCTTGTGATTTAAGTACAAGTTTTGCAGTAACATATCTAGATATTTTATCCATCTGTGCTGTTTTTAATGAATTACCTTCTTGGTCAAATACAACTTTATCCCAACTACTATGTGTAGAATCATTAATAGATGCTATTTCTGTAGATACATATAGTTCTACTTCTTCTCCTGCTAAAACACTACCTGTTTCTAATAAAGCTTCAACCCATTGTTTTTGTTCAGCAGTAAAAAAATCTGCTAAAGGTGTTATTATATAACCTTCTTCTTCATAGTTATCTGTTTCTTTGTACACACCACTAGCTTGAACAGTAGATAGTATAGCTTCATCTATACTACCAATACCTTTTATTACACCACTAGCACCATACTTTAAGTCTCTGGCTATACCTGCAGTAGGTAAGTAAAATCTCCATAAATAAGAATTACTACCTGATTCTTTTATACCCGTATAGACAGAATCTCTTGTTGAAAACAAAGCATTGGGACTAGCATCAACACCATCAATGTTCCATTCTTTAATTAATTGTTGGTTAGATAATACATAAAGGTCATCAGCTGCAACTAAATCAGCACTATATAATCTTCCAATAACTTTAGAATCAGTTCTTGGTACTTTAGTTCCATAAAATATTTTACCTTGTGCTTCAGTAATACAAGTAGGTATTTCATCTTTAAGTTCAGTTGTACCTTTAGATGCAAATGTACCAGCATTATCTTTAATTGAATATATTCTTCCATCACTAGCAACAGCTAATATAACTGCACCAGCATCTACAACATCAGTCCAAGTTTGTCCTACTGGTAATGTTTCAATGGCCGAACCTACTGTTGTAGCACCATCATATTGATGTAAAGTAGTACCAGTAGATACAAGCATTAAACCTTTAACAGACCATATGCCATCATAAATTGCAGCAGATACTTTTTGTGTAGATGTACTACCGTCCCAAGTTTCTAATTCCCCTGCACTTCCATTGTTTGCTGCTATATATAGCAAATTTCCGTGAGCTGCTAATCCTTTTATATGGTATCCAGCTGTAAGTCCATGACTTTCCGTACTCCATGTGTCTCCTCCATTTATTGATTTATATAGTACATTATCATTAGATACATAAACAGTAGTACCAACAACAGCTAAATCATTGTCACCATCTGATGAATCTAATGCTTGTTTTAATTCAGTAGAATGTAATAATTGTATATCATAAGGATTACCTTTATTAATATTAAATATACTTATTCCAGAACTATCCCAAAATTTATTAATGTCTGATTCTGACATTCCTCTTTTATGTGCAAAGTCTAAATTACTACCACCAGAAAAATTATTTCTTGAATATATTTGGCCAATGTTTCTTGTGAAGTCTTCTGGATTTTGTTTAACATTTATTTCTTGTGCTTGTACATCCGAAGATTGTATAGTCATTGGTTGTTCTCTAGTAGTTGCTGCTCTAAGTAAATAGTCATCAACCCTAAAGTCATACCCTTGTCTTCTAGGATTATTGACAACTCCAGCGTGTGCTATTCTTGGCATTAGGTTGGATAAGTTATTTGATTTAGAGCTACTGGCTCAGGGTATCTAGCTTTCAAATCTTTCTTAGCTTGTTCTATTAAATATCTTTGATATGACAATAACCCATTTCTAATATTTGATGAAGAACCAACAGGGTATGTTGCAACTGCTAATTGGTCTGTTACAAAATCAGCTGTAGCAGCAGGTATATCCCTGCCAGAAAGTAAATGTGCAGCAGCACCAGCCATAACAATTGCTTCATATTCATCTTCTAATCCTATTGATACTAATGTTTCACTTTCTAATATTGGTTGTTTGAATTTCTTTTTAAATGTTACATAAGCAGTATGTCCTGCAGCTATACCTACCCATTGTAAAGCATGTACTACATCTGGGCCAGTTGTATATGTTTTAGTTCTTTCAGTTGAAGTATCATCAGTCCAAACAAAAGGATTAGGTAAATCTACCATTTCAACAGCAACACCTTTAAAAGTTAAACCTGTTTGGTCACTACCAGAACTCCAATCTGTATATTGTGATATAGCTTTTATAGGTGTTACTAAATAATTACTATCATCTACATCACTACCATAAGTTCCTATAAGAGAATAACCAGTACCACTAGTTAATGTTTTTGTTTCTACTGCATATAGTGTTGGGTACAAGTTAGCTATTTGGTCTCCTATTGCATCGAATACAGCTTTCCTTGTAAAAGCAGGAGCTATTTTAATTACTGCACCAGCATCATGTGAATCAGCAGTAGTTCCTCTTACCGCTCTAATTACTGTTATTTCATTATTAACAGTATCTACTGCAGTACAATGTAAAAGTTCTTGGTCAATTTCAATTACTGTACCTGCATCTAATACATCTTCTTCTTCAGAAGTTAATAAGCTATCTACATATTTAACTGTTGTGATGGAAGAGTTTATAGTTGTATGAACAGTTGTATAAGAGTTTATATCATCTGCTGGTTCTAGATATTCTCTATATACTCTATCAATTAATCCTTTAACATTTGTACTCATTAGGCAGCTCTATCTTGTTCTTTAGCAAATGGTGTTATACCAAATGATGCTATACCAAAACCACCATTAGCTTTTATTTGGTCATCTACTATTTCATAAGAAGGTTCGATATCTGATTTAGAATCGATATCTATATATCTACCTTCTTTGAGCATTGTTAGCATACTCATAAAAGTACCTAACTACTTCTTAATAATATTGTTACTGCTGAACTGGTATCTTCTGTTGAACCTGATACTACTCTAATCCAACCTGTTGAAGCAAATGCCCAACCTGAAGGGTCAACTCTTGTAATTTTATCTGCAGCTACTGTATATGAAACTGCAGAACCATCTGTTTCTTTTACATCATAAAATGTACCACCATTTGTTGGTGACCATTGTATAGAAATAGATGTACCGTTGAAAGCAGTATTAGGCCAAAACCCTGCAATCAACAAACCTTCTGTTGCAATTGGAGGACTTTGAGTAACACTACCAGTGTAGGTAACGCTTATTAATTTCTGTGCCATAAATATTTTCCTTGTAATCTCTTTTATTACTATAGCAGAACAATGGGAGCTGGTGGAGCAACTCCCAAAGTTCTTTAATTATATTTAACTATTTGTTTGTTCAAAAAGCAAATGGTATGAGGAAGGACCGAAGTCATAACCCATTTCCATATAAATAGCTTTTCCAACTCTTGCATAGTCGTCTTGGTCTAAGTCTCTTACAAACACAGTACCAAATCCTGGGATATTGGTAAATACTGGTTGTATGAAAGCAAAGTCAAGAATGTATGCTGTGCCTGCAGGCATGATATTAGGGTCTATGACCATCATACCAATTGCACCGAATGGTGTAACAATAGTATCAATGTCAACACCAGCAAGATTTCTATCTCTAGGAAGAATTGCTGTTGCAGTACCAATGGTACCAGCAAG
>Ga0181416_1000075_pt1 | contig 23875 bp, 36 predicted proteins | sample 39SPOviralmetaG_FD_130141 | JGI IMG/M metagenome (GOLD analysis project Ga0181416, IMG submission 130141) | Marine viral communities from the oligotrophic San Pedro Time Series (SPOT) site, San Pedro Channel, CA, USA - 39 SPOT_SRF_2013-01-16 | ecosystem: Environmental > Aquatic > Marine > Strait... | reverse complement strand
GCTGCAGATTCTGCTGTTGGTTTTCTCATCTCAGGTTTAGATGGGTCGTTAAGACCAGTAGCCGCCGCTACTTGACCTATCAACTCTTTACCTACATTTGCTTGTTGAAAACTTTGTGAAAAATTAAACATCAAAGTTTCTGGCATATAAAGTGTTACAGCAGCTTTTGTTTCTGAAACGGTCCTTGCCAAACCTCCTGCACCTGCACCCCTATCAGCTGATATTGATTTAATATTTGTCGAAATCACACTTCTTTGAGCAGCTGAATTACCTCCGAGAGGTAATTTTTTCATACCAAATACATTATTCAAACCTGCTTGTACGTTACCACCAACCTCTGATATTTTGTCGGTTACACCACTCACGGCACTACCAAGTTTATCAGCTGCAGAGTTAATTCCAGCAGAAACTCCTGTGGCAAAATTTTGAGCAGCTGCTAAACTACCTGATAGTTTACTACCGGCTCCTGTTTTAGATAAAGCTGCAGCTCCACCACCCATTAGTTTATTTTGATTTGCGGCTGCAGTAAAACCAGATTCAGATTGCATACCGGCAGCGGGATCACTTTCACCTTCACCTCCAAATCTGGTTTCCTTTTGTTTTTTAATATATAAAACCATGTAATGACCTTTATCGGCATTACCTATATCAAGTGGATATCTGAAATTTGTTTTTTCATATTTTGATTTAGTAAGTGGTGCAAGAGGTCCTGATCTAACAGGGCCTTTATCAAATTTTATATCTCCGAGTCCGAAAAGTGCCATAGTAGTCCTTTATGTTGAATACATATTATTTATGACATCCAAACGAGAAAAAACGTATTATAAAGGACGATTTACACCACAAAACCCTAAAAAATACAATGGTAATTCCGGCAATATCATATATCGTTCATCATGGGAACTTCGTATGATGAAATATCTTGATGAGAATGAAGCCGTTGTGTGGTGGGCATCGGAAGAATTACCAATACGTTATCGTTCACCAGTTGATCAGAGAGTTCACCGTTATTTTCCAGACTTCATAGTAAAGACAAAACAAAAAACTTTTATATTAGAAGTTAAACCTGATAGACAAACTAAACCACCAAAACAAAAAAGAAAAACAAAAAAGTTTTTAGAAGAAGCCGCCACATATGCTGTAAATCAAGAAAAATGGCGAGCAGCTGATATATTTTGTCAAGAACGTGGTTGGGAATTCAAACTTGTAACAGAAAAACATTTAGGATTGGCATAAATACTTAGACTTAACAAGGAGACATAATGTCATTTTCACCTAATTTGTTTTTATCAAATATGCAAGGAAAAGATGGTCCAGCAAGGCCATCCAGGTTTGAGGTTATATTACCGATACCACCATATATTAATCAATCGGTTGGTAATTCTGTGATAGAAAAAATACTCAATTTTCCAAACTCTGTATTTGGTGACATCTCTGATGTTGTAAATAAAGCATTAGGTAGATCTACTGGAGGAACTTCAGCTCTTTCAAGATACTTAGCGTTGCAATGTGAATCTGCTGAGTTACCAGGAAAAACATTTCAAACGGCTGATGTTAAGATATATGGTCCAATCTTTAAAGTACCTTATCAAAGATCATATGCTGATATAAACTTAACATTCATTTGCAGTAATCAGTTTTATGAAAGAAAATTATTTGAAAGGTGGACAGAATCTATTATGCCACCAGACACAAACAATATGAGATTCCCAAAAGGTCAATTATCAAGTTATTACACTCAACTTAAAATAATACAATATGATGATTTTATAAAACAGATTTATGTTGTAAATTTAGAGGACGCTTACCCAGTTGGTGTTGCACCTCAACCGTTAAGTTGGTCTGATGATGGTTTTCATAGACTATCAGTTTCTTTTGCATATCAAAAGTATAGTACCGTTTATGAGGGTGGTTATGACATAGGTCAAGCTGCAGCTTCTTTACTTGGAGGTAAAGGTGCGAATTTAGTAAGAAATCTTTTTTAATTTATAGGTGAAAAATTATGATTAAATTACCAAGACTAGATGTACCAACGTATGAGTTGAAACTTATATCATCCGGTAAATCAGTTCGTTATAGACCTTTTTTGGTCAAAGAACAAAAACTTTTTTTGATGTCAGCAGAATCAGATGACACAAAAGAATTAGTAACAACAATCAGAAATGTTTTAAAAAACTGTTTGTTAGATGAAGTAGACGTAGATAATTTACCATCTTTCGATTTAGAATATCTATTCATGAACCTAAGAGCTAGATCGGTTGATGAAGTAGTAAATTTAAAATATAAATGTAATGCGAATGTAGATGGTGAAGAAGAAGAAAAGAAATGTAATCATGTTGTTGATTTTGATGTTAATATATTAGAAATTGAACCAACAATACATGATAATCATGTTGATAAAATACAAATAACAGAAAAAGTTGGTGTTTGTTTAAAGTATCCAACTTTTGAAATGTTTGAGAAGTATGATAAAATGAATGAAAATGAAGCTATGTTAAAAGTTTTAATTGATTGTATTGATTACATTTATGATGAAGAACAAATGTATTACGCAAAAGATACTCCTAAAAAAGAGTTAGAAGAATTTGTAGATTCATTACAACAAAAAGATTTAGAAAAGTTTAAGGACTTCTTTAGTACCATGCCTGAAGTAAAAAAAGATTTGGATTTTAATTGTCCTAAATGTGGACACAATGAACAAATTACTGTAAAGGGTATGCAAAATTTTTTCGTCTAATCTTTCGTTATGACACTCTGAAAAACTATTATGAAACAAACTTTGCTTTAATGCAACACCATAAGTATAGTTTGTCTGAATTGGAGGATATGATACCGTGGGAAAGAAATATCTATATCTCTCTATTAGTAGATTACTTGAAAAAAGAAAAAGAAAGACTTGAGCTACAACAACAAATGCAAAGGGCTAAGAGATAGATGGCTGATGTGTATGACCAAGTAGGTGGCTTTATAGCTGGCCAGATAAAAAGTTCTTTTAAAAGTGCCGTAAAAGGTTCTGTTAAAAGTTTATCTGGTGCTGCCAAAAGTATAACTGGCGGTTCAAAAACTCAACAAATGGGATCTGATAATAAACCAGTACCAGAAAAATCTGGTAATAAGTTGGGTGGCGTAGATTCTACTTTGATGAATATAAATCAAAGTTTACAATCAATCTTATCAAGTTCATCAGTATTACCAACAATTTCTAAAGAAATAGGTCTGATTTCAAAAAATGTTGATAAAATACCAAAAATTATAAAGAAAAGTAGAGCTGAAGATTTTTTCTATAAACAAAAACAAAAAGAAAACTTTGAAGAGTTGTTTAGAAGAGTGTTCAAAGTTGAACAAAAATCAGGTATGAAAACCGGTAGATCAGCTTCAAAAGGTCTTGGTTTAACAGGCGGCGCTGGAGGTATAGGACAAACATTAGCAACTATATTAGGTGTCGAGTTTGCAAAGGGAATTGCTAAACGTATTAAAGAGGCACTTAAAAATGTTTTTTCAAAAACTGGAGAATTATTTAAAAAAATAAAAAAAGGGATAACAAGAGCTATATTTGGTGGTGGTGGAAGGGTATTAGCTACCGTGGCTTCAAGAATAATGGCTGGTGGAGCTCTAGTAGCAGTTGCTGGCCCATATGCTTTAATTGTTTTTGCTATTGCCGCTGTGCTTAAAGGAATTTATGATGGTATTATGGGCGCCAATGAAGGTGAAGTATTTAGCTTCACAAACGCTTTTCAAGGACTTGTTGAATTTTTAACTATAGGTCTTATACCAGATGATTTTGCTGAGGGATTATTTAATATCATAGGAAATGTATTTGATAAAATAAAATCTTTTCTCGGTAGTATGTTTTCAGGTAAACCTCCAAAAGAACCTGAAGAAGATTCTAAAAAAGATTCTTCAGGTAGCGATAGTTACGGAGATGCACCACGAGTCACGAATGAGAAAACAAATGGGCCTAATCCTAATGAACTCAATATACCTGCAAATAAAGATGATTCAAGTCCGAGTAAGGTTAGTGAGGGACCAATAATAGATAAAGGCCCATCTGGTGGAAAACCCATAATGATGGATGAAATAACAGTTACAAAAGCTGGTGGTTTCGACCGTAAAAACATGGTAAAAACTTCTACTGCACCAGCACAAGCATCTTCACAAGGTGATAGTATGCGAGGAGCAATGGGTAACTTCATGAAAAATACTGGTGCAAGTGATATGCTTGGTAATAATATTATGCCAATGATGGGTAAACTAAAAGGTGGTGGTGATTCTATAAATGCAGGTGGCATGGCCAAAAAAGGTTTTAGTAGTATGTTTGGTAGCATGGGTCAAGATATGGGTGTAGATGCTGGCGCTGTTACTGGTGATTTAAAAGGTGGGATTCAAAGTATTAAAAGTGCGAAAGGTGAAGATAAGCAAACTGCTTTATTTGGTGCATTAAATAATTTGGCGAATAATCCTGCAATAAAAAACTTTAAAGGAAAAGAATCAACAGAGGAATCAAGGGCTAAAAATGTAAAGAATGTATCAGGCGGTCTTGATAGTTTAATCGGTGGCACCATGGGTGGTATGGGTATTGATACGAAAGCTCTACAAGAACAATATGGTAATGAACCAATGGCACCTGGTTCTGGTGGTAGTTCACCATCTATCTATGATAGTGGTACAAAGAAAGCACCATCAGGCGCTGCTATGTCAGAGAGTTCTAATTATGTATCAGAAGGTCAAAGAATGGAATCAGCACCTAAAGGTGGAGGTATTCAAGTAGAAAGTCAAACAAATAATAATAGTAGTAAAGGAAAAACGGGTGGTAGTAAAAAAGCACCACCAGTTATAAATCAAGATTTATTCAAACAAATTAATATTCCTGGAGGCTTTGCAATCTAAATGGCTGATGTATATGACCAAGTAGGTGGTTTTGTAGCAGACCAAATAAAAAGTTCTTTCAAGGGAACTATGAAAGGTATTGGTAGCGCTCTTTCTAGTGGTAAAAAAGATGATGATACAGAAAAATCTGAAAAACAAACTGTTCAGCGTATAAAACAAACCGAAAGCTTAGTTTCAAGTATAAAAACAAACTTTAACTTTTTGTCATCTATAGCTAGAGATATAACTGGTGTTTCCAATAGAGTAGCATCAATTGTTGAAGTTATGGGTGATAAACCTGCTACTATTGACGCTTTATCAGGTATAACAGATACTACACCAACTTCAATTAAAAAACCAGATAAACCAAAAAAATCAAAAGGTATTTTAGGAGGTATAGTAGACTTTTTTAAAACAATGCTTGACATTATACTTAAAGGTGCTTTTTTAACTGGCTTGATTGCCCTTTTCTGGGAAGATATTAAAAAAAGTATAGGTGAGGCTTTTGAAAAATTTTCTTTTACTGAGGCATTTAAAGGTATTTTCAAATTTTTCTATGAACTTTTAGGTATAGATGTTCTTGTAGAACAATTGACCGAAGCAAAAGATAAATTCATGGAAAAGATAGATGAATTTACATCTAAGATTGGTCAGAGTTATGAGGTGTTTAAAAATAAGTATCTTGAGCCTTTTAAAAATTTTACAAAAAGTTTACTAAAAAAAGGATTTGAAAAACTACCAGATAGATTAAAACCATTAGTTATACCTAGCATAAGAAATTTTATAGGCATAGAACTATCAGATGAACAAAAAAAAGACCTACAAGAAAAAGAAGATAGAAAATTAAGACAAAGTATTAGAAGAAGATTTAGAGATGAAGGTAAACTTCAACAGGGTGTAAGTGCGAAAGGTGTAATAGGTGGTTTACCTGCTCGAGCAAATTTAACAGATAAATTTGGACTTACTAAAAATCAAGCTTTTTCTGTTGACAAGGCTCAAAGAGAGTATGATGATAGAATGGTTGAAAAAGAATTTCAGAGAATAAAAAAACAACAAAATAATCCTAGTCAAGACCAATCATCAAAAGAAATAGAGGAAGTTGTTACATCTGATTATGCTGCAGGATCTACATCTCCTGTAGCAGTACCAGAAAGTGGTGATAGAACCAGTAAAGCACAAGGTCTAAGTGGAGATGGCGGTGCAGCTGGTGGTGCTAATGATGAATCGCCAACTAAAGTTTCAGGTGATGATGATATTAAAGCAATGATTATTGGACATGAAGGTGTGAAATACGAACCATATAAAGACCCTAAGGGTTTGTGGCACGTTGGTGTAGGTCATTTAATTGGTGATGGTAGCACATTACCAGAACATATGAACCGAATGTTTACTGCTACAGAAGTGAATAATCTTTTTGAATCAGATTATGCTAAACACAAAAAAATTGCAGAGAGAACACCAGGTTATGATAAGGCAAATAAAGCCGGTAAAGCCGCCTTGATTGATTTATCATTTAATATGGGTGCTTGGTATACAGAATTTAAAAAAGCAGCTGCAGCTCTAAAAGATGGTGATTTTGTAACTGCCTCAAAAGAATTAAAAGATAGTAAATGGTATGGTCAAGTTGGTGCTCGTGGTCCAACAATTGTTTCACTTGTAGCGAGTGCAGGTGATAATTCAGGTGGTTCTGATTTATCGGCAGCCTCTGCTGTTATAGCAAAAGGTAAAAGATTGCAAACTGCGGCCGCAGGTGAAGAAAATCAAAAAATAAAAGTGGTTACAAATAATAATAATTCAGTTTTAGAAAAAGAAACCATAGTGAGGGATGATAGTAGTGATTATGGACAACTAGCTTCTGGAGCAGTATGATAGACCCAACAATGCCACCTGTAAACAAGTTTGCAGTAATTGACAAAAAAGGTTCTATAAAACTCATAACATCAAACAAAAAAATAGCCACTTGGTATCAGGTAATGTTTAATAGAGATGTTATAAAAGAAATAAAACTTTTTAGTGAACATAAACCATAAAAAACCCCGCCGAAGCGGGGTTAAAAATGTTCACATTATGAACAATTTAGTTATTCACTAAATCTTTAAAATGATCTAAGTCATCTTCTTCACTTGCAATACTTGTAGTATCAAATGATGATGCTTCGTCATCTGAAATACTATTTGTTACAACTTCAGTTTTTGGTTCTGGCGTTGCACCAAGAACTTTGTCAAGTCTTGCCTTTAGAACATCATAGGCCTTAAAGTTTGACTTATTAAGAAACTCTTTTAGAGAAAATTCTTTCTTGTATATTTCCTCCAGTTTCTCATCTGCTCCATCAAATAAAGCCGATGGACTTGCAAATTCAGACTTGTCGTAATTACGATAGCCTTCTACTTTGCGAATCTTGAGTTTGAAATTAGCACCATCCCAAAAGTCAAATGGATTAATCTCTTTCTCATCTTGAAACTCAGGGTTCATTGCCTCTGTAAGTTTATCAAAGATTTTCTTACCATACTTATAGAGAAAAACTTTACCCTCATTCTCAGGGTTACCTGGATCTGAAACAACCAAGATGTTAGAAATGTGAGAGAGCTTACGCTTCTGTTTTCTAGCAATCTCTTTATTTGCTTCAACACCAGAATTCCAGAGAGTTGAGTTATACTCACTTACTGGGTCTTTCTCGTTGATAGTTGTAAGAGAATTTTCAATATACCACCCACCTGGTCCTTGAAAACCATGAGAGAATACTCTTACCCAAGGTAATGAATCATCACCATCAAGTGGCGGTGCAGGTAAGAAACGAATAACTGCCATGCCATTACCAGACTTATCTACTGTTGGCTGCCAGAATCTTGTATCATCTCTTGACCCAGCTTCTGCTGGTTGTTTTGAGGACTCTATCGCTTTGTTTAGTTTAGACAAAGAGTTGCGATCTCTCTTGAGGTTTGCGAAACTACTCATAATGTTCCTTTCGTATAAACGGAGTATTAACGGAATATAAACGTCTTGTCCACTTACATATCATAATATAATTTATTTTAGTTGTCAACTAAAATTCTGCTTCTTGCCTTGAAGAGAATGTTACAGGTGTTGTAAAACTTACCTCTTCAAATGCAAATGTTCTTTTACCTTTCATAGCCGTGTGAAACTCACCTGCACGGTTTGGATGAAAAGTTCCTACACTTTCTTTCTTACCTTTACCTGGATAACCACCTTCTTTGGTACCATGTAAATGTGCTTCATTAGAATCATGTGATTTGTGTAATACAGAATCTTGTCCGTATTTCTCACCATGTTTCTTGAGAAAACCTTTTAATGCACCACCATCTTTACCTTTCTTACCAACAACTAGATAAGAATGTTCATCAACTGGTCTTGCCTGTGGTGTACCATGATTCTCTATATAACGACCCTTTACTCGTATAAAACCATGACCGGCCTTACGAATATCTTTCTCTAGTGATTTGTTCCTCTTCTTGTTTTCAGAAGCGTCAAACTCACCACGATGGGCAGTAATCATGCCGACATTTCTACCTTGAGTATGTGAATGTACCCTGCTTAAGCTAGATTCGTTATATAGTGTCTTTAAGTTTTTCATCTTGTTTATTTATAACCTCTTTTAATGTCATTCTATAAGGTAACACATTATACTTTAAAAATGGGGCATACTTGCTTATCTTTTTGAAATAGTCTGGCCAACGTATTGTATCGGATATCTTACGGTTCCACATACCAAAAAACTTGAGTATATTATTTAATATACAAAGAGTTTCAATCTCTACCTCCTTTTGTAATGCCTTTTTTAGTAGTATTGGGTATTCACCAGATGTTTTAATTACATCATTAGGATTTTGTATGCCCTCAAATAAATTTAAACAATCATTTTTAAAAGTATAAGAGAGAGATTGAATAACCCTCTGCCTATTTAGATGTACCCTATGGCACTTCTCTTCTAATAATTCACCAGCCCAAATATTATCATTTTCTAAAAAATTAGATACTAAGAAAAATATTAGTTCATCTCTCTTAGTATACTTTCTTGAAATCTTGTAAAAATGCCATTTGTCTTTTCTATTCTCAAAGGCATTTACTGATATCCTAGATTTACCACCATACTTAAAAAAATCAAAACTATCTTTTGTAAAATGCAACTTGAGTGAATTGTATAATGCAAAAGTTTCATATCCAGTCATATTGGTAATTTTGAGTTTTTAGTTTTAAGAAGATTAAGGTCACTTGCTTGCAATTCAATTTTTGATTTTAAATTTGCGTTGATTAACGAAGCTGCAACCTCAATTTCCAGTTCAGTTTTTTTACAATACTCAACGATAGCTTCAAGATAAGTGTAGTCGGTGTTTGCAACTAAACCTTCAATTGCAATAGCAAATTTTTTCATCTCATCTTTTGTAGCCATGATTAAGCCCCATTATAATAAAAATTATTGTCCTCATCAGAGTCAACTCTAAGAGTTTGTTGAGCGGGTCTATCTGAAACATCAATATCTTCTGATAGTTTACTCTCAGATGGTCTATCATATGGAAAAGGCCATGTAGGACCATTCTCTTTTGTTTTTTCATTCCATGCGACTTGGTCAGCAACAACTCTTTCAAAAGGGGTTGGTTCGGCTGAACTACTATAATACAATGGTGTATCATCAGTAAATTCAAAAGTTTGTTGAGGATCTTCAAAACCCTCATATAAACTTCCTGTGGAAGAACCGTTCACAATATTTTTGATGTCCTCAAAAGTTTTATCCATCTCTGATGGATCCGAAATTTCTCTATCAATAGTTATGTGTTCGTTTGTATCGTGCTCTGTGTATTCAACTCTGATGGTTGGCATATATTTCTCCTAATTAAAAATGATTATGAATGAGCCAGCAAGTAAGAATATACCTGCACATAATTTCAATGCCCAAGCTGTTACTTTTGAAAAAAGCCATAGACCTACAATTACAGCCATAAAGACCATAATTTCAGCTTTGTTTTCCCAATTTAATATAGGTTGAACTGATGAAACCGCTTCAGTTGCTTGAGTCACAACCTGTTCAACCTGTTCTTTTACTTCTTCTGTAATGATTGGCATAATTTACCTCACTTGTTATCATAATATTATTATACATCTCGGTTCACGAAAAGTCAATGACTCTCCCAATATTTGTCTATGTATTGCCATAAAGGCTGTATAAACTCTTCTTTTTCTTTTACAAATACTTGTGGTTCATCATCATAAACAGCAATTAAAACCACAATTTCATTTATCTGTACATTAGTTAACTCTTCAAGCATCAAGGCGTATGCGGTACATTGCATAAAGTAGTTTTGTATCCACTCTTCTTTTTTTGGTTTACTGGATGTTTTAAAATCTATAATAGAGGTTGCACCATCCCATTTTGCAATACAATCTACTCTACCTGCCAGTTTCATAGTATTAGAATATAATGCTTGTTCTAAGGCATACACTACACTAATTTTTTCATCCATTATTGGTTTGATACTATTGAACATTTGCTTTACATCAGGCATCAAAGATTTTATTTTTAAATCTGATAAATCATTAAGTAGATAATGTTCACATAATGAATGTACTTTTGTACCACGATTGGCTGCAAGTCTTGATATTTTATTTGCTTCTTCAGCACCAACTCTTTCACGCCATTCCATTATGGCCTTTTTATTATATTGAGATAGAATTGTTGTAACAGATGGATAAGCGTCACCACTTGGTGTTAAGTAACGCCTGCCATCTTCTGTTGTTTTTGTTTTTAAATCAAAATCTAATTCACTAATTTGATGCTTATAAAATCCCATCTATATCAAGCCGCCTCTTCTTCCCATGGATTCTTGAGTCCACATCCATCTTTATATTGTTTTTTCCAGCCCTCAGATAACCATTCTTGTCTAGTTTTTCCTTCAGCTTTCCAAGGATACCATTCTCTTTCATATGCCGCTCGGTTCTTTGCAATATTTTCTGGACTCCAAAAATCTTCTTTGACTTCTACCATCTTTACATCTTTTTTAGGTTTATTGTAAATTTTTTCGTGTCGCATCTCGATTTGCATTGAACGTCTATACATGAACTCTCCTTTAATTGGTGATTGCATAATATAGAAATTCAAGAGTTTCTCCATTTCTGGAGTATATTTGATGTTTTCGATTGTTTTATATCTTTTCGACCATATCTTTGGCCGACTGTAGACTCAGGGTGTGCTTCTGCAACCTTTGATAATACCTCTTTCCAAGAGTCATCAGTTTTTCCGTGATAACTACCTTCCATAGAAGTAATTGCGAATGGAGTTGGTATTTGTTGTATGTGAGGATTCTTAGCAAGTAAGTCCTCTCTTTTGGAGTTTGTCAAAAAATCTTCAAAAAACTCACCGGTATCATTGTTAAGAAATTGAAATGTTGGCATTGTAGTTATTTAGTCCCTCAGTATACCAAGTTGGAATTTGTCTATCAGTCCATTTGGCGAAATAATTTTTCTTCTCTATATAATACTTATGATACGACCCTAGAGAATCACCGGCAATTTTACATTCTTCAGGCATCGCTGGTGTTGGTGGCGTAAAACTACCTTTTGGTATGTTCATTGGTGTTTCTTTTAGATTATTGACCAATCTATAACAGGCATGAGTTTTACCATATCTGTATGTATATTCTTTGTTTAAATGATACCACATTTCCCACAACCAATTATAATTGGCATCGGCTTTTCTTAACCATATATTAGATGGGTGGTTTTCGTGTACTGATAACATGAGTATTGAATCTCTATCATCAGGTAATCTAAATCTTCTTAACTTACGACCATTCTTAGCTTTGTCAAAAAACAGCTCACCATCTAATACACGGTGAGCTGTTGACATGAGTTGAGCATATTCTATAATCATTTTTACCACGTGCTTATCACAATGTTGTAAAGCACATTCGATAGGGTCACGATTCAAATAAAATATGTTCATGGTTTACCCTACTAAGTGAATTGAAATGATAGAGCCCATTCCGACCCAAGACACAAGTGCTGTGCAAAAGGCAGAATAAGCAGCGATAGAACAACCTGTTAACCAGGCTATAACTTTCACTCGGTTCATACATTATCTCCTTGAATGGCGTTTATGGAATCCTCAAGTTCTTGGAACTTTTCGGTACTTTCAAGCTTGTTCTTGAGCTTTGCATTTCTATTGATTTGGTCAAGAATAAGCTTATTCGACAAATTGGCCGAATACTTTAATTTCACAAAGGCACGATATCCTGCTTTTTCGTGAACAACTTTGAAATCAGTTCTTTGAACACCAACAAGGTTGACTCTTGATACAAGTAACTTTGTCGTTCTGTTAATGTCATTAGCTGTTGAAACATTTACATCACCAAGTTCAGAAGTAAAGTCTTTAAACATTGCTTCAACATGGGATGAAAAGTTTGATGCCAACTCTCGTTTAGCTGACAACATAGCCTTGTCAACAGCAAACTGAAAATCATTTGAAAATTCAGTTGCTACTGAATACAAGTTATCGTTATCACTCTCAAGTTTGTCATACCAATCTGGATAGTTTACTTGATCGCCTTGGTCACCACCACCAAACTCAGGTGCCTTAAACTCAAAGCCTGTGTCATACTTCATTGAACTACAACCAGAAGCAACCGCTAAAACTAGGGGGAGAATCAATAATTTCTTATTCATTTATCATCCTTTCCAATACTTTTAACATACTTGCCAGCTCTTTTTAAATCATCGCCAGCACCATCTACTGCACCGCCTATTGTGCCACATCCTGTCATTAGGAATAACACCGTAAATATAGCAGTAACACCAACTAATGTGTAATATACATTTTTCATAATCACCTCACGATTTGTGCTAATTGATAAACAGCTCGCCTTTTTAAGACGGGCACACTTTCTAAAAACCTACTTAATTCATCATGATTATACACTTCTTTTACCGAAATGTCAACCCCTAAGAAAAGAAATAATAACCTTTCATTGGAAATATCACGATTATCTGGTAATTTTGCCACCATTTTACTACCATCATCAGGTATTTTAAACTCATAACCTGGATGTTCAATTTCGGTTTCGTATATTTTTCTATATACATGACCTTCTTGATTGAAAACATATACTCTACCATATTGATTTGAAATACCAATGAAATTTATTTCTTGTTCTGCCTTAAAGAAATTATCACCGTAAATATAAAAAGATATATCATTTTCTACGGCTTCAACATCAGCATTAATTGTCACAATACAACTTGTCATACCTTCTCTTTTGATTGTTTCAATTTTAGTAGAAATAATACTTTTAATTACGCCTGTGACATTATTTACAAAATCTTTTGTCATATCACAATTAGGACCATCACAAGTTTGATATTCAATGATTTCTACAATTTCACCGACTTTATTCAAAATAGCGGCCTCTTTAGCCTTCTCTTCTGCTAAAGTGCAAGCAAGAGTTTCAGGTGTATTAGGGCCGTAATTATACTCTCCTATGCCTATAACTGGTTCAGCAAACACGGTTGAAGCAAAAAGAGAAAGTGCTAAAAGAGTTTTTTTCATTAGGCAACCTCTGTAGATTTTTCTTCGGTTTTATACTCAGCTGGCTGAGCTTTTAAATCTTTGAGAGTCTTTACTTGATTAGACACTTTTGGTCTAAACATTTTAGGTTTCGACACAATACCATCCCTAAATTTATAGGTTGAATTAGACGTACCTGCAATCATAAGACCTTGTCTAACAAGAGCTTGGCGGACACCTTCAACAACACCTCTACCGGCAGAGCGTTGGTTATCCCAATTATGTATACGATACGCAACTACTTTGCGTTTTGTTTCTGGTGTATCACCACGAACACTTGACACAATACCACCTACATTCACTTTAATGTGCCAAATGTAAGTTGATAGTCTATACATATGAATTTCATTAGCGAGAGAATTTTCAATCTCTTCAACAGAAAGTTCAACATAACCAAATGGTGCTGAAGTTCTTAACTTAGCTTTTTGTTCAAATAGAACTAGAAGCTTTTGATAAGGTTTGAATTTTAAGTTTTTCATGTAAATCTCCATAAATTTAATTTATAATACCATTATACGGGTAAAGTGCCGAATAGTCAAGCATTATCTCCTCATGTTTGCCTGATCTTTGGCTTCTTCATCAGTAAATATAGGCACAGCGTTGCTTTTATGCAACGTACCAATACCTTTCATATTACTACCAGTATAAACTTGATTGTCTTTTTTAAGAGCCACACCTGCACCTGAATTGAGGGAAGGTGGTCTATAAGTCTGCCTAGGAGGGCAAACTGATGTATCAATGGGTGATTTTGTAGATACTAACTTAATCTTCTTTTGTTTGTTTTTTAAAAGCATTTTTCGGGTTGATTTTGACCATCTGTAACCTGTGTTTATTGTACCCATTAAAACTCCCAAATTGGTAGCGGCGGCAGGATTTGCACCTGCGATCTCTTGGTTATGAGCCAAGTGAGTTGCTACTTCTCCACACCGCAAATTCATAATAAAAAATAAAATGTTTGTTGAAGGCTCACCAAGACTAAGAATGTTGAGCCTCACGCAATCCCGCCCAACTGTAAATTCAACTTGTATTACTACTTCAACAAACAAAAAAAGGTTTCGTAGTTAGGTATTGTCTTGGCCTCTTAAGAAGGAGATTTTTCGTCCTCCGCCGACAACTTTTTATCTCAAACAGTTGTTACTAACACTATCTTGACAAGCTGGACAAAGTAGAAGCTTTATTATCAAGTAGGTCGTCCTTTTTCCACCTAACTACCATTTCGATTTATCTGACTTGATATGCTTGATTTAAGACTTATAATCTTTTAGAACTATCTCAACTGTTAATACTATTCTATCACCCGGTTGCCCAATTGTCAACAGCTAATTTATGTTGTATTTTTGCAACATTACCCTTTGAGGAGGGTCTGATTTGATTCAATTATTTGACCATTTTCGTCAAATTTCATTTTTTGTAATTCTTGGAGTTCGTGTTCTAAGGCATTAACACCAGACCTAGATGTTGCAATCTGACCATAAATCTCCTGTATTCTTTGATTGGCCTGTGTTTTATTGGATACCGTACTCATTCTTTTCCTCTCTTTCTAATCTGTATGTGGATTTATCGTGATGTTTTACTTTATCATGTTTTGGTGGTCTATTGGTTTTTTTAAATTTTGTGTGTTTTGATTTTAAGATTTTCCTACCTTCTTGCATCTTTACTCCTAAAAAAAATGTTCTAATGAATTATCTGATTTGTATTTTGAAATATTTTTAGTATTAAATTTTAAATCATCATAATTTAATTTAAATGGTATTTTTGTTGTTCGTATATACTTCTCCTCTCCTGGTTTTTTAATTTTCCATGATAAGTTGTTATCTTTTGGATAACTTTGATTCCAAGATTCTGTGCTTGTTTTAAGTAATTTTTTCCACTTTTTATTTGTTGGTAGAATATATCTAAATTGTTTACCTTTTACTCTCGATAATCCAAGTTTCTCTCTCTTATCAAAATCTGGCCTACTACCATAAGCTAAACCATCTTTCTTCTCTTGTATTGTTCGTGGATGTATTTTCTCACCAGACTTTGTAACGTAAGTATCAGTCCAAGAATACCCACCATAAAACATATTAAATGCTTGATAGACATAACCAACTTTACCAACTAAACCATCAGCCCATGTAAATAAGAATTTTAAATCTGGTCGTTTATCTTTTAGCCATGAAAACGCACACGATAACATTTGTGTTTCAGAGTTTCTTGGCATACTATCGTCCATACACATTTTACCAATCTCAAGATAGTCTTGCGTATCAAGTTCTGGGAATAATTTTTGTATTGTATGTTTTGGTCTTGTACCCCAACCAAAAGTAATTACACCAACAAGTTCATCTTCTACAAAATAACCACAAAAATATTTTGTAAGTCTAGGCATCACCGGTGAGTAATGTCTTTCTGATACAAAATTCATGGCATTGATCTTGTGTATCTCTTTAATCATAATATATTATCAATAACTCCATAAGACTTAGCTTGTTCTGATGTTAAATAAAAATCTGTTGGACTTAAAAATTTCTTGAGAAGTGTTTTATCTAAACCAGCATTTGTTAATATATTATTTGTTCTGTGAGTAAGACTATCATTCTCTTTTACCCATGCTTTAGTTTCATGGTGTTTTGTTGAATCTAGGGCGGCCGAAAATTGATGACACATGAGGGAAGAATTTTTTCCTGCGTATCTTTTACCATTAGTACCGGATATCAATATGTAAAAAGCAGCTGACATTGATGAACCTACAGATACAGTTTTAAAATCGTGTATTGAAGCTTGCATCAAGTCAATAACACCAAAGGCATCAACTAAAGTGCCACCATCGGAATTGATATAAAGTGTGAGTTCTTTTTTTGTTGTTTCAAGATTATGATACAATATCCATCTTATGATTTTTTCCATTGAATCAGTTGTAACATCACCTGATAAAAAGTGTATGTTCTTATCAAAGAATTTATTATCAATTTTTTCATCTATGTTCATTTCTTGTATACCATGAATAAGCCGTTTCCAATATATCAGATATATCATACTTTGGTTTGAAATCTAAAAGACTTTTCGCTGACTCTATATCGGCAACAAGTCTTGATGGGTCTCCTTGCCTTCTAGGACCAAATTTATATTGTATATCTATTCCTAATTTATCTTTAGCAAGATTAACTATCTCTAAGTTGGAATATCCTACACCAGTTCCTAGATTAAGTGTGGCAGATTGGTTTGATTTCCAGGTATTTAAATAATTCATAGCCGATAAATGAGCCTCGGCAACATCTGATACATGAACATAATCACGAATACAAGTGCCATCTTTTGTTTGATAATCATTACCATTTATTATGAAGTTATTTAGATTCTCAAAAAGTAATGGTATCATATGAGTTTCTGGTTGATGATCTTCACCCATCTCACCATCTGGGTCTGCACCAGCTAAATTAAAGAATCGAAAGATTGTATTGTTAATACCAGAATCACGAATCGCAGTTTCAGCTGCTATTTTAGAGTTTGCATATGGATTATTATATGAGATTGAGTCATTTTCGGTCAATAAATTTTCTTTTGGTTTATAAACACCTGCACTTGATGAATAGACTATGTTAGGTACATTATATTCTTTCATCATATCAATTAAATGTAATGTGGCTATAACATTGTCTTTCCAAAAATGTATTGGATAATTCCAAGACATACCAACTTCAATGCGACCTGCTAAGTGAAATACGGTGTTAATATCTTCTGTAAAAAATTGATAAAGTGATTTAGGAAATTCAGCAATATCAGATTGTAATTCTTTGTGATAATATTTACAATTTGCTTTTACTCTATCTACACAATAAACCTCATGCCCTGCTTTATATAAAGTTTTAGCAAGATGTTTACCAAGATAACCTGCACCGCCTGTAACTAATACTTTTTTCACGAATCTCTTAAAGATGTAATTGGTTTTTTAACTGGCCACCAAATATTGTGAGCCTCTTCATCATTCCAACGAATTGTAAATTGATTTGAATAATTATGATACGAGTCTAATTTGTAACTAAACACAGCATGGTCGGACATCACAACATGACCATTACCAAATTTAGGTGGTATTAGAACCTGTTTTCTATTTTTATCTGATAGTGTAACAGAGGTCCATTGTTTGTATTGTGTAGAGTCTGGATCATTGTTTAGAATAACAAGGTAAATAGTACCATATAAACATGAAACAAGTTTAGTAGTACAATCATCACCATGAATACCACGCAAAACGTGTTTTCTTGATGAGCTTATACTATCAACAACCCAATCCTTTCTTGCTATACTATCTTCATATACTTTTTTATTCCAAGACTCTATATTATGACCTCTAAAATCTTCATATATGAGTGGAGGTGTAAGTACAAAAACATTATTTAATTCTGTGAAATCAATTTGCATATTATTTTTAAATTTCCATAACGACATTAATATTACTCTATGATTGATATTCCTGGTGCAACTCTAGCTAGAGTTGTGGTTTCTTCTTTCCATGGAAAATGTATCGTATCATACTTTTCTTTTTGTTTTTTATTACCTTTTATGAAAAAGTCTTTATTAACAGAATTTGGATTTGAATCTCCTTTACCAGTATTATTATCTAAACGATAACATAATGTATGTTTGTTAGTACACTCAAAGTTAGGAAAGTTTGATTTCAGGTTGTGGAAAAATTGTCTATCTGCACCCCATTGTCCATACCAAGTGTGACCAATATGAGTAGCAACATCACGGTTAATAATAAAAGATGAGGTATCAATGTGATGTGTTTTATCGTTAAAATATACAGGCCAGATACCAAGTGATTCACAGTTATCTTCACATATGAAATTGCCTTTTTGATCATAGATTTTGCGTAATGAATAAGCCCATTGATTTCCATTTTTTAATTTCTCCACTAATTTTTTAACATGATCTGGTTCAAACCAATTATCTTCATCAAGATAACATATTGCATCAGCATTTACAAGAAAAGAACAAGCTGCATATACTCTATGCCCATACCAACCTTTACCAATGTTTTCTTCTAATGTAACTGTTTTAATAGGTACATTCTTATCTTCAAATGGTTTTAAAGTTCCTGAGCCAGTTTTTAGGTCTAGTTGATTTCTAACATCACACCCATATTCTTCACCATCTATAAAAACATAATGTACTATATCTTTATATGATTGATTTTGAACAGAGAGTAGACATTTTGTTAAAGTTTCCTGACCTATTGATGGTGTAACTATAGCTACTTTCATAATCTAACATTCTCCACTAATTCTGTTGAATTCCATTTATTCAGAAATTTCTCTACTATTCTTGATGATGAATTTTTTTTATCATCACCACCGATACCATAAACAAACTCAATACCTTTTACTTTCAATTCTCTGTTGTTTGATTGGTTACGGTCACCACCATTTGCAAACACAATATTACACTCTGAATAGTATTCTTTCACTTGTTCAAGTAAATCACAAGCACTATCATCATCATCATTAAATTTTATTATACCTTGTACATATTGAATACTTTGTATAATTTCTTCACGTTCTTCATATGGCATAAAGACATAACCTTTTTTTCTTTCTAGCCATTCATCAGAGTTAATACCAACAATCAAATGATCTCCTAATGAAGATGCTTCTTTTAACAATGATATGTGTCCAGAATGAATAGGGTCAAAACCACCTGATACTACAACTACTTTCATATCTTTAAATCAGGAAAAACTTCTTTTACTAATTTTGATGTAAGGTATCTAACTTTTAAATCTTTTGCAAACATATTTACAAATAATCTAGCCTCATCAGCGTGTAAAGCTTCAAGTATCACAACTAATAATTTTCTTTGTTTCTCTACTGTAAGTCCTTCAGCCTTTGAGGGATGATTTTTTATAAATCTATACAGTTTCGGCACTTCAAGATTTAAGTAAGTGTAATTAAGACCTGCCGGTTCTAAAGCCGGTCGGTATGTGTTGGGTAATGCTTCAATATCAAATTGAACATCTTTGTTGAATGACAATTCTAAAAATGTAGTAAAAGCTTTTTCACTATGTTTTTTTAAAAATTGAACACGCTCTTTTCTTGATGGTAGTTGTTCAAACTCATCAAATATTTCGGAATATAATTTTTCAGCTGGCATATTAAAACTCGTCTATAACCTCAAGTAAATTCTTGAGTCGTTTGTTAATCATATAATTCATAAAGACCTGTTTTGTCTTTCCTTTTACAGTATCATAACTATGTAGTATTTCCTCCTTGAGCTTCTCAGGTACTTTTGATAAATCAATCAAAGTTTCATTTCTAACATAATTACGGTACATATCCTCATTACAAAAATCTTTTGGTTTTTCATTCAACCATTTTATGATGTTTTTATTTGTGATTGGTTTTTGACGACCACCTGTTACAAATACATCATCAGGCGACATAATGTTTGGTATACCATCACCTTTATCACCACGAATAATAAGTTGTTTCAATTGTAATGCTGGTAAATCTTCTTTCACATATTTTTTCAATATTGGTGAATACTGTTCTACGTTTTTAAATTTCTGTAGTTGTGCAAAATCTTTATCACTTGAAAGTATCATTATCTTTTCATTAGACGAATACTTTGTTGTAATTGTTGCAATAATATCATCAGCTTCACAGGTACTAACTTCTATGACTTTATAAGGAGAATGAGTTTTTAATTCATCACGAATCTTATTCAGACATTCAAAGATTGAATTCCAATCATGGCCTGATGTTTCTCTCACTTTCTTCCTAGAAGCTTTGTAATTGGGAAATATATCTTTACGCCAATAGTTTCTATTATCACAGGCAAGTATAACTTCAGGACCATATGTGTTCTTGAACTTCTTAACATAAGTTCTAATTGTATTTAATATCATATGACGAACTAAATCTTCCTGTACTTCTGTTTTAGAGTACCCGATTTGTTCCATCAAATTAGATATTGCGACTTGGTTATAATCAAATATTATCATAGTATCTTTATCCTAACACTACTTTTCTTTTTAGTCAAGCTTTTAATCTTTTCACAACACTCTTTTACCGAATTAAAATAGGCAATCATCTTTTTTCTTTTAGTTCTTGTTGTGTGGCCATAGGCCTCTTTAATTTGTGGGTCATCCGATTCAAGTGATTCTACCCATTCTTTCATTTCTTCATCTGCCCATTTTACTATAAATCTCAAGTGCATTGGCTTAAACTGATGTTTTACTATATTTGCCATTGGTGATGGTTTATCTTTAAAATCAGATAACATAATCTCATCAACTTGTTCTTCTAACTCAGATATACATTTGTCTGCCTTCTCACGAAGTCTATCTTGAATATTGACTTTTGGTTTTTCTCTTACAGGTGGTGGGTTGTCTTTTATCTTTTGTAATATCTCAGACACTTTTTCATCATAAAATACCTGTATATCTTCAGGTAACTTAATTTTTTTATGTTCATCTAATAAAGCACAAACATGACCAAATTTAGGTATCATTGTTGAAGCTTGTTCAGAAGCATCAGCTTTATACTTTTTCTTTAGATGTTTGCGGATCTTAGCATATGAACCTTTTGTTGATAAATTCAGTTCATAAACTTGTAAAAGATTTCTAATTCGTTTCTCGTCAGTTAACTTTGCCATAATTATTTCTCTTGTTTACCAAGGTATATAGAACACTATAACATAAATACTTATCTGATGTAGGCAGATTTGATATATCTGTCATGCTATTATTATGACATTATAATTAATTCGTTATAACTTGTCAACGAAAATAGGGTAAAGATAGCATGATAGATCCAATCACGGCTTTGTCCTTGGCTTCTGCCGCCTTTACTGGTGTTAAAAAGGCAGTACAGCTAGGCAAAGATGTAGAGGACATATATGGTGCCCTGAGCAAATGGGCGGGTTATATATCAGATGTAACAGAACACATGAATCAGAACGAACCAAAGAAACCTGGTTTGTTTGAAAAAATAGGTTTTAGTAAATCGGAGACACAAGAAGCATTTGACCATTTAATAGCTAAAAAGAAAATAAAAGATATGGAGGATCAAATCCGCCATATGTTTACATGGGGCGAACTCCATCATTTGGGCTTAGATGGCTATAGGGATTTTATAAAACGTAGAAGAGAGATAAAGGCACAAAGAGAAAAACAAATATACGAACAAATGAGAAGAAGGAAAGCGTTTTTTACTTTAATTAAAAATATATGTATCGGCGCCGTACTAATAATATTTTCAATATGGATTATGTGGTTTATGATTGACTTAATTGCTAATGCTCCAGGAATGAAAGGAAAAGAGGATGGTAAGAGCCAAATCAACAACACAAGGGAAGAGATTACAACCAGGATCAGTATTAGAAAAATATGATATTGATGATGATGGTGAAATAACAGATAGTGAAATAAAAGATATAAAAGAGATTGAAGAAATAGAAAGATTAAATAGAAGGCAAAGGCATCAAAGAATGATGGCATGGTATTCTCTAATTGGTATGATAAGTTACCCTGCCTGTATAATGTTTTGCGAATGGGTTGGACTAATTAAATCAGCTGACCTTTTGGCTACAATGGCACCAACATACTTTATAGCCGCAGCTGGTGTTGCAGGTGCATTTATGGGTATTACTGCTTGGATGGATAAGAAAAAGTGAAAAAATTAAAAGATTTTAAAAAAGAAATTAAACAAAGAAATTTAGTGCATCTAAATGCTCCTAAATCTGGTGCAGGTAAACACTCTGATCAAAAAAGAAAAATGAAACAGGGATATCAAAAGCATAAAGGAAATATGTATGGGTGAAAACTTTAGACAATTAAATCAACAAACCTTTGGTCGACCAGAAGGTTTTAGTTATCCACTTGGATTAAATACTTCTTTAGCGGGTGGTGTTGCAGCTGCAAATGCAGCCACAAATTCTACTGGCGGTGTTCAAACAGTTAATGGTTCTATTGCTGTTCACACTTTTGATAGTTCAAGCACTTTTGTTCCTAAATTTGATGGGTTTGTTAATTATCTTGTAGTTGGCGGAGGTGGTGGAGGTGCAGGTAACTTAGGTGGTGGTGGAGGTGCAGGTGGTGTAAGACAAGGTATACTTTATGTAACAGAAGATACAACATATAATGTTTCTGTTGGCGGTGGTGGGGCTGGCGGAACAACTCCTAATGATGGAACAAATGGTGCAAACGGAACAAATTCTATGTTTGCAACTATTAGTTCATCAGGTGGAGGATATGGTGCTGAAGGAGGTGGTGGTACTCCAAACTCTCAAAACGGAGGTTTAGGTGGTTCAGGTGGAGGTGCAGGAGGATTTAGCTCTACTAGACAAGGTGGTTTAGGTAATAAAGGTCTTATTTTTCCAGTAGAGGGTCATGATGGTGGTAATGGCGATGCAACAGGCGGACCTTCTGGAGCTGGTGGTGGAGGCGGAGGTGCTGGGGGATCTGGAGGTGCTAGTTTTGGAAACCCAACAAAAGTAGGTATCTCAGCTGGTGGTGCAGGAGTAAATTCAAGTATAGATTTCACTACTACTGCTTACGGTGGTGGAGGTGGCGGAGGAGTTGGAGCAGATTTTCCTAGTGGAAATCCCATGACGCCATTAGGCGGAGCCGGTGGTGGCGGTGGTGGAGGATATGCTAGTACACCAGGTGTTGCAGGCACTACGAATCGTGGTGGCGGCGGAGGTGGTGGAGGATATCCTGGTTCTGCTGGAGGTGCAGGCGGTTCAGGACGAATTATTATAAGTTACAATTTTACACAGGGTACTGGAACTGCAAACAGTTTTCCAGGTTCTACTGGCGGTACAAAAACAACATCAAATGCTTATGCTGTTCATAAATTTACATCATCTGGAACTTTTGTTCCCGATTTTACTGGAGAACTTGAAGCTTTAATTATTGCAGGAGGTGGCGGTAGTGGAAATGGTAATGGAGGTGGCGGTGGTGCAGGTGGTGTATTATTAAGACAAGGAATTTCAGTTACAGATGGAGTATCATATACTGTAACAGTTGGTGATGGGGGAGCAGGTGCTTCTCCTGGTACATCTTCAGCTACTGGTGCAAACGGAAGTAATTCGGGTTTTGCCACACACTTTGCTCAAGGTGGTGGAGGTGGTGGGGGTGGTTATAATGTAGGTACTCACGGAAATGGTCAAAGCGGTGGTTCTGGAGGTGGTGCAGGTTATAATGGTCCTCTTGTTGGCGGTCTTGGTACTGATTTTCAAGGTTCTAAAGGTGCTAATGCTCCGGCTTCTGATCGACCTGCTGGTGGAGGTGGTGCAACTCAAATAGGTCAAGAAGGTTCATCTGGTACGGGTGGAAAAGGTGGCGATGGATTCTATTCTAATTTTGAAGATGAAGCTACTACTGTTGCTTATGCAGGTGGTGGCGGAGGTGGAGGTGCTACACCTGGAGCAGGAGGTATAGGAGGTGGCGGT
>Ga0181416_1000074_pt1 | contig 23977 bp, 26 predicted proteins | sample 39SPOviralmetaG_FD_130141 | JGI IMG/M metagenome (GOLD analysis project Ga0181416, IMG submission 130141) | Marine viral communities from the oligotrophic San Pedro Time Series (SPOT) site, San Pedro Channel, CA, USA - 39 SPOT_SRF_2013-01-16 | ecosystem: Environmental > Aquatic > Marine > Strait... | reverse complement strand
GTTATACTCGCAAATGGTGGTACAATCGACAAATATATGGGAGATTGTATCATGGCATTTTGGAATGCACCTCTGCCCTGTGAAAAACATGCAGAAATGGCACTTAAATCAGCTATGGAAATAGAACTACTTACCGAACAATTAAATAAAGAATTAAAAGAGAATGGACTAGACTTACCCCCTGTCGTAATAGGAACAGGAATTAATACAGGACCTTGCATAGTTGGAAATATGGGAAGTGAGTCTCGTTTCGATTATAGTGTAGTAGGCGATGCAGTAAATTTAGGGGCAAGACTGGAAGTACAAACTAGAACTTATGATACTCCTATATTATTTTCCGACTTTACACTAAAGCACTTACAAGAACATGGATGCACTACTAAATATACAAAACTTGATACAATCAAAGTAAAAGGTAAAGACGAGCCTGTAGAGATCTTTGCCCCAATATTCAAAGGCGGAACTAGAAAATTACAAAAAACATAACATTAAAAAAATAATTCTTGACTTTACGTTCATATTTTGATAAAATACACTATAGAATTTTTAAATTCAAAGCAACTAGGAATAGATAATGAGCGAAAACGAAGATATAGAGGGGAGACTTACAACTCACGAAGCTATTTGCGCAGAGCGCTGGAAAACCGTGTTTAATCAATTAGAGGGCATGGAAGGCAGAGCGAGCAAAAGATTCGATGCAGTAGAAGACTCCGTCAGCAGACTGGAGACAGTTCTTTTTTCTGCTGCAGGAGGCGGAATCGTAGGACTTGCCACTATTGTTTTTACTTTTTATACAATGACCTAACGGATAAGGAAAAATATGAAAACTAAATTATTAGCAATATTACTATCACTCATGACTTTACCAGCCTTTGCAGGGTTGAGTGGAGGAGTTGATTACTCTTCAGACTATATTTGGAGAGGAGTATCTCAAACTAATGGAGGAGCAGCAGTGTCTGGTCATCTAGAAGTTGAAAAGAATGGTTTATACGGAGGAGTTTGGGCTTCTCAGGTAGACTTTGGTGGAGATGATAGCATTGAGTATGATTTTTACGGAGGAGTAGCACTCGCAGTTTCAAATAGCATCGCATTAGACCTTGGAGTAATTCAATATAACTACGATGGAAGCTCAGACTCTTACGAAGAACTGTACATATTAGCAAATGTAGGACACTTTGGTGTATCTTACTATGTAGATATGGATGACTCAGACAAAGATTTTGTAGCAGTAGATATGGATCTTGGCTTCATAAAAGCACTAGATGTAAATTTAGAGTATGGAAGACACTATGATGATACTGACTATAAACAATTAACAATATCTAAAGACTGGATGGGAGCAAAGGTAGGTCTTCAGGTACTAGATGGTGCAAGGCATGGAACATTTATGGATCATGCGGCTTTAACTATTGGTTGGAGCTTCTAAATGGCTTATTCGGATAAAGTAGTAAAACGTTTTGAAGACGTACTAAAGAATCCAGAAGCGCACAATGTTGGACGCTTCGACCCTAATGATCCTAACATAGGAACAGGAATGGTTGGAGCTCCTGCTTGTGGAGATGTTATGCGACTGCAATTGCAAGTTACAGATAACATAATAACAGATATAAAATTTAAAACTTACGGCTGTGGCTCGGCAATTGCCAGCTCAAGTGAGTTAATAGATATGCTAACGGGCAAAACACTGGAACAGGCGGAGGACATCACTAATAAAGATATAGCTAATGCATTGTCTCTACCACCTATCAAGCTTCATTGCTCAGTTTTAGCAGAGGAGTCTATAGCAAAAGCACTAGCTGACTATAGACGTAAAGATAACTATAGGAGTAGTGATGGTTGATTACGAGACTAAAATGGCAAAGCCCGCAAAGGAGTCAACAACTCCAGAAGCCCCTGGCATAGAAATATATGAAAGTAGGGGGTTATGGAAGTACCGTGATGCTATGGGAAAATTGCATAAATTTAAAACAAAAGAGGAAGCTGAAAAAGCTTTAGAGGAAAATGACTAAGTGGTTTAAAAAAGCTTGGAATATTATAAACGGTTCAGACAAAAACTGGGACGGCACAGTAGATATTCAAGACAAAATGATTGCCGCTAAACAAAAATCAAAAACCTTTGCAGAAGTTAAAGCAGAAGCACAGGAGAAGGCGTCAGATGACGCAAAGGAGAAGTAAATGGGAGCTATAAAATTGCTCGGAACACAAGTTGCGTGTGGAACTAGTGTTGGTGCTGCATCTACATTTGATGGATCTGTCAATGTAAGACTTGTTAATTCAGGTACTACAGTTAGACTAGTTACTGTTGCTAATGCGGCAGACGCCACGTTAGGAACTTGCTCACTAGCAGGTGGAGAAACAATAATTCTTAAAAAAGGAAATACTGATCAAATATTTGCTGCACATGCAGAAATACTCGGAACGCCAGTCTTAACAGAAGGGTAGTGGCGAGAAAAAAGTTACGAAATACTCGTGGGTCTACGAAAGGACGATCTGCTTATCAGAAGTATTTAAAATCAAGGGTAACATCAAAACGAAGGACTAAGTACCAAACGTACAAAAAGTCCAGGGCTCAGAGATTGGGCAAAAGGAGTTAATTATGCCAAGTGGTAAAGGAACTTATGGAAGTAAACGTGGACGACCTAAGAAAAGTGGTAAAAAGCGCGGGGGTAAAAAGAAAAAGGGTATGAGGCACCATGGCTGTTAAGAGGCGTAAACGAAAAACCTCAGCCAAGAAACGAAACGTACCTACTAATAAAAAGCTATATGCTAGAGTTAAAGCAAAGACTAAGAGAAAGTTTGCTGTATACCCTAGTGCATATGCAAATGCTTACTTAGTGAGACAATATAAGAAAGCAGGAGGGAAGTACCGTCGTGGCTAGGGGTGGTTTAGGCAAATGGTTTAAACAGAACTGGGTAGACATTTCTCGACCTAAGAAGGGTGGAGGCTACAAAAAGTGTGGCAGAAAGAAAGCCAAAAAGGGAAAGAAAGGATACCCCAAGTGTGTACCAGCAGCTAAAGCTGCAAGAATGAGCAAAAGTCAAAGAACATCAGCAGTAAGACGTAAGCGCTCAAAACGACAGGGAGTAGGTGGTAAACCCACTTATGTAAAAACTATAGCAAAAAGAGGACGACGTAAACGTAAAACTACACGTCGTAGAAGGAGATAACTATGGCGGTAAGGAAACGAGGGCGAAAAAAAGACTCTAGACTTAAGAGAGCAGGAGTTTCAGGTTATAATAAACCAAAACGTACTCCAAAACATAGAAAGAAGTCCCACATAGTAGTAGCGAAATCAGGAAAGAAAGTTAAAACTATTAGATTTGGGCAACAGGGAGCAAAAACAGCGGGCAAAAGGAAAACAGGCGAGTCAGCTAAAATGAGGAAGAAACGTGCTTCATTCAAAGCAAGACATCGTAGGAATATTAAAAAAGGAAAAATGTCCGCAGCATATTGGGCAAATAAAGTAAAATGGTAGAAGATATAGATTTAAGATATTTAGATGAGAGCTGGCTGAGGAATCTTTCAGATGCAGCAACTCAAGTATTAGATAAAGTAGACAAAGAAGCATCTAAGACTGGTCAGCTCAACGCTGATAACTTACAGATGGCATCACTCTGTGGTGGCTTTTTATATCTTTACCACCTTGCTCAATCACATCAAATTATTCATTCATCAGATAACAAAACAGTACATTGACTTTAGAAATCAGTCGTAAAGACATAGAGGGTACAGAGTTAACCTCTTACACATCAGAAGATAGGTTTATCAAACTTCCGATAGAGCCATATATGGAACTACTGGGGGTTACTCCTATCGCATCACAACTTGCAATAATCAATGCAGTCAACAATCCCAAATATCGTTTTGTATGCGGAGCAGTATCAAGACGTCAGGGGAAAACATACATTTCAAACATAATTGGGCAACTCACAGCACTTGTCCCAAATACTCACATATTAATTATGTCACCTAATTACTCTCTATCTCAAATATCATTTGATTTACAGAGACAACTTATCAGACACTTCGATCTAGAAGTTACAAAAGACAATGCAAAAGATAGAGTTATAGAACTATCAAATGGTTCTACAGTTCGTATGGGATCAATCAATCAAGTGGACTCTTGTGTTGGTAGATCATACGATTTAATTATCTTTGACGAAGCAGCACTTGTAGACGGTAGAGATGCTTTTAATGTAGCATTACGTCCTACACTTGATAAAGATAATAGTAAAGCAATATTTATATCTACACCTCGTGGTAGAAACAACTGGTTTGCTGATTTCTTTTATCGTGGATTCTCAGATGAATTTGCAGAGTGGTGCTCAATACGAGCCACTTACCACGAGAACCCACGTTTTAGTGAAGAAGACATTATAGAAGCTAAAAAATCTATGTCAGGAGCAGAGTTTGCTCAGGAATACATGGCTGACTTTAATACTTATGCAGGACAAATATGGGCATTTGATTACGAGAAGTGTGTAGCTGACTTATCAGAATTAGACACAAGTAAAATGGATGTCATTGCAGGACTGGATGTGGGGTACAAAGACCCAACAGCTTTATGCGTTATTGCATACGATTGGGACTCAGGCAACTTCTATGTATTAGATGAGTACTTAGATTCAGAGCGTACTACAGAACAACACGCACTACAAATACGGGCACTCCAAGACAAACATGACATAGATTGGATCTACATTGACTCAGCTGCACAACAAACACGATTTGACTTTGCTCAGAATTATGATGTAACTACTATAAACGCTAAAAAATCTGTTCTTGATGGAATCGGAGAAGTAGCAAGCATAGTTGACAATAATAAGCTTATAGTGGATCAGAGATGCACTCACACTCTCGAGTGTTTAGACCAGTATCAATGGGACCCAAATCCGAATCTTATGAAAGAAAAACCAAAACACGATAGATTCTCTCATATGTCAGATGCTCTCAGATATGCGCTGTATACTTTCGAGACTTCTGCAACAACTTTTTAAATTAACCAGACCTACGAAAAAATGTTTCTTGACTTTTTCGTGGTATTTTAGTATAATACAAGATAAGAGAAAAATAAATGAATCTTAAGCGAGACTTAGTCAAATACGTTAGAGACAAAGCAAAGTCAAAGTACGATAAGGGAACGGAGTGTGAAATTTGCGGAAGTACGGAAAATCTGGACTTTCATCACTTCTACGGAATGACGGAACTACTAGACAAGTGGCTAAGAGAGAACAAATTGAATATTGATAGCGCTGAAGAAATAATGGAAGTTAGAGATACGTTTATAGAGCAGCATATCGCAGAACTATACGAAGAGGCTGTAACTCTTTGTCATAATCATCATTTAAGATTACATTCCATTTATGGAAAACGACCCAAATTATTCACAGCCCAAAAACAACAACGTTGGGTACTAAAACAAAGAGAAAAACATGGCATGGTATGACCGAATACTAGGTAGACAAACAAATATCTATAGCGACGACGAAAAGATTAATCCTGCTCAATACCTGATTGGTAGAGAGGAAGGTTTAACAGTCGAATCTAGAGAAGTAGTTACTAGATATCGTGACGCTTATGAAAAGCTAGAAGTTGTAAACCGTGCAGTAAATATTGTTGTAGATGACGTTGCTGAAATCCCAATGGATGTCGGACCTAAAGTGTCAGGACTAACTCCAGTAATTAAAAACATTAGAAAAGTTACTGTTAATAACTTACTAAATGTGCAACCAAATCCATTCCAAGACATAAATACATTTAAAAGAAATCTGATAATTGATTTATTGATTGATGGAAACATATTTATTTATTTTGACGGGAGCGGCATGTATCACTTACCTGCTGAAAACGTTACAATTGAAACAGACGAACAGACATATATAAGCAAGTATACGTATGACGGAATTATCGATTACTCACCAAGTGAAATTGTACATATTAAGGAAAACTCATTTAACTCTATTTATAGAGGAGTTCCAAGACTAAAACCTGCATATAGAACCATGCAGCTTTTAGCAAGTATGAGAAACTTTCAGGACAACTTTTTTAAAAATGGAGCTGTCCCAGGATTAGTACTAAAAAGTCCTAATACACTTAGTGAAAAGATAAAAGAACGTATGCTAGCTGCTTGGAGAGCCCGTTACAACCCGAGCACAGGAGGGAGACGACCTCTAATTTTAGATGGTGGTTTAGAAATAGATAACTTAACGGAGGTTAATTTTAAAGATCTAGACTTCCAAGCAGCTATTGAGGCAAACGAAAAGATTATACTACAAGCAATAGGCGTACCGCCATTGCTATTGGATAGTGGGAACAATGCAAATATTAGACCCAACCATAGATTGTACTATTTAGAAACAGTACTACCTATAGTAAGAAAGATAAACTTTGCATTTGAGCGTTTCTTTGGATTCGACCTTTCAGAAGATGTAAGCAATATACCTGCTTTACAGCCCGAACTGAAAGACTCGGCAGCATATTACAGTACTTTAGTTAATACTGGAATTATGACGCCAAACGAAGTCAGAGAAGCAATGAGAATGGAGCCGTTAGAAGGGCATGACGACTTAAGAGTGCCTGCAAATATAGCAGGCTCAGCAGCGAATCCATCTGAAGGTGGACGACCTGAAGAAGAGGAAAATAATGGCGAATAAAAAACAAGTGTTAAAACAACTAGCTGATTATTTTGCTGAAAAAGGAAAGATCCTATCACCCGCAGAATATAAAGCTGCAGATGATGCACCTATCAGATTTACTATCGCCAAGAGGCCTTTTGGTTCTTGGGGAAGAGTAGGTCAAATGATAAAAACTAACTTTCCTGAGCAATGGGAAAAGGCTAATCCTTCTACGGAAGTAGCAGCCGCTCCAAAAGTTGCAAAAGCGCCCAAAAAAGCTGCGAAGGCTGTAAAGCCTGCTGCAAAATAAAGGGGAATAATTATGCAAAAGATTTTTAATTTAACATCAACTTTCAAATCCGTTAACCCTAACGAAGATGGAAGCGTAGATATCAAGGGATATGCCAGCACTAACGATACAGATCGTGCGGGAGATGTTATTAATAAAGAAGCATGGGAGAAAGGAGGATTAGAAAATTTTGGCAGTAATCCTATTATACTTTTCAACCATGACTACAACAGACCTATCGGCAGAGCCACCTCATTAGAGACTGACGAAAAGGGACTAAAGATTACCGCGAACCTATCAAAAAGTGCTGGCGATGTAACAAATTTAGTGAAAGAGGGTATTCTGAGAGCATTCAGTGTCGGTTTCCGCGTCAAAGACGCAGATTATATGGAAAGCGGCGATGGGTACTTGATTAAAGATGCGGAGTTGTTTGAAGTAAGTGTGGTATCCGTACCCGCTAACCAAGCAGCCACCTTCTCTGTGGCGAAGTCTTTTGACAGTCAGGAAGAATATTCTGAGTGGAAAAAGCAATTTGTCAAAAAAACCGAGGTAATTACGCCTCAAGATAATACAGACATTACGTCTGTCTTCAAGGAAAAAATAATGTCAGAAAATAAAGACTTTAATCTTGAAGAGTTTGCAAAGAACGTTGCTAAAGAAACAGCTGCAACTATTGCGATGCAACAAGCTGATGCTAAAGCGAAAGCTATGGCAGAAGAACAAGCAGTCGCAGAGAAAGCCGTTGAAGAAAAAGCAATATCCGATGCTAAACTCGAAGAAAAGAAAGCTGAAGTATCAGCTATTATCGAAGCAGGAACATCTGGAGCAGAAGCATTAGTTTCTGATTTAGAAAAACGCATTGATAGTCAATACTCTAACGTTGAGCAAGTTGTAGAAAGCCTAAAAGCTGAACTACAAGAAAAATCTGAAGAAATCCAACAAATCAGAGAATCTAAAAGAATCTTTGGCGAAAGACAAAAAGGTGGAAGCCTTGAGTCGTTTGCTAGCGATCTAGAGGACGTATGGTTACTTGGTAAAGCTACAGGCAAAGGGCTTAATACTAAGCACGCTGTAGCTACAATGGAAAAAGTTAATGCCATGTCAGGTGTTGATGTTTCCTCTGCAGATTTTGAACAAACTGTTTCAACAAACATAGAAAGGGATATTCAAAACGAATTAGTACTAGCACCTCTATTTAGAGAAATCGCTATGACTTCTGCGACTCAAATATTACCTATCCTACCAGATGCTGGTTACGCTGAATTTACAGGCAACCAAGCAGCTTCAGGATCCGCACCTCATGGTAACTTAGACCCAAGAGGCGATGCGTATGACCCTGCGAATGGTGCTGGTATAGTAATGACCGAAAGAACCCTTTCAACCAAAAAATTAATCTCTCAATCATACTTAGGTAACGAAACAGAAGAAGATGCAATCTTGCCTATTCTTCCATTGATTCGTGAATCTATGATCAGATCTCATGCCAGAGGCATTGAGAATGCAATACTTGCTGGTGATGACGCTGATGGCGTTTATGGCACAAGTGGAGCAACATTTGAAGGTCTATTGCACTTAGCAAGAAATGATTCAGATTTAACTCAGACTTCAACTGCATTTGCATCAGATGCTCTTACAGCGCTACAATTATTAGCTGCTAGAAAGAACATGGGCAAATACGGCTTTAAAGCTGAAGACGTAGTTTACGTTGTGTCTCAAAGAGGCTACTTCGAACTACTAGAGGATGCTGAATTCCAAGATGTTAATTTAGTTGGCGACCAAGCTACTAAACTATCTGGGGAAATCGGAACAGTATTTGGATCTAAAGTAATTGTATGCGACGAGTTCGCTACACCTGCTACATCTAAATTCCATGCCGTAGCAGTATACGCTAGAAACTATGTTATGCCAAGATTACGTGGAATGACCGTTGAGTCAGACTACGAGGTTGCGGCTCAAAGAAGAGTACTAGTTGCTTCACAAAGACTAGGCTTCATCGATCTAATTGATGGCGCTACATCTAAGTGGGCACTTCAGTACAAAGCTTCTTAATTAACTTACACCGCGCTATGCGGGTATGAAGAAATATGCTGGGTGACTTGGGGGAGTAATTGCTCCTCCAAGTTTCACCTCACTTAAAGGACACAAAATGGCAAACCTAGTTACTACAAAAGACTATAAAAATTACAAACAGATGGATCATAACAAGGACGATGCAAAGATCGATACCTTGGTTGCTTCTGTGAGTCAAATGGTTAAAACATATTGTGGACACTCTATCATTGATTATTACTCTGCTACTAAAACAGAGATATTTGATGTCGAGGATAAACTCACTTCGGAGGTTTTTGTCACAGAATCTCCACTCACTAGTGTTACTTCCGTGCAAGAACGAGCCTCAATCGCTGACAGCTATGAAACTCTAACCAACAATACGCATTACTATGTAGATACAGAACATGATCGTATTAGAAGGATAGATGGTAGTACAGGTATCGATTATTGGCATCAAGGGTTCGGAGCAGTAAAAGTAGTATATAACGCAGGATATTCAGCTGTACCAGCTGATTTAAAACTTGCGGTATATGATTTGATTACATACTACTTAAAAGAAGAATATAAAACACAACGTTCAATCGCTGGAACCACCCTAAGAAATGAAGGTAGTACTTCAATCAGAAATGATATAGGTTTTCCAGATCACATCAAACGAGTACTTGACCTTTATAAAATTATAGATATAGTATAATGTCAGCAAGATTCTGGACAAAAATCCTAACGGAAATAAAGACTCAAGGCAAAGACTCGAAAAACACAAATAAGTGGCGACGAGCGTCCCGTAAACTTGCTTTTAACCAAGAAACTTTATATCGAAATGATATAATGGATGGAGTTTACAACTGGCTACAGAGAGTAGACACCAGAATGCCGAAACAAGAGCTTACAGCTTTTAATAAAGACTTAGAGGCCCTTGTAGATGAGTATTTAGATATAATGTACCAAAGAGGATTAAAAAATGGTAAGATTAAAGCTACTCGTACATCTGATTCAGTAGTTTTTATCTTTCCCCCTCAAGCAGCCCCCAAAGATGGTGGAACAGGAACTGGTAACAAGCAACTTTGGGAAGCGTATAATCAATTCAGAAGAAAAGAGTTGGGAGTATTAGGAAATAAGATACTTAGAACAGAAAGAAATAGTAAAAACTATAATTTTAGTTATATTGTTGGAACAGATGGAGTAAGACGTGCACAAGCATATTCTTCTAGCAACGCTTTAGATAAGCAAGCAGGTATATCAGATGCGCTACATGGAGATTTAAAACAGGGAGTAAAAAGTACTGTTGCTTCATATAAAGGACGAAGTAAAGTTGCAGAAGAAAGCAACAGGAGAAGGAAAATAAGAAACGATCTTGCCGAGACTATGTATAGAAGTCCATATTTTCCTACAACATACATGAACTTTCAAGTAGAAGCAGAATTTGATAGGAGTCTCTTAGACTTTATTGATACAGAGTACGGCTTTGAAGTTTTGCAAGATAATCCTATTGATGGGAGTAAACTAAAAGACACTTATGTTTTAATTCAAACTACACGAGGCACTCAAAAAGAAAACAAGCGAATGCAACAAACAGGCGCTGACAAAGACAAAGTTTTTGATCAGATGATAGAGGAAGGTGTTAAAGCAGTTCGTAAAGATATGCTAGCACGCTTCTCAAAAGCAAGATTTGGAGATACAATTGAAGCTTCTACACCTTTAAAAGAAAGGGGTAAAAGAGCAGTAACAGAACAAGTTGTAGGGCATCTTAAAAAAGGAACAAAAGGCAGTAAGAATGTAAAAGTTACTTCAAAAGAGAAGAAACCTGTAAAAGGGAAAAAATATAGCACCCCCAAAGTCGGAGTAAAAGGTAAAAAAGGAAAAAGTAAAAAGAGTACGGCTCGAAAACCAAACTCAAAAGTATTGTTAGCAGCAAGGAGTGGGAATCGTACATCAACTAAAGGTCAAAGTCCAATTGCTTTACTAACACTAATAAATAAGGTTCTTCCAAGAGAATTAATGAAAAACATGACGGGAGTCTATCCTCGTAGCTTAGAAAATAGAACAGGACGATTTAGGCAAAGTGCACAAGTTACGCAAGTAATCCCTTTTCCACAGTCAGTAGAGATACAGTACACATATATGAAAGATCCGTACGAAGTATTCGAACCAGGCTCAGGAAACCCTTTAGCCAGCACAGGAAGAGACCCACGAAGAATAATAGGTGGAACAATAAGAGAAATAGCTCAAGAAATGATGGGCACAAAATATGGTCTAGTAAGGACTAAGAGAGTATAATGACAAGAAGTATATCAACAAGACGATCGCAAATATTAGATGCCTTAGTTGTAAAACTAAAGGACATTAATGGTACAGGAGATTATCGTACTACACTCTCAAATCAAGTATTTCCTCAGATGAAATTCTGGGATGAAATTAGTACTTATCCAGCTGTACATATGTCTGCAGGTACAGAAACACGAGAATATTATGGAGGCGGACAAAGGTGGAGATTTTTACAAGTTACAATTCGAGGATATGTAAATCAGGAAGACCCTACGGAGGCTCTTTGTTTACTACTCGAAGATATAGAATATGTACTGGATAATAATAATCAAATGACTTATTCAGACTCATATGGAAGCGCTGGTGTCGCACAAATTTCGGTAATATCAATAGATACTGACGAAGGCGTGCTTGCACCTCTAGGCATCGGCGAAATGATAATAGAGGTGCGTTATTAGAAAACCGAGTACTTTAGCAAAAGCAAACGTATTCGCTTTTCAAGCCAAATAGGAGACTATAATGGCAACTAAATTGTATTTTTCTAGAGATACGAAAGTCATAGCACATATGCCGCAGTCAGCTGCAGCAACAAAAAGTATGTACTATGATATACCCGTCTTAGATGGATTTTCGTTTTCTCAAGCAACAAATACTAGTGAAATTACTTTGAATGAAGCACAAAGTACAGCAGGAGCAAGTAGAAGAGGTCGTGCAATGTTTAACGATTCTTATGCACCAGTCGAGTGGAGTTTCTCTACTTACATGATGCCTTACGCTTCGGCTGGAGGTACAAAAGGCTCAGCAGGTAAAGGAAGTGCTACAGATGGTGCACATTGTGAAGTTACAGAATCACTATGGGCTATGTTCTTTGGACAAACAGTAAATGCAGGAGTTACTTCTGACGCTACTAACTTAGATATAGTTCAAACAGGGGCAAATAAAGCAACTGTTGGTGTTTTTGACTTATTCTTCATAATGGGAGCATCGCACGCTAGTACAGCATACACGTATGCAACAGGAGCTAACGCTACACAGCAGATGATTTACAAAATCGCTGACTGTTCAATCGGAGATGTGTCTTTTGATTTTGATTTAGATGGGATTGCTACTGTAAATTGGTCTGGAAACGGAAAAATAATTACAGAAGAAGGAACTCTAGATTTAGATGGCTCAACTGCATTCATTAATGAAGGAGTAGCAAATACTACAGGATTTATTCGTAATAGAGTATCTGATTTAACAATGGTCGGAGACGCTTCAGGAAGTTCAGTAACATATACTTCTACTCTTACAGGTGGAAACATCAGTATGAGTAATAATCTTACTTACTTAACACCTGAAACTCTTGGTGTAGTAAATCAACCTTTGGGTCACGTTACAGGAACAAAAAATATTGGAGGAAACTTCACTTGTTACCTAGATAACGCAAGTGGCACTTCAAGTGCAGAATTCTATGAAGATATCGTAGAAGCAACTTCAGATATTCAAAACTCATTTAGTTTAAGTTTTGATATTGGTGGAGGCGCCGCGCCGCATTGTGTAATTACAATGCCAACTGCTCACTTAGAAGTACCAACTCATTCAATTGATGAAGTAATTTCATTGGAAACTAATTTCCACGCGCTACCAAGCGACTTTGACTCAACAAACGAAATCTCAGTATTTCAATTTGTAGGTAAAGACGTTAACGCGTAAACTAGTGTATCGGGGCGGTTACCCGCCGCCCCAATACTTTTTATTAACCCTTAACAGGAACCAGCATGAACGAACAAACAAAAACAGCACCAGTGTCACTAGCAAGTCTAATGACACCGATGAAAACAGTATCAATTGATTTTCCAGATATGGATGGATTTACTGTTGATCTTTGCTACCTTGCAAGAGAAGAACTATTAAAACTTAGAGGCAAATGTCTTAAGCAAAAATTTAATAAGAAAACTCGTGCTTTCGAAGAAACACTCGATGAAGATACATTCTTAGTCGAATATGTTTCTGCCGTAATAAAAGGTTGGAAAGGATTAAAATATGATCATCTTAGACAGTTAATTTTAATTGAAACAGAAGGTTTAGATCTAGAAGCCGAACTTCCTTTTACACAAGAAAATGCAGAGTTACTTATGAAAAATTCAAGTGACTTTGATACTTGGGTAACAGAATCAGTAGGTGATCTAGAAAATTTTACCAAGAACAAGTAACTTATATAGGCGAGTTACTTGAAAGATATTACAACGTAAATTCTCAATTTAAAAGCTACGAAGAATATATCGCTGTAATGGAAAGATTAGGACGAGAGCCTGATCCAGATAAAGCACCTTTAGAGCAGCACCATTTTCCTACTGAAGTACAAATTGCCTTTTTTGTACACAGCTTACTCCCCGAAAGATGGGATGGAGCAAGCGGAACATACTTAGGAAAAGATTGGAGTGCTCTAGGAGCTTTTCTAAATGTATATGATATACAAGAACAACAAGTGGTAGTTATATTTTTAAAACAAATTGATTTACATAACTCACAACATATTAACGATAGGTTAGAAAAACAGCGTAAAGCAGAAGAAAGACGCACAAGTGGAAGCAATTCAAATATTCCAAAAGTACCGAAAAGATAATGGCAAAAAATGATGTAGTAATAACGCTCCGAGTTGATGATCAGGGAAATATCAAGCAAGTCGGAAACAAAGCAAAAAAAGCAGCGAAAGACGTAGATAAACTAGGCAAGTCAGCAGCAAGTACTGACAGGCACATGAAAGGTGTATCTCAACAGTCTTCAAATGCTTCAAAAAACTTTTCAAAAATGGCACAGGGAATGTCCGGAGGGCTTGTGCCTGCTTATGCTACATTAGCGGCACAAATATTTGCTGTAACAGCTCTCTTTAGGTTTTTACAACAAGCAGCAGATTATAGAGTTCTTATACAAGGACAAAAAGCATTTGCAGCAGAAACAGGTATTGCATATAATAGTATTGCTAAATCTTTGCAAGATGCAACTGATGGGCAATTGGCTTTTAAAGATGCGTCTCAAGCAGCAGCAATAGCAAGTGCTGGAGGCATGTCCCCCGATCAATTAGAGCGTCTCGCAGAAGGAGCTAGGAATGTTTCTATAGCTTTAGGTAGAGACTTAACAGATTCATTCAATAGATTAATTCGTGGTACTACAAAAGCTGAGCCAGAGCTATTAGATGAACTAGGTATTATATTAAGACTTGATGAAGCAACAAAAAATTATGCAGCTCAAATAGGAAAGACAAAAGATACTCTTACAATTTTTGAGAAGTCTCAAGCGGTAACTGTAGAGGTGCTTGCTCAAGTAGAAGATAAATTCGGGGCTATAGGAGAAAATGCAGACTTAAATGTTAACGCTTTAAATCAGTTTGCAAAAGCATTTGATGATGTAATAAATAAACTCTATGAGTTTGTTGGACCCGTTGCAGAAGGGCTAGCTAGATTTTTTAGTCAAAATCTTACTGCTTTTATAGGGGCAATGGCGGCTTTTGCAATTCCAATCATAAAAATGATTTTACCATCTTTTGATGAATGGTCAGCAAAAGCGGCAGACAATGCATTAGTACATAAAAAAGCTTTCCAAAGTCAGAAATCAGACTTAGCTTCTTATAGAGCAGCTTTAGCTGCAGCAAAAACAGGAGCAGGAGTAAATAGAACAAATTTTGAAACCCAGGCAGGTAAAATGGGCATAGGAACTTCTGGAAGAGGAAAAGCAGGAGCTATTGCTCATTTTGAAAGACAAACAACTTTAATGAGAAAAGGTGAGCTCGATAAAAGAACAGGACTACTTGCAAATGCTAGCAAAAAAGACGTAGCAATACTTAAAAAGGCTTATACTAAAATGATGGCGGACACAAAAGGTACTACTACTTGGATTACCCGACAATTTCAAACAATGGGTATGAGATTTAAAGTAGTTACTACAGGCATGAAAACAGTCTGGCAAGGAACTATGGCTTTTATGGGGGGTGTAGCGGCAAAAACAGGAGCTTTAATTAACAAAGCCCTTTCAATTGTTATGCTGTTTAGTGTGTTAGTTATGATATTCGATATGATAAAACCATACTTAGATAAATATTTTGGCACTAACTTTGTAAACGAAGGAGACGAGAAGTTTGATAATATAGTTAGCAATATGAAAAGTATTAATAAAGAGTTGAGAGATATGGCGGCAAGATTTAATGAAAAAGTAGGTGGACAAGGTACTTTAGCAGGTGCAATTCAAACAGCTATTTTTACGGGGAATATGGCAACTTCTGCAGGACTTGGAAAGTCATATCAAAACTTTAAATATATGAGTCAAGAATCTGACTATGGAAGAACTGAAGCAGGTTCTGAAGCAGTCAAACAGTTTGCCAAAGATTTTCAAATTAATTTAGGAAGCCTTGCAGCAATTGAGCCTGAACTTCAAAGCTTATATCATAGCTTCGATCAAAATAAAGAACTATCAAAAGAGCAAGAGGACGCACTCGCAGCAATAATTAATAGAATGAAAGGAGCCAAAGCAGCAGCAGAACAACTTCAGACTGCACAAACAGAACTAAATAGAGCACAAAATGACTATATTAAAGGAGCGGCAAAGCTTAAGTTCAGCGGAATGATACAGCAGTATAGACTAGGATTAGAAGGAGCAAAAGAACTTTTAGCCGATCAACAAAGAATATTAGGTAATCTTAGTAACCCTGATGGAAGTATGAGACGAAATCTTACAGATCCCCAAGAAAAAAGATATAGAGAGCTTAAAGGGGGTGACTATCTTCCTGATGGAACTTTAAACGTGGGTAGTATAGCGAAGCTTCAAGACTCGGTAAATAGAAATCAATCAGGATTTGATAGATTTACAGAATTTAGCCAAAGAGGAGCCGGTCTAGAAGCCAGTAAAACAATGATGCAAACACAGGTAGCAGGAATTACAAGAAGTGATTCTGCAGCTAAGAGAGTGAAAGAGATAAATGCGATAAGACAAAAAGGCATTGACATTATGCAGAAAGAGCTAGAAATAGAGCAAACAAAATATTTACTTTCAGTCGCAACAGGACCAGAAGAAAAAGCAGCAGCAGAGATTGCTCTTATTCAACAACAGACAGGTCTGGATTTATTAGAAAAACAAAAAGAAGCAATGGAAAGTCAAATTGACCCTCTTAATCAAATTAAAGATGCAAGTATTGCTGCATTTGATCAAGGGCTATCTTCAGCTATACTAGGAGTGATAGACGGAACAAAAACAATGAAAGAAGGGTTCTTAGATATGGCAAAAGCAGTTCTTCAAGCAATTGCACAAATGATAGCAAAACTTATAGCTATGAAGGCAATTCAAGCTATGGGATTTAGTTTTGCTGATGGTGGAGTTATTCCAATGGCAAATGGTGGAATCAAACCGAAAGGGTATAGAAGTGGCGGAGTAGTAACAGAGCCGACTTACTTAGTAGGTGAAGGAAAATACAATGAAGCCGTAGTACCTTTACCTGATGGAAGAAGTATACCTGTAATGATGAAAGGTGGTAGCGGTGGAACTGCGAATGTTACAGTAAACATTGCAGCAGATGGACAAGCAAGTTCAAACCTTACAGCAAATAATGGACAACAAGCAGCAGATCTTGCAAAAGCAGTATCAGCCGCAGTACAAGAAGAAATGCATAAACAACAAAGACCTGGCGGAATACTTAGTCCGTATGGCGGAGGATAAAGATGGCAATAGGATTTACAGATTTAACAAGTACAGTTAGACGTCCTGATAAAATGATGAGTGCGAGCTCCTCACCAAACCGTTTCGTAGCAAACTTTGGCGATGGATACCAACAAAGACTTGCAAAAGGAATAAACAACTTACAACAAACATACTCAGTATCTTTTGCAAATCGTACAAAAGAAGAAATAGACGATATTACTGCATTCTTTACAAGTAAGGGCGGAGTAACAAACTTTACATTTACCATTCCAGATTCAAATAATAGTGGAGAAACTGCTATTAAAGTAATCTGTGAACAATGGAGCCAAGCATATACTACAGGCGATTACTATGGCTGCTCGGCAACATTTACAAGAGTTTATGAATCATGACAGACGTAATCAAGGATGTACAGAAACAAGATCCAGGGTCAGCATTTATTGAACTCTTTGAAATTGATTTGCCTGGAACAAATGCATTCTTTCACTCAGGACTAGAAGCTGACATATCGACTCTCCAATTTAGAGATAGAACTAGCCCGGGAACTATTCGAGAATATACAGCACTTCCAATAGAGATATCTGGAATTGACTTACAGGCTGCAGGAGCATCAGCAAGACCAACACTAAGAGTTGCGAATGTTTTGTCAACATTTGGTGACGCAATCGGAATAACAAACGAAGATTTACTTGGCAAAAAGATATATAGAAGAACAACTTTGTATAAGTACTGTTATGGACAGTCGGGCGATGCAAACCCACCAATAGAGTTTCCACAACAAATGTGGTTTATTGATAGAATTGCAGAAAAAACAGCAATTCATATAGAATTTGAACTAGCATCTCCTTTTGATTTAGCAGGGGTATCCTTGCCGAGACGTTCAGTAGTTGCAAATGCATGCTCATGGAAGTATCAAGGCTCAAGTCCTGAAATATCTATAGCCAATCAAAATGGGGGCTGCACTTGGAGTACTTACAGTAGAATTACAGATACAGACGGTACAGTTAGAACTGCATACTTTAATAAAAAAGATGAAGAAGTAGTGAGTGCAAGTTCAACTCTTAATACGTACTCTTCGGGTAATGCAGTTACAAAAGGAGTCTACTACAAAGTAGCAAAATCAGGACTTACACAAATTAATACAGATGGAACTTTTACAACAAGTCAAAGTTCATATGACTACTGGCAAGCTAGAGTAAGTACAAGCAACCCAGGTACTCCCTCTGATACAAATGCAAACTTTAAAAGAATACGAGTATGGAGCGATTATTCAGCAAGCAGCACGTACAAAGCATATACAGATCCAAACTATAATGAATTTGTAAGGTATGATAGAGGCTCAGACGATGACCATGTAAGACTTTGGAAAGTAAAAACAACTACTCAAAATGGGAGTGCCCATAAAGCAACCCCTAATTTTAATGATTACTGGGAGCTTGGAGATCAATGTTCTAAAACTTTAAAAGGGTGTGCAAGTAGATATAAGTCTAGTTTTGCAACTATAGATGGAAGTGTTCGTAGAAATATAGATGAAAAAGATCAAACATTACCATTTGGAGGGTTTCCAGGAACTAAAACGCGTTCATGATAATAGAACCACATTTTGAAGAAATACTAGAACATTTTAATGCTGAATACCCAAGAGAGGGTTGCGGTGTAATAGGAATAAGAAAAGGGAAATCTATATGGTTTCCTTGCAAAAATGTAGCAGAGGATTTAGATGATTTTATAATCGACTCGCAAGACTACATTCGAGCAAGTCATAAAGCTGACATAATAGCAGTCGTTCATAGTCATCCTGATGCGAGTGCAAAACCGAGTGAGTTAGATATTAAACAATGTAATGGTTTGAATCTTGATTACTATATAATTAGTATACCTAATATTGAACTTGAACATTTAAAGCCAAAACGAGTAGACCGTCCTTTAGTTGGAAGAGATTATGAATTTGGTGTTTATGATTGTTTTTCATTAGTACAATCATACTATCAAAAATTCGAAATCGAAATGCCAAGACTTGCGTTTGAAGAGGACTGGTGGGATAAGGGACTTGATTACTTTGGAGATTTATGGGAGCAGTATGAAGGTTGGAATGAAGTTGATGATGGAAGTATACAAAAACATGATTTATTATATTTTAATATTATGTCAGACGTACCAAATCATTGTGGTGTATATTTAGGAGATGACTTGATTCTTCATCATATGGTGGGAAGAATATCAAGTAGAGAATTATTATATCCCTTTTGGGGAAAGCATAAAACAAAAATTTTAAGGAACGAAAAGTGCAAACAGTATATTTAAAAGGAGAACTCGGAGAACGCTTTGGAGAGAAGTGGAGCATGAATGTTAATCGCGTGTCCGATATTTTTAAACTTATAGAGTGCCAAAGAGAAGGCTACCGCCCGTATATGCAATATTGCATAGATAATGATATCGACTTTGCTGTACAAAGAGGCGAGGACTATATCGATGAGTCAGAGCTCATGCTTTCTTTAGGGCAAGATGATATTACAATTACTCCAATACCTGTAGGGTCAAAAAGTAAGGTAGCAAAACTTATAACTGCTGCTTTTATGATATATGTGGGGTATCAAATGGGTGCGCCAGGAGATCCTACTGCTGTTACGAGTACTACTGGAGGAGTTCATACAACTTCATATACGTACTCTCAAGTTAGTACAGGAATGAAAATAGCTAGTTGGACAATGATGACACTTGGAACATCTTTAGGATTACAAACACTAGCACAGATGATGATGCCCGATGGCAGCACAGATAATGAAGACGATTCACATTTATTTAGTGGTCCACAAAATACTACTGTACAAGGAGTTGCAGTTCCCGTTCTTTATGGAGAAATGATAGTAGGTGGAGCAAATATTAACACAAGTTACACAGCTCATAGAGGGCGTAGTTACATTCCAGGAATCGGAGTTATGACACCTCTAGGCGTATCAGAAGGGGCAGGAGAAGTAGACATGCAAATAGACGAGGTATTAGACTAATGGCATCAAATGTAACAGAAGCTTTTTTAGCAATTTATAACCAAGTGGGAGCTGGCAATGGTCGTTCTATGAGTGGAGAAACTCATCAGACAGCCGTTATCTATGACGCACTCTCAGAAGGAGAGATAGAAGGTTTAGTAGATGGTTCAGCAAGTATATACTTAAACGGATCACGTCTTGTAGATCTTGACACATACAAAACTTTAAATGAAATCAAGACTACAGCAACAGTAAGTGCAGGAAGTACAACAGTAACAGTAGCAACAGGAGCTCTTGATTTTGCAGATGTCGAAGGCGGACAAAGAAAAATTTTAATAAAAGGAGCTGGAAAACAAGGCTCGAGCATATTTAGTGCGACTGCAGGAACTACAACACTTACTGCTTCAACAAGTTGGTTTACAGGAAGTATGGCAACTGGTGGTATGATGACAGAGGGTGGAGGTCGTATTGAGATTGCAGGCGCAGGGCAAGATGGACGCCCTTATGTAGGTTATATTACATCACATACAAGCGCTACATCCGTACAGGTATACCCAGAAATAAGCACGACAGTAAGCGGAGTAAGTGGCGGAATAGATTTAGTAAGCGTTATTGCTTCCTATGATGTTGCAAATAATCAAGTTACCACTACAACAGCTGCAACAACAAGCGTATCGGGAGTAGCCGCAACTCTTAGCCCTCCTGTAAGAAGTGCTACAACTTACACTACAGAAACGCCAAAAACAAATTGGGAAGGAATAAATTACGCTTTTAGAACAGGAACTAAACATCAAAATCCTATGCAAGTAAAAGCAGGTGGAAATCCCACTGCAAGTTTTGTACATGCTCCACAAATACGAATGGATCAAAATAATACTTTTGATGGAACAAATGGAGTGGGGAATCATGTAGTTACAGCAACTCAGGTCGGAGTACCAAATGCAGCAGAAACAGATCAAATAAAATTTGTTATCGAGTGCCCACAACTTTTTGCAATTAGTACAAAATCAGGTACTGAGTATAACTCATGGGTTGAATTTACTTGTGATTTTAAATATTATAGAGGTAGTGATACTCATACAGTTAGAATCGTAGGACCTAGCGATAGTGATATCTTAGGTAGAGCTGGAGGTTTTGAATACTTTAATGACCAATCATCGGCTTCATTACATGATGGATTTATTGTAAATCAAACTAAAAAGAAGTTCCAAGAAGAGTATGTTCACAATATTGAACAGTATAAACCTTTCGATAACTGGGAATTAATATTTCAAAGAGTGAATGAGCCTAATAAAGCACAAGGGCATCATGATAACATGAATGAAGCTTTTATTAAATTTGTTGAAGCACAGCTTACTGATAAATTTAGATACCCTCATACAGCCTACGCAGGCATAAGTTTTAGTGCAAAAGATTTTAGTGGGCAACCTAAAAGAGGATATCATATAAGAGGAAAGAAAATTCAAGTTCCTACTAACTATTTAACTCGAGAAGAGATGGGGGCAAATGCACCTTCATATAAAAGACATATATCGAATGGTACAACTCAAGGAGCTTATCAAGACTGGGATGGAAACTTTAGAGGAGACGCTTCTAGCTTTGCAGTTGGAACTACAAATCATGATAAAGTATACTGCAATAACCCTGCATGGGTATTTTACGATATAGTAAGAGATAAGAGATATGGGCTTGGAGATCTTGTTGATGAGGACTTTGTAGATAAGTATGCTCTTTATCAAATTGCACGTTACTGTGATGAACTCGTAAGTGACGGAAAGGGCGGATTTGAACCTCGATTTACTTGTAATGCTTACTTTAACAAAAGAACAGAAGCTTATAAAGTTTTAAAAGATCTCGCAACAGTATTTAGAGGAATATGTTATTGGATGGATGGGCAACTAGTTCCTGTTCAAGATAGGCCTAAAGAGCCTGTTTACACATTTACTTCAGGTAATGTTATAGGGGGCGAGTTCGCATATGAAAGCACTTCGGAAAGAATACGAAAGAATCAAGTTATAGTTAAGTGGAATGACCCACAAGACCAGTATAAATCAAAATCCCATAGTGTTGATGATGTAGATAATATAATTGATACAGGAAAAATAAACTCAACAAATGTTACAGCTTTTGGTTGCACAAGTGAAGGTCAAGCACATAGAATCGGAAAGTGGAGATTAATTACAGATAAGATAGAAACTGAACTATGTAAATTTACTACTTCGGTGAATGCAGCGTTTATACGTCCTGGTGATATAATCAATATTCAAGATTATACATTAGATGCAGTTCAATTTAGTGGTAGAATAAATACAGGCACTAGTACTACTGCAGTAACTTTAGATAGATCAATTGTACTAGCAGCAAATACTACATATAAACTACACTTAGTTTATCCCTCGGGTGGAGCATACTTACAAGAAGAACTTGCTACGATTAATGGAACTGCATATGTAAGAGGCGACTTAATACTTCTTGATGAAGACGGAGCAGCTATAGATACTGAAGCAAAAGCATCTAATTTAAAAGATGATAGTAACAATCCGTTATTAACTTCTTGGAATGATAATACTAGAGTAGAAACAAAAACAATTTCAACAGGTGCAAGCACTACAAGCACCATAGCTGTTAGTTCTGCTTTTTCTTCAGTTCCAAATAGTGATGTTATTTGGGCAATCTCAGGTACAAAAAACAATGAAGAAGTATCTGGTACTCCAAAGCAGTACCGTGTCATGGGTATTAGTGAAGATGGAGATGGTCAATATACTGTTGGGGCAGCTCTTTACAATGACAAGAAATATGATATAATAGAGAAAGATTATAAAATACTACCTGATACAAAATCTGAGCATATAGTACAAACAAATAAACTTGGAGAAATTACAGACTTTGTCCCTGCTCCAGACGAAGCAACATTTACTATTCAACAAGTTTCAGGTGGTAGTGATACAGATGGAACAAATCAAGCCGAAAATATGACAGGTACGCTTGAAGGATTGATTGAGTGGGCAAATCCTGTCCATACAACAATTTCAAGCAAAGTAATTGCAAGTAGTTATGTGAACGAGACGCTCGGTATAGATGAAACAGGAATTACACTTGGAGCAGCCGCAACAACAGACACAGGCTTTGGAATTATAGAAAGAGGAACTTCGAATGAAGAAATAATACAATGGACTGCAAAAAGCGGAAGTGATATTACAGCAGTAAGAGGAGTACTAGGAAGCAAAGCAATAGCACATGACTCGGGAGTGAGTTTTACAGAAATGCAATCATACGAAAGTCCTTATACAGAACTTTCTCATTTCGAAGTAGAGCATACTCTTATAGGTACGTCTAGAAGTGAAAAGTTTACAAGAGAAATAGTTTCTGGAGGACGTACATTCTTACGTGTTAAAGATCCAATTGGAGGCACTCATAATATAAGAGTAAGAACAGTAAGTAATGCAGGGACTGTTTCTAAGTGGACTGTATTTACAAATACAATCAGAGCGCCAGGAACAGTAAAAGCTACTTCAAAAGGTAACTTAGCAGTAGGTGGAACAATGAGCTCCCCAATAGCTATTACAACTGCGGGAGCATATAATATTGCGAATAGTCTTTATAGTTTTACGGATGCAACAGGCGAAGAATATTCTATATCTCAAAGCACAAGTACACATGCTCAAAGAACACAATCTTTTTCAGGTCTAAGTGCTTCAAATGGCGTAGGGTATGCTTTGTTTGACACAAGTGCAGCTGCAAGCGATCCTTGGAAAGCAATAGACCAAAAAACTGATTCTACATACCATGTCGGCTATGGATCTACAACAAGTGGATTTACATGGTGGAAAGAAGTAGGGGCAGGTAATAATGGGCTAACTTTATGTAACGGAACAATAACAGCTACTGCAGGCAGTAGCACAGTTACGGGTTCGAGTACGGCATTCACAACAGACTTTGCTGCAGGTGATGTCATTCGTCTCGGAAGTACTAATGACTACGCAGAAAATACAGCAGCATGGTATGGGTATGTAGACAAAGTAACAAGCAACACAAGTTTAACCGTAAGAGGCTCGGTAACAAAAGCCTTTTCAAGTAAGTTCGCATATAAACAAAGTTT
>Ga0181416_1000073_pt1 | contig 23997 bp, 37 predicted proteins | sample 39SPOviralmetaG_FD_130141 | JGI IMG/M metagenome (GOLD analysis project Ga0181416, IMG submission 130141) | Marine viral communities from the oligotrophic San Pedro Time Series (SPOT) site, San Pedro Channel, CA, USA - 39 SPOT_SRF_2013-01-16 | ecosystem: Environmental > Aquatic > Marine > Strait... | reverse complement strand
TCAGCTTTAGTTCAAGGAGGAGATGATGTACCAGAAGGACATTATGAACAAGATAATATGAAAGAAACAGTTGTTCCTAATAGAAACAAAATGTTTGCTTCAATTACTCAAGCAGTAGCATTATCTGTAGCAAATAGAACAGAAGATGTTTGTGATATTGCTTTAGGTATCCATGCTGGTGATCATGCAGTTTACCCTGATTGTAGACAAGAATTTAGAGATGCAGATGATGCAGCTTTTAGAATTGGAAATTGGGATGCAGATAGAGTAGGTTACTTTACACCTTATTTAGATACTGATAAATTTGGTATCCTACAGGATGGAGAAAAGTTATGTGAAATTTTAGGTATTGATTTTGATGAAGTTTATTCTAGAACTAACACTTCTTATAAACCACTTAAAGTTTATAGTAGACCTGAAACTAATGCATACGAATGGTACAGTGATTATAAATCAGCTTCTAGTGTTGAACGTATTGAAGCATTTATTAAATTAGGAAGACCTGATCCTGTTGGTTATGCAGATGAAACTGGAGTAGTTGATTATGAAGTAGCAAAATCTCATGTCGAAAAAGTGCTTGCTGAATACGTATAGTAACATATATGTAATTATAATTTAACAATCTAGTAATGAACAACGAACAACAAAACGGTAACACACAGTTAAATCAAGACAGAAATGCTTTCAATCAGAAAGTAAGTAGATTAGCTATGTTAGGTCAGACCAAAAAAGTACAATGGTCTGATAGACGTAGATGGAGAAACGTCTAAAGGGTAGGGGAATTAGCTCAGCTGGCTAGAGCGCCTGCCTTGCACGCAGGAGGTCATCGGTTCGACTCCGATATTCTCCACAGTGTCCCTTGGTGTAATTGGCAACACGTCTGGTTTTGGTCCAGAAGAGTATAGGTTCGACCCCTGTAGGGACAACAAAAGTTATAATATGAAAAGTTTTTTAAAATTTCTTATAATTTGGATTAGTCAAAATTTAGCAATTCCTTTTTGGGTTGTAGGACATATCCATTTATCTATCCATAATTTTCACGATTTAGTAGAAATTGGGGCATCCATAGGAATGAATTTAATAGTAGCAATTGGATTTTTTATAGATTATAAAGAAAATGGAAGTAATTAGGAAATTAGAAATAAGTTTCGTATATTTAGTATAATAATAAATTAGAAAACATGGCAAAAATTATTTATTTTACAGCTCCTTGGTGTGGACCTTGTAAAGCACTAGGTCCAGTAATGGACAAGTTAAGTTTAGAAATTCCTATTCATAAAGTAAATATTGACAATGATATGGAAAAAGCAGCTCATTATTCTGTTAGATCAGTCCCAACTTTAATTAAAGTAGATGATAGTAATAATGAGATAAAGAGAACAGTTGGTAATCAGTCAAGGGAAGACATATTAAATTGGTATAATGGGTAAATTTCAATCAAGTAAAGTATTTGACGGTTTTAGTACAGTGTTTCGTCAATGGAAAGCAACAACAACACACTGTAGATTTGTACATGGTTATGGTATTTCCTTTAAAGTATATTTTGAAGGTGAATTAGATGAAAGGAATTGGGTTTGGGATTTTGGTGGAATGAAAAGAGCTAAAACTCTAATTGATGGTAAATCTCCTAAAGCATGGATGGATTATATGTTTGATCATACTATGATTATAGCAGAAGATGATCCTGAATTAAAAGCATTTCAACAAATGGACAAAGCAGGTGTAGCACAAGTAAGAGTAATTCCAGCTACTGGCGCAGAGAAATTTGCTGAATATATTTATCACAAATTAAATGATTTTGTTAAAACTGAAACTGATAACAGAGTAAGAGTTATTAAAGTTAAGTTTGCAGAACACGGTAAAAACGCTGCTTATTACAGCGAATAAGTTATAATAGTGAATGAAAAACCACTTAAAAAAATTAACAATATGCACAAACAATTGAAACGTATTGAGGATTACGATAAAAACCTCCCTATTGTAGAAATTTACACTGCAGTACAATCAGAAGGCTCAAGAGCAGGATACCCAACAGTAGTTATTAGAACAACAGGATGCACCCACAGATGCTATTTTGGCGAAGGTGGATGGTGTGATAGTTGGTATACAAGTATCCACCCAGAAAAAGGTCATTTTAACTTTAAAGATATTATTGCCATGTATGAGAAAAACCCTCATATAAAGGAAATGATGTTGACTGGAGGTTCACCTACTATGCATGCTGCTTTAGTAAATGAATTAACACACTTCGCACATGAAAACGATATATTCATTACTATTGAAACTGAAGGATCACATTTCCTTCCTACTGATTATCCTATTAATCTCCTGTCAATTTCTCCTAAGTTTAGTAATAGCGTCCCCGTTGTTGGTACTCTTACTCCTCAAGGAAAAGTTACAGATGAAAAAATGGTAAAACAACATAATAAGTTAAGACTTAATTATGATGCAATTAAACAATCAATAGCTTATCACTCTGATTATCATATTAAACCAGTATGGGATGGTAAAGATCAAGATGCATTAGCTGAAATTATGGATTGTTTAGCTCAATTAGAGGTTAAATCAGAAAAAGTTTGGTTTATGCCTGCTGGTGATTCAAGGGAAGCTTTATTTAAATCATACCCAGTATTATTTGATTGGGTAAGGGATAATGGTTATAGAATGACTTGGAGACCACATATTATTGCGTTTGAAGATAAGCGAGAAGTATAGTGGATAAGCAAGAAGCCCTTCGTATATTAGATGATATAAAAGAAAATGTAAATGTCTGTTGTGCCATTACTATGGAACCAGACGAAGTATTAGTATTAATAGATAAATTAGAAAGTTATATAAATGAGCAATAGAAGAAAAATTCACCAAGAATTAGAAGTTGTACAAGAAGGTTATGCAAATGGTGTAGCACCAGGATTTCCTTTTAGCGATGCAGAAAAAAAAGACATGATAGTAAAAGCAGCCCATAAATTTGGTTTGTTTTTAGATGAATTAAAATGTGATTGGAGACAAGATCCAAATTCAGCAGATACTCCTATGCGAGTAGCTAAAGCCTATGTTAATGATTTATGGGCAGGTAGATATACTGAAATGTCACCTATAACATCCTTTCCTTCGGATGGATATGATGGAATCATTATTGAAAGAAATATTCCTCTTACCTCAATGTGTTCACACCACCACCAAACAATTGGAGGTGTAGTTCATATTGGTTATATAGCAGGTGATGAAGGTAGAGTAATTGGTTTATCTAAATTAAATAGAATTGTTGAATTATTTGGTCGTAGAGGAGCAATACAAGAACAATTAACATCAGCTATCCATAATGCAGTATGTAAAATTACTGAAGGTAATAAAGGTGTAATTGTTACTATAGTTGGAACACATAATTGTGTTAGCTGTAGAGGAGTTAAACATCAAGGAGCAGCAATGGTTACTACTAAAGCATCAGGTGTATTTAGAGAAAATGATAATTTAGCAAGAAAAGAATTTTTTGATAGTCTGAAGATTAATAACGGAGGACATAATATATAAAATATGGCATTAGTAAACGAAGAAGAAAACAAAATGTACTTAAGTTGGGATGATGTAAATGATCTTGTTAACAACTTATGTGACAAAATTAGGCACGACCAAATTAATATAGATTCAGTTCATGGTATTCCCAGAGGTGGATTAATTCCAGCAGTATTAATATCACATAAACTAGGTTTACCTTATGTAGGTGCAGTAGGAAAGAATACATTAGTAGTTGATGATATATGTGATTCTGGAGTTACATTAGAAAAAGGTCCTGGAGTTTATACAGCAGTATTACATTATAAACCACATACATCTTGTTTTCAACCTAATTTGTGGGCTGAATTACATGAAAGAGATGAATGGGTTATTCACCCTTGGGAAACTAAAGATTCACTTCCAATTCAAGATTATTTAGCTAATGATGCTAAAAAAGAAAGAGATGCATTAGAGGAATATTATAAAAGTGATGAATGGTTAGAATTTGCTGAAATGCAAGATGCTGCTATTTCGGATCTTGATAAAAGAGAAGGAATTCATCTTGTTGCAGGTATGTCAAATGACAAAGAAGGATCATTTATGAAATTCCAAAATAAAATAAAAAATAAAAAGTTATGAGCAAGCAGCTAAAATTAAAATTTAAAGAAGAAGAGCTACCTGTATGGGTTAATGAAGTACCCTTTGTTTCTGAAGTAGAAACATTTAATGCCACATTTGGCAAACCAAATAATTATGAACCAACTATACCAGAAAAAAAAGAATGGAAATTTGTTTACGACTTTATACTTGAAGAACTCGAAGAATATAGAGAGGCTTGCGAACGAGGAGACATTGTGGAAGTTTTGGACGCTTTGTGCGACATTACTTATGTTTCCCTTGGGAACGGTGCTATGTTACATGGTCTTAAGGATAAGGTATGGCCAGCATATCTCGAGGTACAAGGAAGTAATATGTCAAAAGCTTGTAAAACTGAAGAAGAGGCCATACTCACCGTCAGCCAAAGAAGTAAGGAACAAGGTGAGGCCTGCCATTTTGAGAAACTTGAGGAAGGACGGTACATTGTCTATAGATCAAGGGATAAGAAAGTAATGAAATCAATTAATTATTATAGACCAGATTTGAGTAAGTTTTTTACTCAGGATGAAATAGAAAAATGTTTACCCAATGCCGACCCCGAAACAATTATCTAAAGAACAATGGGAACAGGTTGATAAATCACTAGAATTTATTTATCTTAATACCGACAAGTGTTGTCAAGATTTATGTGAGGGGCAGTTATGTAAATTTGAAGTTGAAGAATTAATGGAAATATTATCACAGATAAGACCAAATGAGTTATAAAAAATGTTTTGCAAAAAGTTTAGGGAAAAACAAATTCAAAATCCACCTTTGGGATGAAGCAGGTTACGATGAAATAGAATGGTGGAACCCAGCTTATGTTGAAGATCCAGATGGTGAATTTACTGGAATTAATGGAGAAAAACTAAGCAAAACATATAAGTGGGATAAAAATACTTCAAATATACATTTTCATGATATGAAACCATATCAAAAGTTCCTTATCGAAAGATATGGTACTGATGATACTCCTTCTACTGGTCATAGAGAAGTATTTTTTGATATTGAGTGTGAAATCGGGGGTGCTTTGACCGAAGATTATATTGAAAGCGCCCCGATGCCTATTACCTCTATTGCTTGGTGGGATAAAACACCTAATACTTGGCACATTTTAATTCTTGATAAGAAAAACCAACTTAAACATACTAAAGCAAAAAACAAAGAAATTATACCTTGTAGAACAGAAAATGAATTATTAGGTAAATTTATTGAGTATATCAGAGATATCGATCCAGATATTTTAATTGGTTATAATTCAGATTATTTTGATATTCCTTATTTGTATTATAGAATGTGTAATACTATTGGAGAGGATTTTGCTAAACATTTATCACCTATTGGAGTAGTAAATTGTAAAAAGGGTAATCAATATTGGTATAAGCGTAATCAATTTGTAGAAATTGTAGGAGTTGAATCACTTGATTATATTCGTTTACATAAAAAATATAGCTGGAAAGATGAACCAAGCTGGAAATTAGATGCTATTGGAGAAAAGTATGTTGGTATGGGTAAGGTTGAATATGAAGGTAATTTAGATCAATTATTTGAAACTGATATCCATAAATTTATTCAATATAACTTTGTTGATGTTGAAATACTTCAAAAATTAGATGAAAAATTACAATATATTGCTTTAACTAAAAACCTATCACATAAAGGTAAGCACAATTATAGTGAAGTATATGCTAATACAGTATCACAAGATGGAGCAATTTCAGCTTACTTATTAAGTAAAAATATTATACCACCAAGAAGAGATGAACATCCAATTCATAAAAAGAATTATGCTGGTGGTTACCTTTTTTGCCCCAAAGCAGGACTATACAAGTATATGTTTGATGAAGATTTAACATCACTGTATCCATCTATAATAATGTCAATTAACATAGGTAAAGAAACACTCAAGGGTCGCATCATAGATTCAGATGACCGTAATAATAGATTGGCACTTAACGATTTAAAAGAACGTAATCCTGAAGAAGAATTATTAGTAGAAAACAAACACCGAAGACAAGCTTATGTTCCTGTTAAGAAACTAATTCAAATGATTGAAGAAAATAATTTAGCTATTTCAGCTAATGGTGTATTTTTTGAAACAGATAGAGAATCAGTATTATCTACTATTCTTAAGAAATGGTTTGAAGAGCGTGTTATTTATAAAGGACGTATGAAAAAAGCTTATAAAGCTGGAGATACAGAAGCAGGTGAATATAATCATTTAATGCAATACACAATGAAAATTTTGCTTAATAGTTTATATGGAGCAACAGCATTAGGTAGTTTTAGATATGGTAACGTAATATTATCAGAAGCTATTACATTATCAGGTCAAAGAATTATTCAAGAAAGTGCTTTATGTGCCAATAGGCATATGAATAAAGTAATTAAAAACAAAATCAAACTACAAATATGACATTAAAAAAACAATCTATAAGAAACAACATGACAGTTTATGCAGACAATGAACTAATTACAAAGGATGAGCTAATTAAAGTAAGTGAAACCTGGTCTGAAAATCAAGAAAAAATGTTCCGAAAATGTTTAAAACAAGGAGTATTTAGATTTAAAATAAAAGGTGTTACTTATAAGATTGATTTAAAAGAAAGAGAAGATATTAACTCAAAAGGAGAAAAACCACAAACAGTACCCAAATTACCTGGGGAACGCACATTTTAAAATGAAAATAGAAGTATCAAATGGTGAATTACTAGATAGAATTTCAATTTTAGAAATTAAAAAATTGAATATGGTGGATCCTGAGAATTTAGCTAATGTAGAATTAGAATTTGCAAGTCTAAATCCAGGTGTTGTAGATTTATTTACTAAAAATGGTAAAGAAATTAAGGTATTATTTTTGGAGTTGTCAAAAGTAAATCGTATGTTATGGGATCTGGAAAACAGAGTTAGAGATAAAAGTATTACAGATAAAGAATTTAGGAAAGCATCATTAATGATATTTGAATATAATGAAGTTAGAAATCAATTAAAAAATGATATTAATATCATTTCAGGTTCAAATTTTAAAGATATAAAAGAATATAGATGAAACATATAGAAGATACTCCTTGGTGGATTTGTGATAAGGATGATGTTAATTATTGTGCTTATGTAGACACTGATTCAAATTATTTTAATGCTGAACCTATACTAAAATATTTGTATCCTGATTTTGAATCTTTTGATGATAAGAAAAAAGATGATATTTTAGAAAAAGTAGCACTTAAATATCAAGATATTATAAATGATGATTATGATAGATTAGCTCGTGAAGCATTTAATGTAACTGAACATAGGTTAGAAATGAAAACAGAATGTGTTATTCGTTCAGCCTATTTTAGAGCTACTAGACGTTATGCTCAATGGATTACTAAGCAAGAAGGTATTGAAAAAGAATCTTTAGATATTAAAGGTTTAGAATTTATGAAAGCAAATTTCCCACCTATATTAGGAGATTTCTTCAATGATATTTTACAACAAGTATTAAAGGGTGAACAGAAAGATAGTGTATTAGAACAAATTAAAGTATTTAAAAAACAGATATTAGGAGGTGATATTCCACTAACAAAACTAGGCAACCCAACATCAGTAAAAAAGTTAGATAAGTACTCTGGTACTAAAGCAAGAGCAGGTGAAATGTTTACTGAAATATTAAAAGGAGCTCCAGCACCAGTTAGAGCAGCAATTCGATATAATGATTTATTAAGATTATGGAGTTTAGATAGAAAACATAACTTAATTACTCAAGCCGATAAAGTAAAATGGATTTATTTAAAAGATAACCCATATAAAATAGAAGCATTAGCATTCTTTGATTATGACATGCCATCAAAAATTCAAGATTTCCTTGATATTTATGCTGACAGACAAAAAGTATTTGAATCAATTTTATTAAACAAATTAGAAGGATTTTTTAACGATTTAGAATGGAGTTTAGATTTAAACCCTCATATAAATGCATTATCTTCCTTTGAAATTTAAAAAAACTTACGTATATTGAATAATATGGAATTTAAGAAGAGAGATTACTGGAAAACAACAAAATGGCCTACTATGGAATTTACAACTTCTATTTCGCCTAAGGGTTGTGTTGTAAATTGTGCCTTTTGCCCTCAAAGAACTTTAGAGAAAATTTATCATGCTCACAAGGGTCAACCTAAAACCTTATCACTAGCTAGATTTATTCAAATTGTAGATAAATTACCTAAAGAAGTAAGAGTTACATTTTCTGGGTTTACTGAACCTTGGTTAAATAAAGAATGTACTAAAATGATGCAGTATGCTAACTACAAAGGACACCCTTTATCTGCATTTTCAACAGGAGTAGGAATGACATTAGATGATGTTGAAGCAGTTAAAGATATACCTTGGACTAAAGGACCAAATGGTGGGTTTTGTTTACATATTCCAGATGCTGAACGAATAGCTGAACATCCCTTAAGTGATAGGTTATATAAAGTATTTGAAAAATTTAAAGAATATGAAAATGATATTCAAGCATTTTATGTAATGAGTATGGGTGAACCTCATGACTGTGTAAAAGAATTATGGCCTAATCCTGTTATACCTAATTTTTGGGATAGAGCAGGTAATTTAGTAGGTGAAGCAACTATTAAACCAGCATTAGATAAAATTAAAGATAGAGTTAACCATGCACCTAAAAAAGGACCTAGTACTTGTGGTTGTATTGAACACCTTTATCATAATGTTGTTTTGCCTAACGGAGATGTTTCATTATGTTGTATGGATTATAGTTTAGAAAAAATATTAGGTAATTTATTCGTTGACGAATATGATGATATAATGCCTGCACCTTTATCTACATTTGATATGTGTGGTAGATGTGAAAATGGTGTTAGTCCAAGTGATAAAATTAGAAATAAAAATATTATTATATGATAAGTAAAAATGTTTTACAAAGTGTTATAGCAAAGTATTATTTAAATGGATTAAATAATCAGGTTAAATGGAGAATTAAAGATAAAGCACTTACAATATATGCTGGTGAAAAAGGTAGAGTATGTAAGGTACATCTAAATGATTTTGATATCGAAGATAGTGAATTAGGTATATTTGATACTGATAAATTATCAAAACTGTTATCTATTACTAGTGGTGAATTATCTTTATCATTAGAAAAAATTAAATCAGTGTATACTAAAATGCATATCGCAGATTTAAATTTTGATTTAACATATTCATTAGCTGATATTTTAATTTTAGGCAAAACAACATGGTATGAAGATCCTGAAACATGGGAAATTGATATTGACTTACAAATGGAAGATGTTGACCATTTAATTAAAGCAAAAAACGCATTATCTGATGTCAATAATATGTTAATTACAACAACACAAGATTTTGACGGTAATAATATATGTGAATTTGTATTTGGTGATAACACCGGATTTTCAAATAAAATAACATATCAATTAAATGGTGATATTAAAGAAGATAATTTATCCATCCCATTTGATTCAGATATTTTCAAATCAATACTTAACTCAAATAAAGATATGAGTAAAGGTAATTTAAAATTATCAAATAAAGGAATGATAAAATTAACGTTTAACTCAGACGACATAGAAAGCGTCTATTATATAGCAAGAAATGAATAAAGACTTTAACGCAATTGAAAAAGAAAGAAAAAATCTGGCAAAAATGCCTGATCAACAAAAACACCAAATTATTAGTTTTATTAAATCAGGAGTTAGAATATTAGGCTATTGCTTTATACCATTTAACCTAATTACAGCAACTATTATTTTAGTTTTAAGTGAAGTAATTGGTATTTTAGAAGAAATGGTATAGTGGGACGATTCAACAAATTAATAGCAGCATTTGGTAATATGCCTTCAATACTTGAAGGGATAAAAAACCGAGTGTTTACTAGAGATGATGTTGAAGAAATAGCCAAAATTAGAGGCCACATTTGTGAGAAATGTTCTCAATTTGATACAATAGGACATAGCTGTGCCGTTCCAGGTACAGCACCTTGTTGTGCCAATTGTGGTTGTATATTAAATTTGAAAGTAAGATCAATGTCGGCTAGCTGCCCTGAAGGAAAATGGTCGGCATTTATGAGTAAAGAAGATGAAGAGGAGTTAAAAAATAGCTTGGATTAGCGACTTTTCTTTATTATTATATATGTATAACAAAATAACACGTAGCTAGGGCACGAGTTATGTTTTAAAATTAAATTAACCGAGAGCTTCGGCCTCACAAAACTAAATGATATGAGTACATTACAATTATTGGAAAGGCATTTAAGTCCTTTCGACATTCTTTTTAGAAACCACTTTAAATCTGATAGCACATTTCAACCAGCTTCAGATACAAAACAACCACACCCACTTAATATTTTCTTTGACGATAAAGGGCTTTATTTTGAAGTTGCCTGTACAGGACTAACTAAAAAAGACGTTGTCCTTGATATCGAAGGAGATATATTAAAAATCAGTTATAAGAAACCAGAAGATGAAAAATTCCATGAAGGAACTATTCATAATGGTTTGTCTAAAAAATCATTTGATTTAAGATACAAAATTGCCCCTAAATTTGATTTAGGACAAACTGATGCAGTTTTAACAAATGGTCTATTAGAAATTTTTATACCATTAGCTGAAGAAGCTAAACCAAAATCAATTAAAATTAAATAAAAGTTATTGCAAAAAAACGTGTCCTAGCAGTGTTTTTTTCGTATATTCCGGTCTAAACAAAATAATAGTTATATGGCAAGAAAACCAAATTCCTTAACACTTATTGAAGATCCAAGTATGGAACCTTTTTTCATCACTAAAGATGAACACTGCTACACAGTGAATAAAAGAATTACCTCAAATGCTGATCATTTTAGATCAACAGGTAAGAGTAAAACTTATACTAAAGCACTAACATTCCATGCTGATTTTGGGACTGCATTAGAAAGAATTACTAAAGAGCAGTTACATACAAAAGAACACTTTAAAACATTAAGTGACTTTTTAGATTATTATACTAAAATTGAAACTAACATTAAAAATTATTTAAATGAAAAAGCTTGAAGCATTATTCGATGCGGTTATCGTTAAACCAGTAGAAAACGAAGAAACACTATATGGGAATATCATTGTTCCTGATATGGGTAAAGAAAAAAATGAATTTGGGGAAGTAGTTGCTGTTGGATTTGGTAGATATACCTTAAATGGCAATTTAATCCCAATGCAATTAAAAGTAGGAGATTTGGTAGTATTACCAACTCAAGGTTTTACAAAATTACCATTTGATGGTGAAGAATATTATGTTGGACCTGAAAATCAAGTACTAGCTAAAGTTCAACAAACAGTTGAAGGTATTTTAGCTGAAACTGAAGTAACAGATGAAGATAAATCAAACTTAACTGAATTATAAAAAATGGAAAACGAAATTAAATTTGGCAAACATGCCAGAAAAGACATGATGAAAGGTATCAATAAATTAGCTGATGCCGTAGTATCAACATTAGGACCAAATGGTAGGAATGTAGTTATATTTAAAGGAGTAGCTGAAGCACCACAATCAACTAAAGATGGTGTTACTGTAGCTCAAAATATTTTACTAGATGATCCAAGTGAAGAATTAGGTGTACTTTTAATTAAACAAGCTGCAGTTAAGACAGCTCAAAAAGCAGGTGATGGTACAACAACATCAACCCTATTAGCTCGTGAATTAATTAAAAATGGACTAGATGCATTAGAAAGAAATGAAAATGCAGTTCAAATTAAAAGAGATATTGACTCCACAGTTAAACAAGTTGTTGAAAATCTAAAATCAAACATATCAGAAGATATATCTGAGGAAGGACAATTAGAACAAGTAGCTACTATATCAGCTAATAATGACATTGAAACTGGAAAATTAATTGCTCAAGCAATTGATAAAGTAGGATTAGAAGGAGTAGTACATATTGAAGAATCAAAAACTGGAGACACTTATCTTGAAACAGTAGAAGGTATGCAGTTCGATAGAGGGTTTAAATCACCATACTTTGTAACTGATAATAACACAATGCAATGTGTTTTAGAAAATCCTGCTATCTTAATTCTAGACCAAAAATTAAATTCAGTTAAGGAATTATTACCTATTTTAGAAGCAGTATCATCACAAGGTAAATCACTATTGATTATTGCTGAAGATATTGATAATGAAGCTTTAGCTACTTTAATTGTTAATAAGATGAGAGGTACAGTTAGTGTATGTGCGGTAAAAGCTCCTGATTTTGGAGACCGTAGATCATTGATTTTAGAAGATATTGCTATCACAACTGGTGGTGTAGTATTTGATAAGAAAAAAGGAATGAAGTTAGATAAATTTAGCTGGGAATGGTTTGGAGAAGCTAGAACAGCAACAATTGGAAAAGAAACAACAACAATAGTAGATGGAAAAGGAGGAATTGAACAAATTGAAGCACGTATTGAAGAATTACAATCGCAAATCGAAAAAGCGACAACCCCGTATGAAACAGAACAACTCCAAAACAGACTGGCAAAATTCGTCGGAGGAGTAGCAATCGTGCATGTAGGTGGAAACACTGAAACTGAAATGAGAGAGAAGAAAGATAGAGTTGATGATGCATTACATGCAACTAAAGCAGCTATTGAAGAAGGAATTGTACCAGGAGGTGGAACAGCATTGTTATACGCTTCTAATGGTATTAAAGCTGATTCTACAGGTGCTAAAATTGTAGTAGAAGCTTGTGCCAAACCATTTAATCAAATTTTGATTAATGCTGGTTATGATGAAGTTAAAGGACAAGTTTTAGCAGATAAACTATGTAATTCAGGTAATGATGCTTGGGCAGGGTTTAATATAAAAACCGAAGAAACAGTTAATATGAGAGATGCAGGTATTATTGATCCAACTAAAGTAACTAGGTTGGCACTTGAAAATGCAGCATCAATTGCAGGTACTGTTTTATTGACTGAATGTACATTAACTCAGGATAAACAAAGTTTTGCTGAGAGAATGAATCTATTAAAAGGTGGATTGAATGGGCAAGCTAGTGAACATGCCCAAACTTTCTAGTAAATAATTAGGATATTTATAATAAATTAATTATATTATAGACATGAAACAGAACACACAACCCAAAGTAAAAGTAATAGAGAACGCAACTCTAATTGCTCGTAGAGTACCACCTGGTGATAAATGGCAATTAATTGCTAATGCACCAGATGGTCCTGTACACAAATCATTAACTGATACGCTTGAAGCGTATATGACTAAAACCGGATTTAGAGGTGAATATAGATTAGCACCATTAAAAAGTGAATTATATGCTATATTAACTACTGAAAAGGAAATTGAACCTGTAAAAGAACAACGCTATTCAATATATGGAGAATACTAATAGTTTACTTAACGAGAAGTACAGACCAATAACATTAGATAATTATGTTGGCAATGATAAATTAAAAACATCAATTGCAAGACAACTAGAACAAAATGATATTCAAAATTATTTATTTTATGGTCCTGCTGGTACAGGTAAAACAACGTTAGCCAAATTAATAACTAAAAATCTAGACTGTGATTACATTTATATTAACGCTTCTGACGAGCGTGGGATCGAAACTATTAGGGATAAAGTCTCTGGTTTCGCATCGGTTGCTTCATTTAAGCCCCTCAAGGTTGTTATCTTGGACGAGGCGGATTTTCTCACGATTCAAGCGCAAGCGTCACTCAGAAACATCATAGAAACATTTTCACGTACTACAAGATTCATTATGACTTGTAACTATATTGAACGTGTAATTGATCCTTTACAATCAAGGTGTCAAACAATTAAAGTATTACCTCCTACAAGGAAGGAGGTTGCAGTACATTTAGCTAGTATTTGTGATAAGGAAAGCATAAGTTATGAACCAACTGCCATTGGTAAAATTGTAAATAAGTTCTATCCGGACTTGAGGAAAATGCTTAACACTATCCAGACAAGTAATATTAAGAACAAACTAACATTGGATGATTCTTTACTTGTCAGTACTAGTTATTTGTCTGCTATTTTAGTTGAGTTAAAAAAAGATAAACCTAAATTTAACACTATTAGACAAATAATCGCTGACTCAAATGTTGATGATTATGAAGAAGCATTTAGGTTTTTATATGATAATGCTGACGAATATCTTCCTGGTAAGTCAGGTACAGCGGCTTTTCTAATTAATGAGCATCAATACAAAGCTAATTTTAGAATTGATAAAGAGATAAATATAATGAGTTTAATTAATAATTTAATAAATAATAAGTAAAAAATGGAAGCACCAAAACAACCAAACATTGATTTGAAATCAACTGAAGGGATGAAGAATTCTGAAGGTGGAAGTATCTTTAAATCAGGAGTTATTTTAAGAAAAATTTCTAAATTCGTAGCAGGAACAGACAACGATGCAATTATGCCTATTCCTATTTTCTATGATCCAACAACTAATAAAATATTAGGTGAAGGGTTACCACTAGAATTAAGAGATGAACTTAAAGATGAAATAGTATAATGAAAAATGTATTTGATTGGCTTAAACAAATTAATTCAATCAAATCTGAACCAGACTCCTTTTCTGATAAAGATTGGGATGTCTGGAACAGCTATATGGTTCATAGGTTTTTATCTATGAATCCTGACTATTTAGAATTAGTAAATGAGGCACAAAAAATAATGCCTCAGAATAAGAAAGAAATATATTCAATTTATAGAGAATATATTCCCAAAAATAATAAATGGAACAAGTATGTTAAATCATCGGTTAAAAAATCAAACCCTGAATTACTTGAACATTTAAGTCGTTATTGGGAATGTTCTAAAAATGAAGTAAAAGAATATATGACTCTGTTGGATACCAAACAAATCCGTCGTATATTGGAGACATTAGGATTTGAAAAAAAAGAAATAACTAAATTAATAAAATGAGCAAATTAGTAGAAATGTTACGTACGTCTGCAGAAGCAGATAAAGCCAAAGCACTTTTGTCACTTGAACTATTAGGTGATAAAGCAGCTGGTATTGGAGACCATTCAACTGAAGACTTTTATAAGAATGCTGAAGAAGCACTTGTTAAATTAGTCGACGCAGATGATAGACTAGAAGCCTTAGATAAGTATTATAATTCTAAGGGACTTCTACATGGGTGATTCAGTTAAAAAATACATGGAGACTTTAGAAGAAAGAATCAACAGCGGAGGCCATTTTGCTGCTAATGCTGTTCAACAATCAAAAGCTATGAGCGATAGAGAAATTATGAATTCAAAATACGGAAAAAATAAAAAAATAAAAGGATTTATTGAAGATGAAATAAATCAAACAATTACTATTTTTGAAGAAGAATATCCTGAATTATCTAAAGAATTTAAACAAATCCAAGAAGAAATGTATGAAATGTTTGCTCGCAAACATATGGATTATGGTTTAAATAATATAGCATTAGGTGGAGATATCCTTAATAATAAAGAGGATAAAACATTTTCACTTACTGGATTATGTATTAGACTTACAGATAAAATTTCACGTCTTAAAAACCTATTAATTAATGGTAGATCATTTGTTAAAGGTGAAGGTATGGAAGACACATTTATTGACATTGCCAATTATGGAATAATCGGTCTTTTAGTAGGTCGCGATAAATGGAAAAAATAGTTTGGCTAAAAAGGTTCCGCATATTGTAAGGGAGATTAGAAATAATCCTCCATCACCAATTAACTTCGCATTTCAGAAGAATATATCTTATTCTCAAATGTCGATCTTTAGGGGATGTCCTCATAGATGGAAATTACAATATAAAGATAAGATTAAAAAGTTTACTTCATCAATTCACACTGTATTTGGAACAGCAATACATGAATCAATGCAATATTATCTAGATTATGCTTATGATAAATCATTTGCAGCAGCAGATAGAGACATTGATATTACTGAGGATTTTAGAGGTAGATTTATAAGCGAATACCAAGCACAATATAAAAAGAATAATGACTCCCACTTTTCAGAAGCAACTGAAATGAGGGAGTTTTTTGAAGATGGGATTGCCATAATAGAATGGTTTAAGAAAAAACGTGCTAGATATTTCAGTAAAAAAGGAACATATTTAGTTGGTTGTGAATTACCAATTATAGTTGCGCCAAATAAAATGTATAATAACGTATTATACATGGGGTATTTAGATGTTGTCACATACAATGAAAACACAGAAACATTTAAAATAATCGATATTAAAACCAGTACTAAAGGTTGGAACGATTACGCTAAAAAAGATGAAGACAAACAGTATCAATTATTATTATATAAACAATTTTTTTCTGAACAGTATGGAATACCTTTAGATAAAATTGATATTGAATTCTTTATATTAAAAAGAAAAGTATTAGATATGGATGACGAAAATATTATGTCACCCTATCAAGCTTATAGAGTACAACAATTCACTCCTCCTAGTGGAAAAATTAAATTAGGTAGGGCAAAAAAGGCAGTAAATGATTTTGTAAATGAATGTTTTAACTCTAATGGTGATATTAAGGAAAAAATTTATCCTAAAACACCATCAAAATGGACTTGTAATTTCTGTCCATTTAAAGAAGAACAAGAATTATGTGGAGCAGGTCTAGACTTTGCGTAATTTGAGGAATATTCATATATGTATAGACAAATATAACGTTATTAAAAATAAAAATTATGGCACAAAAAGCAAAAATGACACTAACCAGTGTTAAAGTACAAAGTGATCTGTTTAACGATTTTAAAGTAGAATGTGTGAGGCGAAAATTCTCGTTCCAAAAACTTGCAGACCGTAGCTTGTTTTTGTATCTTACAGATGAAGATTTTAGAAAACAAATTACTAATCAAACAAATATTGAACTCTAAAAATAGATAACAAATGAATAAAAGTTTTAAACACCTTCCTCCTGATAAGAGGAAAAAAATCGTTTTAGTATGTGATGACATTAGAGTACACTCTGGTGTTGCAACAGTTGCAAAAGAAATAGTATCACATACCTGTCACCATTTTAACTGGGTAAATATAGGTGGAGCTATTAACCATCCAGATAAAGGTAAGGTATTAGATTTAGGACAAGCAACAGGAAAGGAAATTGGGATTGATGATGCTCAAGTTAAAATATACTGTGTAAATGGTTATGGTAAAGAAGATGAAATTAGACAGGTTTTAGAAATTGAAAAACCAGATGCCCTATTGTTATTTACAGACCCAAGATATTTTACTCACATTTTTAATTCTGAAGATGATATTAGAAAAAAATGTCCTATAGCTTATATTAATATTTGGGATGACTATCCAGCACCAAGATATAATCAAGCATATTATGAATCATGTGATTTATTAATGGGTATTTCAAAACAAACTAAAAATATTAATGAGCTAGTATTAGCTGATTGTGATAATAGTAAAAGGGTGTTTAAATATGTACCTCATGGTTTAAATCACAACCATTATTTCCCTATTACTAAAGATCATGATGACTATAAGGATATGAAAATCTTTAGAAATTCTGTTTTTAAAGGTGATGATGTTGATTATACATTATTCTTTAATTCAAGAAATATTAGACGTAAACAAATTCCAGATACAATGTTAGCGTTTAGACATTTTTTAGATCAATTACCAAAAGAAAAAGCGGATAAATGTAGAATGATACTACACACAGAAGTAGTAACAGATCATGGTACTGATTTAGAAGCAGTAAGAGAATATCTATTTGATGAAAAATATCCTAAAGCATGTATATTTTCAATTAATAAGTTAGATAGAAAACATTTAAATTACTTGTATAATATAGCAGATGCTCAAGTATTATTAACATCAAATGAAGGTTGGGGATTAACCCTTACAGAAGCTATGTTAGCGGGTACACCAATTATAGCTAATGTAACAGGTGGAATGCAAGATCAAATGAGATTTGTTGATGATAAAGGTAAATGGTTTGATCCATCACCTGAAGTACCATCCAACCACAGAGGCACATATAAAGAACATGGTGAATGGGCATTTCCAGTTTACCCAACAAGTAGATCAATTCAAGGTTCACCTCCAACACCATACATTTTTGATGATAGATGTAAGTGGGAAGATGCAGCTGAAAGATATATGGAAGTATATAATTTAAGTAAAGAAGAACGTAAAGCTAAAGGATTAAAAGGTAGAGAATGGGCTATAAGTGATGAAGCTGGATTTACAGCTGAAAGACAAGCCGAAAGGGTATTAGAAGCTTTTACTGAACTATTTAAAGTTTGGGAACCAAGAGAAGAATACGAAATTGTAAATGCAATTGAGTACAAAGGTAAAGTGTTAAATCATAAAATTATTTATTAATGAAAAAACCAAGTTTTTATATAAGTTGCCCATTTGACACATACAGTGGTTATGGGGCTAGAGCAAGAGATATTGTCAAGTCAATTATCGATTTAGATAAATATGATGTTAAATTATTAAGTCAAAGATGGGGTAATACACCATTTGGCTTTACTACAGATCATAAAGAATGGGAATATCTAAATGAACTTAGAGTGCAAGGTGTAGCTCAAGGACAAAAACCAGATATTTGGATGCAGATTACTATTCCAAGTGAATTCCAACCAGTAGGAAAATATAATATTGGATGTACAGCTGGAATTGAAAGTACAGGTTGTGATCATACCTGGATTGAAGGTTTAAACCGAATGGATATGAATTTCGTTTCATCAAAACACAGTAAAAAAGTATTTACTGAAGTTGGATTTGAACAAAGAGACCAACAAGGTAGAACTACAGGTCATGTTTTAAAATTAACTAAACCAATTGAAGTAGTATTTGAAGGGTATAATGAAGATGTTTATAAGTATTTACCTAAAGTTGACTTTGATTTAAGCGCTATTAAAGAATCGTTTTGTTATCTATTTGTAGGACATTGGATGCAAGGTGATATGGGTCATGATAGAAAAAATGTAGGATTAATGATTGATTATTTCTTCCAAACATTTAAAAATAAAAAATCAAGACCAGCTTTAATATTAAAAGCATCTACTGGTAGAAATAGTTATATGAGTAGAGAAGCTATACTTAATAAAATATCTAAGATTAAAAGACAATATGTAAATGATGATTTACCTAATGTTTATGTATTAAATGGTGGTCTTACTGATCAACAAATGAATGAGTTATATAATCACCCTAAAGTAAAAGCTATGGTTAGTTTTACTAAAGGTGAAGGATTTGGACGACCATTACAAGAATTTTGTTTATCAAAGAAACCACTAATAGTATCAGGATGGTCTGGTCATATGGATTTTGTTGAACCTGGATTAGCAATTGTATTAGGAGGTCAATTAGAAAAAGTACATGCCTCAGCCGCAAACCAATGGTTGAAAAAAGAATATGATTGGTTCCAAGTTAATCCTAAACAAGCTAAAGATGCATTAAAAAATGTATTTACTAACTATAAAAAATATGTTGGACCAGCTAAACAACAAGGACATTATATTAAAACAGAATTTAGTTTTACTAAAATGAAAGAATTAGTTGATAAGCTATTAGAAGATAACTTACCTGAATTTGCTAATGAATTAAAATTAAATTTACCTAGTATGGATACTCCATCACTAACAACTCCAACATTAAATAAAGTATAATGAAAGAACAATTTGATGAAATAATTGATTGTCCCAAATCAGGAGGTGATTTATGTTATAGAATCGAAGTAACACCTGAAATTACTAATTATTATAGTATATCTTGTGGTTTTTGGTCTAATAGTTTAATGACACCTGATCAGCAGTTTTATAAAGAACAATGGGCTGTATTGCCTGAAATTTATAAAGACTTAGCTTGGACAGATACTAAAACAGGACTTACATGGCTACCAAACACAGTTAATGTACCAGAATTAGGTATGGTTTATGCTGATGGTAAATCACATGAAGATGGAGATTGGGCTTGGGCAGCAGTTAAAGCAGTAAAATTAGATGAACCAGTTGTAAATAAAGATGGTTCAAAAACAGAGTATAAACCAGATATGTCTTCATTAAAGCATTTTAAAGAACGTGACTACATGGATGCCTTATCGTATATTGGAGCATTACCAGAATAATATGAAAATAAGTTATGCAATAACAGTTTGTAATGAGATAGATGAGATAACTCGTTTATTAAATTTTCTTATAAAAGCAAAACGTAAAGAAGACGAAGTAGTTGTTTTATTTGATAAAAAAAATGGTACTGATGAAGTATGGGCTCGTATTTCTGAATTAAAAGGGGATCCATGTTGTACCTATCATTCTAAAGTATTTAAACACCATTTTGCTGATTGGAAAAACCAATTAACAGAATTATGTACTGGGGATTATATTTTCCAAATAGATGCTGATGAATTACCAAATGATTTATTAATAGAACATCTACCAAATATAATCAATAGCAATCCAGAAAATGAAGTGTTTCTAGTACCTAGAGTAAATACTGTATCTGGATTAACTCAAGAACATATTAATAAATGGAGGTGGAATGTAGATGAAGAAGATAGAGTTAATTGGCCTGATTATCAATGGCGTATTTGGAAAAATAAACCTGAAATTAAATGGAAAAATAAAGTACATGAAGTATTAACTGGTCATAAAACATATGCTTTACTACCAGCTATGCCTGAACTTGCTTTATATCATCCAAAAACAATTAAACGACAAGAAAAACAAAACAGCTATTACGATACTTTATGAGAATAATTTATAGAATATCAGATGCAGGTTATAGTAAAGTAAAACCTGATTATATTAATAATGAAAATTGTTTAGCAAATGCAGTTAAAGTATTTGATGATTGTGAATGGTCTATTATAGCAGATAATGTTTCTAAGGAAACTAGTGATATGATTGAAAAATATAAATCTAAAGATCATATTTTATATGTTAATAAAGGTAATGGTGCTGCTACATTTAATATTGCTTTAGATGAAGCACTTAAAATGTCAGATAGTGATACTGTTTATTTTTTAGAAAATGATTATTTACACAAACCAGATTCTAGAGTTATTATTGAAGAAGGGTTATCATTAGGAGCTCAATTTGTTTCATTATATGATCATCCAGACAAATATTTAAGTCCAAATGAAGGTGGAAATCCATATTGTGAAGGAGGAGCTGAGGATACTAGAGTATACTTAACTGAATCTACACATTGGAAAATAACAAACAGTACAACAATGACATTTGCAGCTCAAGTTAGCACATTAAGGGAAAATGAAAGTATACTTAGACACCATACTTCAGGTGCACACCCAGAAGATTTTAAAATGTTTTTAGAATTGAGATATGCAAATAAATTATTAGTAACTCCGATACCAGGTTATGCTACACACGGAGAGACAGCTTGGTTATCACCATTAAATAATTGGAAAAAAACAGCAATTTGGAACAAAATATGATTAGTGTAATAATACCAACTTATAGAAATCCTGAATATTTAGACATTTGTCTACAATCAGCTATAGACCAACAAGATAATAAAAATGAAATCATAGTTGCTGTAGATGGATTTTATGAAGAAAGCAAGCAAGTATTAGAAACATATAAAGATTACATATCAGTACTTGATTTAGGTCATAATCAGGGCATGCAGCAAGCACTTAATTTAGGTGTAATAAATGCTAGTAATGAAAAAATATTTATAGTAAATGATGATAATGTGTTCTGTAGTGGATGGGATACTGTAATCGAAAAAACGCTAGTTAAAAATAAGGTATTAACTTTAAATCAAATTGAACCAACAGGACCAGGTATATTTAATTTTGTAGTTAAAGATTTTGGTCGTAATCCAAAAGAATTTGATTATCCAAGTTTTATTGAATATGAAAAGTCAATTAAACAAGAAGGATTAACATTAAATGGTGGTATATTTCCTTTTGCTATGTATAAAAAAGATTATATGATAGTAGGTGGATTTGATGTAATGTATCAGTCACCATTTATTTGTGATTGGGATTTCTTTTTAAAGTTAGATTTAAATGGTCTTGGTTTTATTAGAACACACGAAGCACATTTATACCATTTTGGTAGTACAGCTACAAAAAATGGAAAAGAGGGTGTTAAATTTAAAGCTAGCGAGCAACCAGCAGCGGATCTATTTATGTATAAATGGGGGATACGAGCATCAATTTTTGATAATCTCTCCCATAACCCTAAAAATGGCCAAATTATAAAAGGAATAAAATATGAATAAAACAGTATTAATTACAGGTGTAGCAGGTTTACTAGGTAGTAGATTAGCTGATTGGATAATTGAAAACAAACCAGAATATAAAGTAGTAGGTTTAGATGATCTAAGTGGTGGTTTTGAAGAAAACATTAACCCAAAAGTAGATTTTTGGCAAATGGATCTTGTAAATCATCCAATTGAAAATTGTTTTGAAGTACATAAACCAGATTATGTATTTCATTTTGCAGCGTATGCTGCTGAAGGATTATCGCCTTTTATACGTGGATACAATTATGATAATAACTTAAAAGCTACAGCCCGCATAGTTAATAACTGTATAAAATACGATGTTAAACGGTTGGTATTTACGTCTACATTAGCTGTGTATGGTCATGGTTATGGAGGCATTTTTGATGAAAAACAACAACAAGCACCAATTGATCCCTATGGAGTTGCAAAATATGCTTGTGAAATGGATATTCAAATTGCATCTGAACAACATGGGTTAGATTATTGTATAATTAGACCTCATAACGTTTATGGTATTAAACAAAATATTTGGGATAAATACAGAAATGTACTTGGTATTTGGATGTTCCAACATTTAAATGGTCAACCAATGACTATATTTGGAGATGGAAAACAAACAAGAGCATTTAGTTATATAGATGATTCATTAGAACCACTTTGGAATGCAGCTATTAAACCTGAAGCAAGTAAAGAAATAATTAACTTAGGAGGTATAGCTGAACATTCAATATTACATGCTAATCAAATATTACAAACAGTAATTGGTGATGGTGAAACAGTATTTAAAGAAGCAAGACATGAAGTTAAACATTCAATACCAACATATCAGAAATCAATTGATATATTAGGGTTTGAACATAAAACATCCCTAAAAGCAGGTTTAACTGAAATGTGGGAATGGGCTAAACAACAACCTATGAGAGATAGATTTGTATGGCCGAGTTATGAGTTAGATAAAGGAATTTATAGTTTTTGGAAGTAATATGGAAATAGGAATAATTGGTCAAGGTTTTGTTGGTAATGCAATTTATCAAAAATTTAAACATTATTATAATGTAAAAACATATGATATAAAAGGTAGTATTCATTGTAATAGTAATGAACAAGCAACTTTAGATAGTGAAATAGTATTTATTTGTTTACCAACCCCAATGAATCAAGATGGTAGCTGCCATATAGACATAGTTGAAGCAGCAGTTAAACGATGTTTTGAATTTGGTAAAGCTAAAATAGTAGTAATTAAATCAACAGTACCTCCAGGTACAGTAGCAGAATGGAATAAAAAATTTCCTAGTTTAAGTATTGTATTTAATCCTGAGTTTCTAACTGAAGCAAATGCAGTAGAAGATTTTAATAACCAAACTAGAATTATATTAGGTGGACCTAGAAAAGGTACTACTAAATTAAAAACACTATATTCTAAAGTATTCCCTAAAGCAACTATAGTTAAAACTGATTCAACATATGCTGAAATGGTTAAATATGTTACTAATAGCTTCCTGGCAACTAAAGTATCATTTGCAAATGAAATGTATGAAATATGTGAAGGATTAGATGTTGATTATGATAAAGTAATAGAATATGCTTGTTATGATGAACGTTTAGGTAAATCACATTGGAATGTACCAGGTCCAGATGGTGATTTTGGATATGG